>Ga0066639_10003866_pt1 | contig 12880 bp, 6 predicted proteins | sample CryGeyCG2114_010_2_FD_59504 | JGI IMG/M metagenome (GOLD analysis project Ga0066639, IMG submission 59504) | Groundwater microbial communities from aquifer - Crystal Geyser CG10_big_fil_rev_8/21/14_0.10 | ecosystem: Environmental > Aquatic > Deep subsurface > Groundwater | place: USA: Utah...
ACATTTTCTACATTAAAAAATACTTGACTGCTTATTTGTTCCGGGGTGCCATTTGCTCCTATTTTGTAAAATTTTCCGTCTGTTTCGTTATAAAAACGAAGTTGTCCGGTGTTGTCAATGCTTGTTCCTATGACGTTGTCCTCTACTAATCTTTGTGTTTGTGTTCTTGAAATTTGAGAATCATTCGTTTGGTCTATTTCTCTTTCCAGTATGTCCAGGTCAGATAATGAACCGGTATCGCTATCTACTACATCTCTTTGATTACTATCTGAGCCACTTGGGAATGTATTGGGATCGACTTCTGTAATGTCTTCTTCTATTAGTTCCTGTGTTTTTTCTGATGCAAAAAAAACTCGATAAATAATTACTCCGAGGATAATACAAAAAAGTGTGAATCCTATAATTGTAAAGATTCTTTTTTTGTCCATATATTGACAATTGACAGTAAAAAACAAGAGGATCCTTGGAAAAAAGTTACTCAATGGGATATCCCGTCCCCCGACAAGAGTAGGGGGTAATTCATCTTATTTTTTATTATAGCATGTTTAGGCTGCTTTTGCTAAATTGGGGTCTTGGTTTGTTTGTTGGTTTACTTGGGCTGATCTTTTGGCGATAGTGGCTTTTTGTAGATTTATTTTTTTCTTTATTTTTTGTGATTGCTTTGATTTTTTTTCCAGATCTCCAAAAGATTTTTCTAGTTTTTTCCAAGCTTTTTGATGTTTTGCCAGATCTTGGTCTGCTTTTCTTTTTATATATAGGATAAGTATTGTGTAAAATGGTACAAACCCAATAACCGGGATGAATTCAGCGAGAACTACTATAATAAATCTTTTTAGAAAATTTTGGATGATTATTCTTTTCATCCAACCAAATTGAGTGAATAGTATTACTGCTAAGGCTGAAGATATTACTACATTTAGTAGAGATGCAAAAATTCCTCCATCAATAAATGTTTCTATAATATCCCAAGCATCTTTTATAAGAGCAATAATAAATGCAAATATAAAGGCCCTAAAACTTCCGGTTTTAATTCTGTGAAGTAGTTCTGCCCCCAGTTTTTTTCCTACCCCTTCTGCTCCGACTGTGGCCTTGTCGCCTAATGCATTTTTGTGTTTTAAATCTTCAAGTCCTTCTTGTTCAATAAATTTATTAGGGTCAAAACCAGTTGAAGCCACGTCTTCAAGAGCGTTTCTACGTCTGGATTGCGTTTTATCTTTTCCCAGTTGGCTCGCATTTTGGTTTTCTTGGTCTTGGAAATCCGGGTTTATTAGGTTTTCAGCTTTGTCTTTAGCTGTATCCAATGCTTCTTCTCCTATGTCATTTATTTTTTTACCGGCATTTTCTCCTGATTTTTCGCCAATTTTACCACCGATATAATCACCAACTGCTCCGCCTATAGGGCCTCCTATTTCTTGCCCTGCTACTTTGCCTGCCTCTCCACCTAATTCTTTTCCTACTTCACCGCCTTTTTCCTCTAGTGCTGATTTTTCTTTTGGTTCTTCATTTTTTGTTTGATCATTGGAATTTTCTTGATTTGGGTTGTCTTGTTGGGGGGGGAAGGGGATTATGTTGTCAGGATTATTATTGTCTGGTTCTTCTTGCCCATCTTCTGTTTGTTCTGCGTCAGGTTGGGGTACCTCTGTATTTTGATCATCAACATTATTTTGTGGGAAAGGAATTACATTGTTTGGCGTTGTTGGGGTTTGGTCTGCACTAGCATTCTCCGGGGGTGCTGTTTGTGGTTCATTGGTTGGTTTTTCTGGAGAGCCGTTTTGTGGTGTTTCTTGGTTTGGTGAGTCAGATTCTGAGGGTGGTTGTTGTGGATTGTCTGGTTGCTCAGTCTCTGAGTCAGGTTCTGTTGGTTCTGCTTGAGGTGTGTTTTCCGGCTCTTTTTTATTTGGAGATTCAGCTTGTGACTGTTCCGGTGCTTCGGGGGCCTCTGTTGGAGGTTCTGAAGGTGGTGTTTCTTGATTTGGGGCAGTATTATTATTTTTTGGTTGTGATGGTTTTTTTGAATTTTCTGTTTCTTCCGGAGTTTGGTTTTGACCTGAATTTTGTTCTGGCGCTAGTTCCGGATTAGCAGGTGCTTGGTTTTGTGCTTCTGAAATATTTGTTTCAGATATTTCTGATGGGTCATTTGTTGCTTCTGAAATTATTTGTTCTTCACTTAGTGTGCTGCTATTTATTTGGTCTGCGGTATTTTTTGCGATGTCTATTAATTTTTCTGCGGGTATTGATAGAGTGGTAGTTAGACCCGGAGAGCCACTATAATGTTTGCTAAGATTTTTTTCTAGGATATTTAAAAGTGACTTCGAATTAAGAAGTGATCCTAGGAGACCTTCTTTTGGTGTGTTAGTATTTGACAGTTTTGCTGTCATAGTTCGTGTTTTATTCCAAGCATTGCATCTGTCGCGGTTGCTATACGAATTGCATCTTTTTGATAAGTTTCACTGATGTGGATTTGTATTTCAGAGGGGACAAATCCACTTTTTTGTTTTATTTCTTCGAGTGATAGGGCTGCCAATCTTGCTCTATTATTTATTAGTAAATTGAAATATTTTGAAGTTTTTTCAAGATCTTTTTGTTTTGTAAACTTAAAAAGTTGTTCTTTTTGGTATTCAATTTCTGAGAGTATTTCTTTTTTTTGTGTTGCTATTGAAATTTTTGTATTATTTTTTATTTGCCTTTTCCCCTGTCTGATGGAACGAGACCAATCAGCTTGGTTTTGAATCATATAACAATTAACAATTAGCAAGTAACAATTACGAATAACTAATAATCCTAATTTACGAATTAACGAGTGATGTGAATTAAGAATAAAGAATTAACAAGTGGTGTGAATTTAAAAATGTACCACACTAATTGTTATTTGTTATTTGTTACTTGTTACTTGTTTTTTATACCAATGTATATTTGTCGGCGATTTTTTTTAGGGTGTAGTTTTTCTTTTTTTTATTTTTCTTTTCCAGAAGGTCTACGATTAACTCGTGAATAATATTGTTTACCGTTGTGTCTACGTGTCTTGCGCCCGTGTCTTCATTGAAGGTCTCCTTTGCTAATATTTTTATTAAATCTTTATCAGGTGTGATAACCAGTGAATTAGTTTCTTGTATGTGTTCGTTTATTTTTTGGATTTGTTTGTTGATAATTTCTTCTATATGTTCACAAGACAGAGGCTGGAATATGCAACTGCTTTGAATACGGCTCATTAGAGCTGTGCCCAGTTCTTTTTTTAGTTTTTGATTTATTGTATTATTTCTTTCTTTTTGCATTTTTTCATCTTTTTCATTTTTGGATGATCCAAAACCAATACTGTGTGATCTGAATAGATCGGCTCCTGTATTTGTAGTCATAATTAGGATGCTGTGGTTGAAGTGGATTTTTTTACCTTGGCTATCTGTTAGCATTCCTTCGTCCAGTATTTGTAGTAATAATTTTTGGACATCCGCATGAGCTTTGTCAATTTCATCAAATAATACTACTGAGTAGGGTCTTTTTTTCATTTCTTCTGTAAATCTGTTTCTATTATTGTGGCCAATGTAGCCTGCCGGAGAGCCAAGTAGTTTTGATATTCCGTGGGCTTCGGCAAATTCGCTCATATCCAGTCTGATGAGTGCTTTTTCACTTTGGTATAGTTCCTGTGCTAATTGTTTTGCTAATGTAGTTTTTCCTACACCACTTGGTCCGACAAATAGGAACGATGCTAGTGGTTGGTTTGGTTTTTTGAAACCAAGGTGGGATTGTCTGAGTATTTTTACAATATTATCTACTACGTGATCTTGGCCAATTATATTTTGTTTTATTTGTTTTTGGATTGTTTCCAGTTTTTCCCATTCACTTGCAAGTAGTAATTTTTCGTCAATACTTAATTTTTTACCAAGTATTTTGGCAATTTCTTTTTCTGTTACTTTTTTTCTTCTTGGCTTTTTTTCTTGTTTTATTTGTTTTTTTAGTTGTTCTAATTTTTTTTCTTGAGCTAAGGTTTTTTCTTTCCACTTTGTGGCTTCGTCAAAATTTTCGGCGTCTATTGCGTCTTCTTTTTTTTCTTGGTATTCGTTTAGTTTGTCTTGTTGTTTGTAGTACTTTTGTTGCAATGTTGAAGGTTTTATTGTTACTTTTATGCTTGCGGCAGCTTCGTCTATTAGATCAATGGCTTTGTCCGGAAGGTATGTGTCGTGGATGTACCGGGTAGACAGTTCTACTGCTGCGTCTATAGCTTTTTCTGTTATCGTTGCATTGTGAAAATCTTCGTATAGTTCTTTTATACCTTGCAATATTTTTTTTGTATCTTCTTTGCTTGGTTCTTCTATATCTATGGATTGAAATCTTCTCTCTAGTGCGGGGTCACCACTTATATACTTTTTGTATTCGTCAAGCGTGGTTGCACCAATACAACGAAGATCCCCGCGGGCTAGTGCCGGTTTTAGGATGTTGGCTGCATCCATGGCACCTTGATTTGATCCGGCTCCAATAATGTTATGAAGTTCGTCGATAAATAGAATTACGTTTGGCTGGTGTTCTACCTCTTCTACTACTTGTTTTAAGCGTGCTTCAAATTCACCACGGTAAATAGTACCGGCTATCATAAGGGTAAGGTCAAGCGAAAGTATTCTTTTTCTTTTTAATGATTCCGGTATATCACCATTTACGATTCGTTTTGCTAACCCTTCTACTATTGCTGTTTTACCTACACCCGGTTCTCCGACCAGTACCGGATTGTTTTTTGTTCTTCTTGAAAGGATATTTATTATTCTTTCTATTTCTTTTTCACGACCGATTACCGGATCTATTTTTGCTTGGTTGTATTTATCCGTGAGATCTCTTGCAAATACTTCTAGTGCTGTTGAGTGTTTTTTATTTCCCCTTTTTGTTTTTTTGTTTTTTTGTTTTGCTATTTCTGTTTTTGGTGTACTTTCTTCAGAAAGTTGTTGCAACTCATTCATAACATCATCCATATCATCCATATCCGGGAATCTGCTTGTGCCTTGGAGACTTATTTCTACGTGTCCCAGTATATCTTCTTTGTGAATGTTTGTTTTTTTGTCAAAGTAAGATTCTATTTTTGTGTCTAAAATTTCTATTAGACCGTACATAAGGTGTTCTGTCCCAACATAGTTATGAGATCTTTCGTATGCACATAATATTGCTTTTTCCAGTGATCTTTTTGATCCCGGGCTTAATTCCGGCAATGTTGTGGTGGTAGACAGACCGTGACTTGTGCTGTGTGGTTTTATTTGTGGTAGGGAAGATAGATAGCTGTAGAGTGATTTTTTTTCTAATCCGGCCTTGGTTAGTATGTCGGAGGCTATTGAACCTGTCTCTGAGAGTAGCCCATATAGTAGATGAATTGGTTCAACTGATTCGTGTGATAGTGACGTAGCAACTGAAATACTGCTGGCAATAGCGTTTCTGACATGCGTGGATAATTTTTCTAAAAATTCATTTGGTTTCATACTTTACGGATAACTGATAATCCGGATTTACGGATTTTCTATTAAATTATGTTTGATTTTGAGGCGTTCTGTAAAAATTTGTTATGAGTTTAATGGATAAACTGAGCTTAATGTTGCTTAAAATACATAGGTTAGTATATACTGTTTGTACTGTCTTAGTCAATCATCATTTATGCAATTTCCAGATCATATTTTTAAATCATACGACATTCGCGGACTCACTAACGGTGAACTTTCAGAACAGCTTGCCTATCAATTGGGTAGGGCATTTGTACGATTTATTAAAGAACAAGACAGTGATATCACCAAAAAATCACTCATTATTGGTAGAGACATGCGACAAAGTGGTGATATATTTTATCCGGCCGTAATAAAGGGAATAACAGACGAGGGTATAAACGTCATTGCTATTGGGAACACCACTACCCCTATCTTCAATTTTGCCTGTGCTAATTATGATTCACATGCCGGGGGTATTATGGTAACCGCCAGCCATAATCCGGCTGAGTACAATGGATTCAAAATTACGCTTGGTAACGGCATGGCTGTTGGAAAGGGAAGTGGTATGGAAAAACTTCGTCAGTATGTAGAAGAAGTTCCCAAAGACTATCCCGGTGGAGGAATTGTCCAAGAAAAAGATATATTACCAGACTATCTTGAGAGGATTAGTAAACTTGTAACCATTGATCCACAAAAAAGAAAAAAAATCGTCATCGATGCCGGAAACGGAATGGCTTATGTTAGCTTTCCGGAGCTTGTAAAGAGGTTACCTCTTGATGTTGAGTTTTTGTTTATAGATCCGGACGGTACTTTTCCAAATCATGAAGCCAACCCACTTAAAGTTGAAACCCTAAAAGACTTGCAACAAAAGGTAAAAGATACAAACTCAGATTTTGGCTTTGCCTTGGATGCTGACTGCGATCGCATTGGTATTGTTGATAATAATGGGGAAATTGTTGATGCTTCGTTTGTGGCCGGTCTTATCGGCTTTCAAGTGTTACAGTCACACCCCAAGGCCACCATGCTTGTTGATCTTCGCTCTAGTATGATCGTTCCTGAAATGTGGCAGCAACAAGGGGCGGTGGTACATACTTCTAAAGTAGGACATGCCAATATTAAACCTATGATGAAGGAGTATGATGCCGCTTTTGCCAGTGAACTTTCTTTGCACCTATATTTTAAAGACATGTACAATGTTGAGAGTTCAGAGCTGTGTTTATTGCACTTTATTAATATATTACAACAAACAGACAGGCCGCTTTCAGAAATTATCCTCCCACTGCAAAAGTACGCACACTCCGGTGAAATCAATTTTGATGTAGAAGAAAAAGATGCAGTAATAGAAAATATTGAGTATACATACAAAGATCAAGCAAAAGAAATTTCTCATTTGGATGGGCTCAAAATGATATTTGATTGGGGATGGGTAAGTATTAGAAAATCAAATACCGAGCCTGTTCTTCGGCTCACTCTTGAAGCAAAAGACCCAAAAATCATGAAAGAAAAGGTGCAAGAGTTTAGTAATATACTTTTGTCATAATTTCTAGAGATCACTTTTCAAATTTTTGATAATGCGGATTTTGTCCGTATTTTTTTAATACTTCAGAAGCTGTTATGGTTGTGGTGTCTGAGATTGTGTAGCCAAGTTTTTCTATTGTGTTTAAAATATTTTCTTTTGATCCTTCTATTTCTATATAGGGTGGAATTTTGGGATGTTCGTCCAGTTCTATTATTAGGTTATTGTATTTGAATTTTGTTCTATATTTTTCTCTATAGCGGTAGGAAGATAGACCTAGGTTTTCTAGGATTTTTTTTGTTTTTGAGTAGTCTGAAACTTCTATCTCTGTTTCTTTTGTGATACTAAATTTTTTTGACTTTTGTTTTGGTCCTTTGTGGGTTAGTTTTATTATTTTGCCCTGTTGACGGAGACGACAGAGTTGGTTACTTTTTTTGATCCTTTTATTTTTGTAATCAAAAGCTTCTTCTATGTATAGTTCGCGAGAAGTGGGTGTTGCGCCCAATGATAGAAGTTTTTTGGTGATTTCTTCTTTGTTTATTTCGAGAATTTTTAGTTCTGTTTCTAACATTTTATATTGATATTTAATTAATGGCTATTTTTTCTGATTGTTGACAAATTGTGTTTTGATGTTATCATATAAATATCTAGATTGTATAGACATATAATTATGTAATTTATGTATATCAAGCAGGGCATTCTAGAAAATTTAGCTGTTACTCTGAACATATGGAAAATATGTGTCTCCTTTTATTCATCAGCGTTGTTTCGTGTCTAATATAATATCCGCATAATTTTGCGGATTTTTTTATTTATATGCGTATGAAGAATAGAACACGGATCGAACGGATTAAACGAATTTTAACGGATTTATTTGCGGATTTTTAATTATAGTTTATATGAATTTATTTAGAATCGTGTTGCTTTGGGTAATGGTTATCTTGATGATTGTGTTTCCTACTGTGCCTGTCTTGGCGCAGGTAGAAGTAGCTTTGCCTGATGTATTGGGTAATAATGAAGGATTGGGGGAGCAAGATAGTGAGTCTGTCTTAGATGATGTTGTGCTTGGTGATAATGATACGGATGGTATAGAGGTGAGTAATGAAATTGAGGAAGACACAAAAAACAAGATACAAGATACAAATGATCAAGAGGTAATTGAAAGTGGTGAAAATGATAAATTAGAAATAAAGTTTGAAGAAGATGTTTTTGTAGAGGATATTATTGACGAAGAAAAGGAACCTGTATTTTATAGCGAGGTGATGAGGGATGTTTTGGAGCAGGTGAGAGGTGAGGATCATAACGGGGTAAAAATTAGTCCTAATGAATTGCGAGAAAAAAAAGGTAAGGTTGTATCCGGTATTGAACAATTAATTAAGCAAGAAAAAGAAAAATTGGCAGAGTTAAAGGTGCCCGGTGTGCGAGAGAGAGCCTATCTTGATCGATTGGAGGCACAACTTTTGGCTGTGTCCGGTGAACAAGCTTCTTTTGGAGAAAAGGTAAAAGATGTGGCGGATGGAGTTTTGGATGCTATTGTTTCTCCTTTTTCTAAGAAAAAAACTTTTTCCGGATCTCCTGCATATGCAATTCCAGAGAGGCCTGCTTCATTTGGATTTAATACGGATGATGTAGCTGTTGGGAAACTAAATCAGGTGACCGGGTATGTTGATGAAGTTGATGCATCACTTCTTGAATCTATTGGATCATTGTTTAAGGTAGAGACAACCCGCGCGATTGACGACCCTTATTTGCCTGTGATTGGGGATATTGAGGAAGATGGGCAAGAGGTTGTAATTACGCCGGAGATTGAATCTTTGGCAAAGCAATTGGATTATAATCCGGTGAATATTTATAACTATCTGCAAAATAACATTAGTTATGAGCCTTATTTTGGAGCGAAGAAGGGGGCCGAGGGTTGTCTTGCCGAACAGTTTTGCAATGATATTGATGCATCTACCTTGGCTATTGCACTGATGAGGGCTAGTGATATTCCTGCTCGTTACAAAAAGAGTGTGGGAATTATTGATATTGATTATTTTCAGGATATGTTGGGGTTGGAGCATACAGTAGAGACACGTCGGACTGTGTTTGGAGCACTTCATAAAGGGAAGTATCCGGTGTTTTCTTTGAATAATCTTGATAATGATCAGCTGGATGATGCGGATTTTAGTAATGAAGAGGTGTTTGCGTTGGACTGGACGCATGTAGAAATTTTTTATCCGTATGATGCTCGGGGTGGAAATTTTGGTAATGTATTGGATCTTTCTCATGTAGAAGATACTGCCAGTTTGCGTGATGTCCTTCGCGGTGAGCAGGCACGACAGTGGATTGCAATGGATGTAGTGGTAAGGCCAACGAACAGAGTTCAAAATGCGATTATTCATGATAGTGCTAATTTTGATACGGAAGGTTTTTGGTATAATTTTTTGCAATCACAGAATAATGATAGCCCAATGGAGGCGTATGGGGCTCAATTGTTGCAGCAAACAGGTAATGATATTGAGGATGAAAATTTTCATTCCGGTATTCTTGATTATGATGTGAATTTTCAAAAATTACCGCCAGCGCTTCCTTATGTGATTGCCGAAGGGAGCAATGAACAATACAATATTTTTATTGAAAAATGGTCTGTATTGCCAAATGATAGACGATATCAGGTGCAAATATCTCTTATTGATCAGGGAGATAATAGTACGGTGTATAGCCAGGATTTTTATGGTAGTGAAATTACCAATCGTCCGATAGAGCTGGTCTACACCGGATCTACGCCGGCGGATAATGATGTGATTGAATCTTATGGAGGTATTGCCGCGACACCGGCGGAATTGGTGGATATTGTGCCGCAGTTTATTACCAAGGAGACAGATTTTTCTTTCGGCAGTCCGCTGTCGATTGGCGATGAGCTTGTAATGCGGTTTGTTTATACTCTCGGTGGTGGGGGGATTTATCGGGATGAGAAGTTTTCTACCGCGGGGAATCAGGAGGGTATCTATGTAGTGCTATCTCACACAAATGAGGATGAGATGTTTGATAATCCCGATGACGTAGATAGGGCGTCCAAGGTATTGCTCGATGGTAACGCCCAGATTGGTAGGCAGTATCTTCGGGAAGTATTTTCCCAATTTGATTTGTTGGAGAAGTCACTTGACTATGATTATGTGAACAATTTTTCTCGGGCAGTGGTGACGCAAAACAGAATTTTGGGAAGAAATGAGGACAATGTTCCAACCACCTTTGACTTTAAGGGTTTGACGATTGACGCGACTACTTATATCAATGATAACTCTCGTAGGGGTAATTATAAGACTCATTTGAAGGATTTCCGGTTGCTTTTGGGCTTGGAAGCTTCGCATCGGGAGGCGACCATTTTTGAAGATCTCACCGGTCTCGACGCGGTGGCTACTGTGCAGGGGATACAATATGCGTACAATACGCCCGGGTATAGCGTGCATGTGATTGATAGTGATACCCCAAATTATGAGGATCTGGTTAATGGGCTTGATTTGTCCGGTAATACGAAGACGAATATGATTGCGGATATTGGTGAGGGGAATACCATTGTTACACCAAATAGGTATGTGGAGGATGGTACGTGGCGTGGAATTTTGTATATTTCGCTTGATCCGGACTGGACCGGGAGTTATGCGATTGGTGAACAGGGACAACAGAATGGGGGGTGGATGATTGAACCTGTAGAAATGCAGATTTATCTTGCCAGTATTGATGGAAATTTTTTGGAACGTTTGTTCTATTATGTTGTGCAAAATAATAAACGTTTTACATATGAAGATAAGCCTTATAAAGCGGATACTGTGCTTTGTAGTATCCAGGAGTCGGAATATAATAATATAGTTAATAATAGTAATGTCCCTAACAATCGTCCTTGGTTTGAATATTGGTCTTCTTCATATGGGGCACCCTGTTACAAAGAATCCAAGACTTATGGAAATGTGGAACATGCCTTTATTGTGGCTACAAATGGAGCAAAATTTTATTCACCGGCGACTTATAGTTATTGGATTCCTGAGGATGTTGCCCGAAGTAAGGTGTTTGAAAATGTAAATGGTGAAGATTATTCAAAATTTCGCTTTAATCCGATTGCTGGAACTTATTCATATAATACAAACTACGCTGTTTATTATCAGCCTGTACAACCAACTGATTTAGGAAATAATAATCTTAGAGATGAGGGGAATAGTTGGATTGTTGATGGAAAAATTCTTAGCAAGCTTCTAGACCAACATTATGCACCAACCCTGTATTATTGTTTGCAGGGTGATATTTATTGTGGTTATAAACAAAATTGGGTGTTAAATAAGATTGGATATCCCATTGATCAAGAGCGAACAGCCGCTGAAAGTGAAGTGGGTACAAATGGATATTATCAGACATTTGTTGGTGGGCAAGTATATGTAGAAACGGAATGGATTGATGAAGCTTATTATGTCCCAGGTTCTATTGCTGATACTTATAATAGTTTTCAATATGCTATTGATGGAAAACTAGGTACTGGTGGTGAGTTTGGATTCCCAAGTAGTGATCCTATAAAAAGTGGCAATACTGTTTATCAGGATTTTGAACATGGGTATCGACTTACTATGGATAATGGAGTTAATTTGAATAACAATGTCGTGTCTGTTGTTCAGGATTATTCTGAAGGGGAATACAGAGAGTTGATGCTTGAGGGGCTTTCTGATTTGATGAGTGAAAATAATTTGTTTGGTTTGGCCGCTAATTACGTTGGAGGAGTTGTCGTTAGTAAAGTTGCAACTAGGATGGTTAGGACAATTGCTAAGCGAGCTGGTAAGAAGGCTGCCACTAAGATTGCTCTTCGTTTTATTCCCGGGGCAGGTTGGTTTCTTGCCGGGGTGGATGCTGTATATGTGGTGCAACAAAATGCTCCTCTTTATACTGCTTGCCAATCTGATCCTTTTATAACTATTGAAGGTACTAAGCCTGCCTATTATTGCGGTAAGTTGGCTGGTAATGTTGCTCTTGTTACGCTTGGTATTGTGAGTGATCAGGCGTTTGGCAAGTTGAATAAGTTGGCGGTTAATTCGCTTGCTGCTCGACGAGGGAAAGATGCTTTGTTTACTTCTATCAATAGCCAACATGATTTGGAGGTTATGTCCGATATTTTAGAGTCAAATAGTATTGGAAGAAATCGAGTGACTGAAGTGATTTCGCGATTAGATGAAAATTCTGTAAATATTTTGGGTGACCGAGTAGATGTATTGAAGCGTTTAGTTGAAGGACGTAGTTCTGTTCAAACCTTTAATGGTTTTGTAAATCAGGGTCCTTTTATAGCTAATGTAAGGTATAGGGTTGATCCAAGATATTTAAAAGAATTTACATTATATACTAACCCTAATAATTTTGATGTTTATCAAACCTTGTTAAACAATAACATTACTAGGCCAGGATTTTTTGGTGCCAATGATATTGAGGATGCTATACAAATATTTAATGGTATGCCAAGTAATAATAGAGAAATTATTTTTGTAAAAAAATTGGATGGTACTATTGTCCTTACTCCAAGGTATAGTAATCAAGATCAACCATTCCCACATCCAGTGTTAGCGGGTGGAGAAGATATACTTGCTGCAGGAACAATTGAACCAATGGGACCTTTTAGTATCAGGATAACGAATAAAACCGGTCACTATAAAGTTCATGGGGATGATTTACTTGATTATTTGGAAGATTTTGAAAATTTGGGGTATTCAGTTAATTACAGTCCTATTTAATAGGAAGTATAAATTTTATGATACATTTATTAGTAAATAAAGAAGTAAAAAATAATTATCTTTTACATATAATAAAACGAGATGAAGAGGCTGTATGGGATATATGTGTTGGAAATTGGTACGGGAATCCTCCCATAGATATATATGGTATTAGTTTTAAGACA
>Ga0066639_10003870_pt1 | contig 12871 bp, 11 predicted proteins | sample CryGeyCG2114_010_2_FD_59504 | JGI IMG/M metagenome (GOLD analysis project Ga0066639, IMG submission 59504) | Groundwater microbial communities from aquifer - Crystal Geyser CG10_big_fil_rev_8/21/14_0.10 | ecosystem: Environmental > Aquatic > Deep subsurface > Groundwater | place: USA: Utah...
CTTCGACCGCGTCGTCAATATATGTAAACGGTCTGGTCGCATCCAACCCTCCCAAAAGACGGAGTGGATATTGCCCGCTCAAAACTTTCTCAATAAGCGCCGGAATAACATGTATGTCACCGGGATTTACTCCTTTTGGATATTCTCCCGGACCGTACACATTGTGATATCGAATAATAACAAAGGGAAGGCCATATTGGGAGTGAAACGCGCGACAAAAATATTCACCGGAAAGTTTTGAAAATCCATACACGTTAAGCGGTGGCGGAGTATCGCTTAAATCTTCTTCCACATAAGGATAGCGGGGGCAACGTTCAAATACCATAGAACTTGAGGCATATACCACGGGGATCTTTTCTCTACCCAATGCGGAATAAAGCGATGTGTCAACCGCTGAGTGGTCCGCGATAATCTCAGCCTGATGATCGTGCATATATGAGAGAGCCCCGATATTTGCAGCTAAATGGAGTACAAGACCGCCACCCTTTATCGCCTCTCGCGTTGCGCGCAAGTCTTTCAAATCAACCCGTTCAAAGGTGACTTTCTGCGGAAAAACAAACCCTCGTTCTTCCGGGCTCACCCTATCCAAAACTTTTACCGAAAACCCCGCATCTGCTAGAGCACTGACAATGCGATTGCCCACAAAACCGCATCCACCGGTTATAATTATTGGTTTATTCATATAAACTTAATGTAAAGATTAAAGCGCAAAATTAAAAATAACAATTCAAAATATAAAATATTTTGAATTTTGAGTTGTTGTTTTGATTTTTGAGTTTTGCATTTTGAATTTTAATTAGATTGTATCATGCCCCAAATTACTGTACAAAAGACCTTTTGTATTAATAATTTTCTCTTTTGGCAAGAGGGACCACGTATCAAAAATAAGTGCCGGTTTTTTCATTAGCTGATGCTGGAGCAATAATTTTTTATATTGAGGGTGATTATTCATGATAACAATAGCATGCTTGCCCTTAAAAATATCGCGCTCACTCTCAATCGGATCCGCACCATAGCGCGCAATCACGCTATGAGGAACAACAAAGTCATGACCGTATAATCGCGCGCGTGGAATATTTTTGAGAAGCGCCATCACATCAAGTGTTGGAGAAAATCGCACATCAGACGTCGGCGGATTACCCTTATACGCAAATCCCAGAACGGCAATGTGTCTCATGGTTGTCTTTTGGTGATACGCATTCAAAAATTTAATAACTTGCCGATAAACATAGTTCGGCATTTCTTCATTAATTACCCTCGCATGCCTGGGTAATCTCATCACATATCCTTTCTGTTTTACGCTAAAGTGCAAGATATGAGGATCCTTAGTGAGACAATATCCGCCAACACCCGGAGAGGGTAGGGGAATTCGATCACGCGGGTATTCGTGATTGGCAGTATGAATAATTTTTGCGGCATCTAAATTAAACACATCGCACGCAAGCGCAAATTCATTCGCGAAAGCAAAACTAAAATCACGATACGAGTTATTTAAAAGTTTTATCATCTCAGCCTCTTCCAAAGAATCCACTACTACGACTTTTGGAGAAAATAAATTAAAAAGCCTTACCGCACGAGCGGTACTTTCATCGTCAAATCCTCCCACAATTTGTGGCAATGTGCGCAATTCTTGAAGTGCTACGCCCTCAACGGTTCGTTCCGGCGCGAACACAATAAAAAAATCTCTCCCCGCAAAAAGACCGGATTGTTTTTCCAGAATCTTCACGACAAATTCACGCGTGGTTCCCACGGGCACAGTTGAACGGAGAATCACACTGTCGCCTTTTTTGAGCACTACCCCGATGTCTCTGGACACGGCACGTAAACTTCCAAAATCAGGCTTCCGGTGGCGAACAGAGGTACCAACAGCAACGATATATGTATCGATATTCTTACCTTCAGGAATCCCTTCATGGCAAACAAAGCCTGTTTTACGATGTTTTTTTAAAAGTGAAACAAGCCCTTTTTCATAAAAATGCGGTTTGCCCGCATTGATTCCGGAAACTACCGTTTCGTTAACATCAACTCCATATACAGATGCGCCACACTCTTTAAGCATGAGCGCAAGCGTGAGGCCGACATATCCAAGCCCGAGCACACACACGGAACCTTTTTGAGACATTTTTGCTGTTTTAGAAAACGCCATTGACTTTACCATACTCAACTATAACAATACATATAGCAAAAAAAGTAACCTGTAATTTGTAACTCATTTTAAAAATAAGCTGTATAAATCTATATGACCGCTCACTGATTTTCTCCAATTAAATTTTTCGTGGACAAACCTCTTCCCGTAAGCACCCATCTGTTTTTGTACATGAGGATTTTTTTTCAAAAAAACAATTTTCTCAGCAAGTGCCTTTGGGTCTCGTTCAGGTACTAAAAATCCTGATTTTCCGTCATCTACAGCCTCCGGAATCCCCCCGCTTCGAGTTCCCAGTATGGGGATACCATAATGTTGTGCTTCTAGATAGACAACGCCGAGTCCTTCAATATCACCCTCTTTTTTGTCAAAAAATGAGGGCATGGAAAATATATGCGCGAGTGAATACATTGGGAACGGATCAGGAACCTTACCAGTAAATATAACTTGATTTTGAATACCAAAATCTTTCACAAGATTTTCAAAGTTTCGTCTTTCGGGGCCATCGTTAACCATGATAAGTTTTACTTCGGGATCTTTTACAAGAGCTATCGCGCGGATAATATCCTCGCCCCCTTTTCTCTTAACTAAATGTCCCATATATAAAACAATAAAATCAGACACATTAATATTGTATTTTCCCTTGAGTGATTCCGTCATCTCTTCTGAAATAACAGGCAGAGTATCGGGAAACGGATAATAGACTACCGGGAGGCGCGAGGTCTTTATAGAATAGAGCTCCGCAACCCTGTCGCGAGTTGAATAACTCGGCGCGATAGCCTTTGTTGCATGCCGCAACGTCCATGCTTTTGCCAATCTTGTTTTTTTGCTCCCAAGGGTACTTAACATATCGGTGCCATAAAACAGAACAAAAACAGGTTTCCTTAAGATATATTTTCCGACGAAAACAACAATAAAGCCAAGCGGAAATACTGTTGTCGCATGAAAAACATCGTAATCCCTAAAACACACTGCATATTTACATACAGCAAACAAAATTCCCAAAAATGATTTCTTATTGTCCCGAAGAATAGTGAGTTTTTTATTCGGAACCTCAATCCCCGGAACCTGGTCATTAAGAGCAATAACTTGCACATGTTCGACACGAGAAGATTCCGACACGTGATATGTAGTATTTCGTGAAAATTCAACGATACCGCCAACCATTGGAGGAAAATCTATGGTGAAAAAACAAATCTTTAATTTTTTATTTTTTTGCTGCATAAAATCATCCCGAAATCTTTTTTCTTAAACGGCGTAATGAGTAAATCGAGAATGTACACTTTGGTATATACCGCAAACGCAGAAAACATAAAAAGAAAATTTTTAAATGTTTTTTCCCGTCTCCATTTTCCCCAAAGATGGAGCGAGCCGAGCTCATATTTTAAAGTCGGCGGACGGCGAAACCACGTTGCCATCGACGTAAAACCAGAATCATCCAGAAGCTGTTTTAGATTGTTTTCGGAAAATTGAAACAAGTGGTGTGGTGGCGTCAAAACAGACCACGGTATATTAAACCATGTATACAACTTAAATGTTGCTTTCGCCCAAAAAGAATCGAGGTTGGGCGTTGAAATAATAAGCATTCCTCCTGTTTTTAATGCTCTTTTGCACTCAACCAAAAGCTCGCGCGGGTCTCGTACATGTTCAATAATGTCGCCCAAAAAAATAACGTCAAAAAAATTATCAGCATAGCGAGCACCCTTGAGCGTCCCCTTTTTTATATTGAGACCGCGCGACTGCGCAACTTTCGCGGTAAACTCATTTAATTCCACCCCATAAGGCTCAAATCCCCTTTGTTTCGCAAAATATAAAAAATCGCCGTTCGAACAACCGACATCAAGTAATTTCCCAGCAATATTGTTCTTGTTCAGAAAATCAAGAATTTTTTTAATATGCTGGTTTTCTTTTGCGGCAACTTTTTTTCTATGCTTCTGATATCCAGCCTTTTCAGAATACACTTCATCGGCAAGATACTCTTCTTTTGGTTGCGGACATACAAAAACAAGCCCGCATGTCGCGCACATTCGATAGATATATCCGTCTTTTTTCAGAAAATATTCCGTTTGAGTATTGCAGATGAAACAAGGCATGCATTTGACATCTGACATTTAACACCTGACATTTGATAAAAAATTTCTCGGGGACCAAATGTTAAATGTCACATGTCAAACGTTTAACGTAACAACCCGATCCTACGCGCTTCGTTAATAATAGTCACGGCTCGCGCCTTCGTGGAATGTCGTTTTAAAATTTCTTGATATTCTTCATCTAAATCTTTTTGACTATATCCGCTTCGCAAAAACTCTCCCACTTTCTCAAGCTGATACTCAAGGTCGTAGAGATTGTTGTATTGGTAGATACGCTTAAAATCAAGTTCCTTGCTATCGGGGTAATAAATGTCTATTCGTTCCGCAATAACAAGACAATTATTCGCGAGTATCTCCCAAAATCTACGGGAATCATATCCCGCGGCGCCCGTTGCAATGCCAACCTTCGCTCGCGCCCATGTCTTTAAATATTTTTCCTGCGAAAGCGGGCCTCTTCCTATGGGCAGTTTAAAAGTCTTTTTTGTGTGATACGTAAAACCATTTTTCCTGCAAAATTTTTCTACTAATTCGCCGGCGTATTTCCGCGTCAGCGGAAAATCCTCCTGCCCAAACATACAGACAAAATCAATGTCTTTTTCTTGATTGGGATCGTAATGCTTGAGGTAGCGCGACTCAATTCCAAGCGGGAAAGGGATCATACCGTCAGTATATGGTTTTTCTCTCCTGACGTACGCTCGGCACAGCTTTTGCATTTTTTTATTCGGAGCACCCGGGCCTTCATACGTGCCACGAATAACCTCGAGCTGAAGCGTAAGGTCGCGCCACCTGTTCTTTCCTATCTCTGACCCGTCAACAAACACTGTTTTATCCCATCCATTTATTTTCTCAACAAAATCATAATCAATCCCATATTTTCCATGACCCAAAATAATAAGGTCGGCATCTGCCGCAAAGGCAAGAAGTTTTTCTCGAGATACTCGAGCTTCTTTCGAAAATCCTTTAGGCGTAGGGTACGCGGAGATATCAGAAAGCGGATATGTATCGGGGTAATGAAATTCAAGTTCTGGATTCTCTTTTTGCAACTCAGAAAGTCCATCGAGAACAGTGTCCACATAAAAATCATCCCGCTCTGTCGGAGTGACAACGGCTATTTTGTAATTGAAATTCGGACTCATGCGCCTTTTAGTAAGAAAACAATGCGCTTGATAAGATTTTCCACATCAAAATCTTTTCTTACTCGTTCATAAAGATATTTCTGTATAGATAGTCGCTCCGCATCACTCATCTCATTTATACTGATTATTTTCTTCGCTACATCATTCGCGTCTCTTTCATTATACAAAAGATAACCGGTATATGTGCCAAAAAGACTTTCAAATGCTTTATTCGCAGATAAGGCAACCGTTCCCGATGCGATGCTTTCCAAAACCGCCTTGTCCATCCCACCCGTTGGGGTAAGGTTTACGCTGATATCCGCTTGGTGATATAAACTCACAATTTCGGTAAATAAAACGTTCCCCTTAAAAAAAATGGCATCTCCAAGATTACGGCGTGCGATGCTATCCTTTAACTTTTCCGCGTATTTTTTATCGCCTTCAGTACGTGGAGCCCCCGCAAGAACGATTTTGAATTTTTTATTCCATGTATTTTTTAAAATATTCGCGGCCTCTACTAAAATATCGAGATTTTTTATAGGCGTAATTCTTCCCACATGAAGAATTTGTATCGGATCGTGAAAAGCGGAGACTGGTTTTGGAGGAAATCTAGAAAAATCGACTCCATGCCCGACAAAATTGACATTATTACTTTTGAGACGAAACGCTTCAGGAGATGTGCTAAAAACAATATGCGTAAACTTCTCTGCAATCCATAGTTTTACGTTTACCTGACGGTGCACATACCACAACCCAACCCTTTTCCTCAAAAACCTCCAGGCAAGCCCACCGAGTACAACATATTCAGGATTCATGTGGACAAATACCGCATCATAGTCATAACGCATTCTTACGATATATCGTAAGAAACGAATGGAGTACGTTATTCGTCTCAACGTTTGACCCTTGACATTTGACCCTTGACTTTCTTTTCCTAAAGAAAAAACCCGGACGTTTTCCGGCACATGATAATCCCCCTTCTCGAGGCAGATGACTGTTACTTTTTCAAAATATTTCGCGAACTCGCAAATCCACGCATGAAAAAAACCGAGCACGGGATCGTCCTCGTCAACCTTTTGAGTGAGTATTAGTACGTTATTTTTCTTATTTAATTTTTCCCGCATAGGCGCCAAGGAGCCACGAGCTTGATTGTACCTTGCCGCCCTTCCCCACTCCGAAAACCATACGGCAGCCCAATTGCTTACATATCACTTTCTCTGGAGTATTTTTATTTGTTCTGTCTCCTCCGTTCGCGAAAATATCCGGCTTGATTTTTTTAAGTTCTAAGGCGACACTCATATCTTCCGGATTTTCTTTGTGGCCTGAAAGTACTACCCTATCGACAACCCCCAAAGCTTCTAAAAGCTCTTTGCGTTCATGTTCCGACATAAATACAAACCCTTTCTTTTTTAAAAGCCAGTTGTCGTTGTTTAATATTACTACAAGTTTATCCCCCAAGGCTCGCGCGTCTTTAAATAAACGAGTGTGCCCTACGTGCACCGGGTCAAACCCGCCACTTACCGCCACTACTATTTTCTTTTTAATACGCACCATAAATTGCTACGTCTCGCTTCTATTTCTTTTTACCCTTAATTCGACCGGTTCCGTAGACTCCCGCTAACAAGTCCAGGTCTTTGTCACTATCTAAAAGTAATTCAATATTTTTGTCACGCAGGGCGTCAAGAACACCGCATCCAAATTCATCACCAACTTCCCGTTTGTAAATATCGCTAAATGCGGCAAAATCTTTGATAAAGCAATGTCCTCCTGCCCCCCTGCCTCCTTTGTGCACCGGCTCAAGATGGAGTTCGTTAAACGTGAGAGATTTCACGTCTCCCCCCTTCGTACTGCTTTGGTGCACAGGATTTAAGTGCGTAGAACCAATACGGGGGTCAGCTGCCATAGCGTCGCGAATCGCCTCCCACTCTAGGCCTTGCTTCCGAGCTAAATCGTAGAGCATGTTAACGTATACCACCTTGAAGTAAAACCACACGTTGCCTCCATATTTTATAAGCTCTGCTTCACGCGACGAACACACGCGAGAATAAGGCGCTTCAGGAAGTACCTTTAAAACTTCTTCGGCTTTCGCCCGATAATCGTCTCGTTCAAGAGGAATTCCGACAATATTTCTTTGGGGATTTTTAGCATCATGCGCGGCAGTTGCTTCAGTTAAAAATTCAGGTGAATGAAATACGTAGACATCAGGATTTTCTTTTTGAATTGACTCCGTGGTACCGGGAAGAAGGGTTGATTTAATAACGGCAACATTTCCCTTCCCGACTAACTTCACTACCTCCCGCAAAATACTGTCATCAAACTTTTCACTGACAGTCGGCGTCGGCACGGCAATAAATACAATGCCGCATTCTTTTATTTTTTCTTTATTGCCGATATATTCGGGGCTTCTGGCGTAACGAATAACGGGATACCCCCGTTCCTCAAAGTCATCCGCATAATTTTTGCCAATCCAACCTTGGCCGATAAAACCTATTTTCATACTAAATAGTAATCCTAATAATCCAAACTGTTCGTCCGAATAACCCGAATACAAAGCTGTCATTATCTGGGTTATCTGGGTTATGATAGTTAAAATATTATCCGGATTACTATAATAATTCAATTATTTTTTTTGCCAATTTATCGGGGTCATGCCGAATAAGTGTTCTTTGCACTACATCCGCTCTAGAACCCTCGTAGAGTTCGGGGGCTAAAAGATTTGCTCCGATAAACGTCCTATCGCTTGCACCGTTCCCCCCTTTAAATTCCACGGGTGCTCCTTCGTCCGCATATTTTCTTAAAAGTGCCGCCGGTGGTTTTTTTGTATTATAAATAATGGTATCTATTATTCCACTTTTCAATTTTTTTTCAAGCTCTTGAATATAATCATAGACGGTAAAATCATCCGTGTGCCCATGTTTATTCATAAGGCTTGCCACATATATCTTCTTTCCTTTTGATTTCACCAAGGCGTTTCTAACCCCATCAACCAAAAAATTCGGGAGTAACGAACAATATAGATTCCCCGGGCCGATGACAATAGCGTCCGCGTCTTTAAGCGCCTGAAGGGCACGAGAATTCGGCTTCGCTTTTGGTTCAAGATATATGCGTTTTATCCCGAAGCGTGACACAAGCTGATAATCACTAATCTGCGCTTCTCCTTGTAGCACTTTTCCATTCCGAAGTTCAGCGACTAATCGAATCTTATCAAGCGTCACCGGAATAACATTTCCACGAATCTTTAAAATCTCTCCGGCCATTTCAAGCGCGTCATCCAGATTGCCGGTAACTTGCTCTAAGGTGCTAATAAATAAATTTCCAAAACTATGGCCGGAAAGTTCCCCACGCTCAAAGCGATGATTAAACACCTTGCGTAATACATCACTTCCATGGGAAAGCGCGACGAGGCATTGCCGTAAATCTCCCGGGGGAAGCACGCCAAATTCATCCCGTAAACGCCCCGTTGAGCCGCCGTCATCAGCCATGGTGACAATAGCGGTAAGATCAAGGGGGTACTTTTTTAATCCCGAAAGAACCGTGAATGTTCCGGTCCCGCCACCCATGACAACAACTTTTGGATTTTTTACTTCTGACATACTTCTAACGATTCCTTATATTTTTTTAAGTACTCTTCTTTGGATATTTCGATTGCTTGTACTGCCTCTCTGGCGTGACCAGCCAACTTCGCGCGTAACGGCAGACTTTCTATACTGTTTGCAATATTTCGCACAAAACATTTTTTATCTCGTGGCTCGCACACAAGCACATCCCTCTCTTGAGACAATACTTCGCCGACAAGCCCCACGTTAGTGGTGACCACGGGACATCCGGAAGCCGCCGCTTCAACAAGCGTGAGCCCGTAGCCTTCATAATCGGACGTTAATAAAAAAATGTCCGCCGTTTTGTAATATGAAACAAGTGTTTCCTTGTCCGCCCAGTCCTCAAAAACAACCTTTTTCTCGAGTCTATAATTCTTAATTCTTAATTCATAATTCTTTTTTTCTGGTCCTTTCCCTACTATACATAACCCTGCTTTAGGATATTTAGTAGCGACTTCCTTGAATGTTTCGACTGCAAGAGATATATTTTTCTCTTTCGTCAAACGCGAAGCCATAAGTATTATAAAATCGAATTGGGGGTACTTTTTGTGGAGGTCTGTTGTAATTGGAGTTTCTATTATTTTTTTTATATCAACGAATATCGGCAAAATCGAAACATTTGACATTTGACATTTGACATTTGACTTAATTGAATTAAGAATTCGTTTACTGACAACGCGAATACAGTCGGCGTGTCGAAGTGCCACTCTATAAATCAAATAATATATAAAATTTCTGGCTGATTCCTTCCAAAAATACGAATTGGAAAAGTCAGTGTGTATCTGTATTTGAAATAAAACATTACGATGCATCTTTAATAATAATATGGGTATCGCGGTAAACGCATCCTGCGCGGTTACAGTCCACTTAAGATTTATGATTTTAGATTTTAGATTTAAGATATGTTTACAAATAATATACGCTTCCCAAAAAGAAAAAAGTTTTGCTTTGCCGTTTGTCGGGTAAATCCACACATTTTTTGAAATTTGAAAATTATTATTTGGTTGGAAATTCTTTTTTGTAAAAACGACAACATGGAGTTCCTCAAACAATGTTCCATATTCAATCATCCGAGCGTACGCATCGCTTTTTTTGTCAAGAATCTTTGGATCATTTGAAAGCATTAATACTTTTGTCATCGCTTTAATTTGGTCTCAAAAATAAATTTTAAGAACGAATCGAACTTGAGATATTTCATAAATGTTTCTCGAGCGAGTTTTTGCCTCTTCTTAAACTCTTCATCGCTAAGTGAATCCCAAAATTTTCTAATGTATTTATCGGCGTTTTTTATATCAGTATACGGCACAAATACAACAAACTTCTTATAATCAATTATGTCTTCCAGGGGTAGCACCCACTCCGTATCAATGACGACAGGAATCCGTCCCAGCGCCAATGTCTCATAAAATCTCACAGCCATGTTAGAATCTCCACGCGCAACCAACACGAAGTCAGAGTCGGTAATATTCTGAATGTATTCCTTTCGCAAAACTTCCGGATCACCCTGTATCGTATATTTATTCGCGGCATAAAAATTCCGTATCAAAAAAGAAGTTTTGAGGAGCGATGAATGAATAAGCGCTTTAATGGCTTTTTTTCTCCAATAGACCCCCTGTTTATACACGTCCGCATGCGTATTAAAAAATACATATTTTTTAATATCAAGCGGAATTATTTTTGAAATATACCGTAACCACTCTTTCCATGAACTGAATCCTGCCCAACCGCAAAAACTTACTACCGGCTTGTCTTGCCTGTCACGAAGGAGAAACGGCTCTTCCAGAATATCTCCCGCATAAATCTGTGTTGGCATAATAATTTCGTTTTCGTTTACTCCGCGATATCGATATCCTGAATAGCGGAATATAGTTGCGTGCGGAATAACACTATCATCTTCATTGTCTCCGTATGCAAAAACAATAATACGTTTATTGTACCGCTTCGCCAGCGCGACAAACTGGTCAATATACGTCTTATTATCTTGTACAGAAAAATAACTATGCGGAATAAGAAGAAAGTCAGCTTCGGCGGGCGTTTCAATAACCTCTATAAAAGAAAAATCCATCTCGTCAAAAATCGCTCGGTAGGGTTTTTTACCCAAATAAGGAGGAATACCGAGTTGGCGATTCAAAATACGAAATATTTTATTAGAAATTGGTTTGCCTGTATAAACTTTAACCATATTTAAAATAGTTTAATGAGGGACTCCGTGGCACGCTCCCTTGAGAATGTTTCTGTTTTTTTCTTTCCATTTTCTATAACAGCCTCGCGGAGACTTGCGTTTTCCAAATATGACCGCATTGCATTTTTTATTCCTGTTTTGTCGTTATACGCGACAAAAAGGCCTGATTTTTGATTCTCAATAAGCTCATGGTTTCCACCAACATTTGTCGTAATAACAGGCGTTCCTATGGCCATTACTTCAAGCAGTAAATGCGAGAAACCCTCATAACCAGTGTTGAGTACAAATATATCAGCGGCTCGTATATATTCAGCAAGTTTGCCGTGAGCCAGCCTACCAAGCAAAATAACAGTATTTTCTATTCTTAAATCTTTAATCTTAAATCTTAAATCTTTTTCCTCCGGCCCGTCGCCCGCAATATATAATTTTATATCGGGAATTTCTTTTTTTAATTCCGCGACAACGTCAATAAGGACACTGAACCCTTTCCACGGAACCAGGCGCCCTGCCGAAAGAAGTATTACTCCGGAAATTCCAAGTTTTTTTCTTATGTGTTCTTTCGTTTCATTGAAAATTATCGGCTCAAAAGCGTTATAAATAACTTTCATTTTCTCGTTGAGAACCCCCCACTGTTTCACAATTCCTTTTAAATACTCGCTTGGAACAACAATCGTATCTGCGTGTTGCGCGACAAATCTTTGAACCTTTCTCCTTAATTCAGTTACAATATCATACCTATTCTCTTGAAACTCTTCCGGTGTTACAAAATTTTTGTTTTGCGCTTTGCGCTTTGCGCTTTGCGCTTGAAACTGTTCCCACGCGTAATCTCCGGCAACCCGCAGAATAAACCTTTTCTTAAGAAGTTTCGCGGCAACCATGGACGGGAGACCCACGCTCACCGGATCAAGCGCATAGATAATTTCCGCTTCCGTTCCATAAAAACAAACTTTTAAAAAATAAGCTGCGTGCCGAATAATTTTTGGCAAACTACGAACACCGCTAAAAGAAACAACAAAAACGCTCATGCCATGTTTCGGAAGCTCTGTTTCAAGCAGGCGCGAATATGTCGCGGGGCCGCCGATATCGGGAGGATATAATCCTGTTGCGATAAGGACGCGACCCTTTTGAGCATGGTTAAAAACCACATTCCCGTAGATAAAAAAGGTTGCGAGAGCGATTGAGCCCGAGGAGAATACTTGCGCGAGCATATACCACACTTCCATGATAGAAACGAGCACATACATAAAAATAGCGTTAGCGGAAAGCCCCACAAGGGCGGTCAGAAAATACAAAAGGAGCTGCCGTGAGATATCATGCGTATGTGCGTTCTTGAACGTCCATAATTTTTGCAAAAGAAAACTTACAAAGAAGGCACACACAAAGGCAGCCGTTGAGGAAAACAAATACCAGACGCCAAACACATCGGTCAACATATACAAAATACCGAGCGATATAAGCGCCGCGATACTTCCTGAAATTATGTAACGAGCAATTTTGCTATGCATGTACCTTATGGTAATCTATCAAAAATACTTTTCATATCGCGGGAGATTTTATTCCAATCGTAGTTTTCTTTTACAAGCGCGTGAGCATTTTTTACAACGCGAGCAATAACATCGGCGTTTTCAGGTTGAGTGATAAACATTACCTGCTCGGCAATACTTTTTGGGTCTCGAACGCCGCACACAAATCCGGTTTCTTTGTCTTTCAAAAAATCCGTAATACCACCAACCATCGTGCCGATT
>Ga0066639_10003872_pt1 | contig 12866 bp, 10 predicted proteins | sample CryGeyCG2114_010_2_FD_59504 | JGI IMG/M metagenome (GOLD analysis project Ga0066639, IMG submission 59504) | Groundwater microbial communities from aquifer - Crystal Geyser CG10_big_fil_rev_8/21/14_0.10 | ecosystem: Environmental > Aquatic > Deep subsurface > Groundwater | place: USA: Utah...
TTGTTTTGGCTAATAAGGGTATTTGTATGATTGATGAGTTGGATAAGATGAGTAAAGAGGATTCCTGGGCTATGCACGAGGCTCTTGAACAGCAGTCTGTGAGTATTTCTAAGGCAAATATTCAGGCAGTTTTGCGTTGTGAGACGTCAGTTCTTGCTGCAGCTAACCCTAAGTTTGGTCGTTTTGATCCTTTTGATACGGTTGCTAACCAGATTGATCTTCCGTCTACTTTGATTAATAGGTTTGATTTGATTTTTGCTATTAAGGATTTGCCAAGTAAGGAAAAAGATGAGAAAATGGCTTCTTTTATTTTGGATATGCATCAGAAGAATGAGACTCATCCTGATATTGAAAATGAGTTGCTGCGTAAGTATCTTGCTTATGTGCGCCAGAATCTAAAACCTAAACTTTCTGATGCTGCGATTAGTGAATTAAAGGAGTATTATATTAAGATGCGTTCTTCTGCCAGTGATAAGGGTTTGAAATCTGTTCCTATTTCTGCTCGTCAGCTTGAGGGTCTTGTTCGTTTGTCAGAGGCGTATGCAAAACTAAGGTTAAGTGATAAGATTGCTAAGAAGGATGCTCAGAATGCGATTGAATTGCTGGATTATTGTTTGCGTCAGATTGCATATGATGAAAAGACCGGAACTATTGATATTGACAGGATTGCCACGTCTATGCCTGCTTCGCAGAGGAATAAGATTATTACTATTAAGGAAATTCTTGTTGAGTTGGAAAATAAATTAGGTAAGACAATTCCTTTGGAGGATGTTGTTTCTGCTTGTAAGGAAAAAGGTTTGAATGAATCTGAGGTTGAGGAAGTTATTCAGAAGTTAAAGAGTTCAGGAGATATTTTCGAGCCAAGACACGGGTTTGTAAGTAGGATTTAATTTTCTTAAGAATATTGTTTTGCCATGTTCTGAAGTTCGCTTTGCTGCTGTAGTGTTAAACAGGATTTAATATAATATGCATCGTTTATTTGTTCGCATACATCATAATTTCCCTGTAGTGCAAAGTTGATTAGGCATTTGTCTTTCGTTGTACTATCTTGTATTGATTGGCATGTTTCGGATTTTCTTGTTTCTGTTGCAATTGTTTCAAAACATGTGTCGGCGTCTGTTGCTGAAGGCATTGCATTGCAGAGCATTGTTGCCTGATTTATGTCTGTTCGTGCTGTTGCTACTGCTTCGGTTATTGCTTGTTGGGTTGTTTTTGTTGTCTTTTTGCAGTCGATTGTGCAATAATTGGTTTCATCTGTTTCGCATATTCCGTTTCCACAGCAGGGTATTATTTGTTCATGAGTGCATGTTCCATTTTCGCATCTGTCTATTGTGCATTTATTGTAGTCATCGCATCCTAGTGGGCATGTTGGAGTAGGTTGTTCTGTTGCTGGTTGTGTGGTTGTTGTTTTTCTTGTTTCAACTAGAAAATTAAATCGCGATTGTTCCTGACCGTCGGCATGTCCTAAATTGGTTATGAGTGTGTATTCTCCTGATGGTGCATTTTCTGGAAGGGTTATTTGTGTTTCTATTGAGCTTTTTTGTCCTATGGTTATTTGTTCTGTTTTTCCTGCTATGTTTTGGTTTGTTTTTGTGTATACTGCGTTGTGGCTTATGGATGTTTTGACTTGTCGTGATGTTGAGCTTGTTAGTGTTGTTATGAATGTGAGTTTTCCTCCTGGAACTACTGTGCTTATTAACGGTGTTGTTGTCATGTCTATTTGTTTTGGTGTTGGTGTTAACAGTTTTATTCCTATTATTGTTGCAATGATTAGAATAACTATTATCCCGGCAAGTATTGCTATTGTTTTTGTGTTTATTGTTCGTTTTCCAGTTATTTCTTTAAGTGCAGTGTTAATGTTATAGTCTTGGTATCCTGCTTGTTTTAGTCTTGCGCGTATTGCTGATGGGCTGTATCCTTGTGCGAGTGTTGTTTTTATATAGTTTTTTAGTGCAGGATCTGTCATTTGGTTTATTTCTGGTTGGGTTTTATTTAAATCTTTTGCAGAATACAAATTTATTTAAACCCCTTGTTATTTTTTAGTATAGGGTGGTTGATTGGTAGAGATTCAAAAAAGACAAGTCGCAGTCAAATTAAGTATTGGTGTTTTGCTTGCCGGCCGTTACATAAAACAGGAAGGCATGCTTCCTAATTATGTTATTCTTAGTGATGATTCTAGGGTTAGTAGGGTTAATATTATTGGTGTTGTTGTAAGTATTAGTGATGATCCGGGTTTTAAGTCGGTTGTTATTGATGACGGTACTGGTAAATTGTCTGCTCGTGCTTTTGAGCAGAATGTTTCATTGGAGAGTCTTAATATTGGGGATTGTGTTATGGTTATTGGCCGTCCGAGGGAGTTTGGAGGGTCGATTTATGTTCTTCCTGAGATTATTAAGGTTATTAAGGATACTAAGTGGCTTGAGGTTAGAAAGCTTGAGCTTGAGAAGAGTAGTATTGTTCAGACAGTTGTTCCTATGGGGGAAAAAGAGGTTAAGTCAGAGATTGCAAAGGATTTTGTTGAGGAAGAGTTTGTTGGCGGCACGAGTTTAAACACTGTGGTTTGTGATGTTATTAAGCGTCTTGATCTTGGTGAGGGTGCTGATTTTGATGAGGTTATCAAGCAGGCTAGTTCTCCTGAGGCAGAATCTGTTGTTCTTTCTTTGTTAAAGAACGGCGATATTTTTGAGATCAGTCCTGGAAAGCTTAAGGTTTTGGAATAATTGAATTTAGAAAAATATTGGTGTTACAAAAACTTCTAATAATGCGGCTACAAATAAAATAAATACAGAAATCAATATTAAATCAGATGCGTCGAGTAATATTTTCTCAAAATTCTTTGTTCGATATTCTTTTTTGATTACTGCAACTGATAATATTCCTCCAGCTAGTGCTGCTACAAAATATGCGGCTATTTCTGGAACTCCATGGATTGAATATCGCAGTATGCTTAGTGATGTTCCGTGGAGGTATACTCCTATTCTTGTGAGTCCTGTTGCATCCGCATAGTTTGCTGCATGTGTTCTTATGAAGTTTCCTGCTGCCGCACCTATTACTGAAGCATTCCAGCAGAGTATGAACAGTGCTCCTGTTCCGTAGATGAATGCGAATAATACGCAGAATATCATTACTTTTACATTATTTAGAAATATTTTGTTTAATAGTGTTAGTCTTGCTGCATTTCCTGTAACATGTTGGTTTAGGTTGGATATTGTTTGTGTTTGTATTTTAAATACGTTTGCTGACATTCCTGCAGGTAATGCAACATACCATAGCGTATATGCGATTGAAAACCCGAGAAACGTGTAAAATAAATATTTTAGTGTTCTTGCGTGTTCTCTTAATAGTGTTTTTTCTCCGTGCAGGGTTATGTCTTTTTCTTCTTCTACTACCAGTGTTGCATAAAAAAAGGGTATTGCTGCGATTACTGTGAAAAATACCATTACCAGGCTTGCATATTCTTCAAATATCCATATGCTTAAGAAAAGTGCTGCTGTTGCAAATACAAATCCGATTAATATTTGCATCCAGGGTCTTTTTGCTGCTGCTGCAGGATTGGTTATTGCTTCTAACACCATTTTTTATTTTTTCCTTGTTTTGAGTTTATATACTTTTTGTTTTTTAGACGTATTCTCTATATCATTAACAATTAACTTTATAAATCATTGGTTATTCTATTGGTGTATGGATTATTCATCTTTGTTAAAACGTGCCCGTGAAAACCTTCCCGAATCTGTTTTTGAGAAAGAGCGGTTTGAGATTCCTAAGGCAAGGGGTCATTTGGAGGGTAATAAAACTGTTATTTCTAATTTTATTCAGATTGCCAGTACTCTTAGGCGTCCTGTTGAGCATTTGCTTAAGTTTATTTTAAAAGAGCTTGCTACTCCTGGCGAGATTAAGAGATCAGGTTTATTGGTTTTAGGTGCAAAGGTTCCTGCTTCTAGGATTAATGAAAAAATTCGTCAGTATGCTTATGAGTTTGTTTTGTGTCCTGAATGCAGTAAGCCAGATACTGAAATGATTAGAGAAGGCGAATTTATGTTCCTTAAATGTACTGCATGCGGTAATAAGAAGCCTATTAAGTCCAAAGTTTAAGATTCATTATGTATTAACACCGGTGAATAAATGATTGTAAAAATCCATAAAAAAGACTGCAGAACGGTTGTTGCTGTTTGTGATAATGATCTGCTTGGAAGAAAAATTGAGGAAAATGATCTTCAGCTTGATTTGAGTTCTGATTTTTACAAGGGTACTGATTATTCTGATAAGGTTCTTGTTAGGGATATTATGCGCAATGCTGATGTTCTTAATGTTGTTGGCAAGATTTCTGTTGCTCTTGCTCTTGAGGAGGGTATTATTGATAAGAATCATATTATTATTGTTGATGGTGTCCCTCATGCCCAGGCTTCAGTTGAGCATGAATAATTATCCAAACCAGCTTCCTAGTCCTGTTTGTTTTTCTTTTTCTTTTCCAAATACTCCTTCAATTCTTTGTTTTAGCAGTGCGATTGTTTGTTTTAGATAAGGGGATAAATTGTATTTGTTGGCCAGACTTTCGGTTGGTTCAAAGTATTTTACCACGCTTCCTTCGGATATTGTGAATATGATTCTTCCTTTTCCGCAGTCTGTGCATTTTCCTGCAAGGGGCGGCCGTCTGAATTTTGCATTGCAGTCAATGCATCTGAATTGTTGTGTTGAGAATTTTCTTAGGTTTCCTTTTGTGTCTTTGATGAAATGTTTTTCAATTACTAATCGTGCAACATCTGATGTGTCTGCAGCTCTTATTCGTTCTGCAAGGTCCATTTGTCCTTTTAATTTGTCTTCCATAGAGGGTAAAGTTTTGTATGCTGAGCATCTTACTGTTTCGTTTATGTCTGTTATGTCGTGTGTGAACATCATGCCTTCGTATTGTTTTGGTGTGTTGAGCATTTGTCCAATTCTAGGTATCTGAACATCCCAGGGCATTTTGAATTGTTGTGTTGCTTCGTAGAATGCAAGAGGGTAGCTTGAGCCTATATCTACATTGAATGCCATGTCATCTACTTCTGATGGGTTTAGTATTGTTGTTACAACTAATGGTGCGTCCATTGTTGATCCTCTTGATTCTGGAAGGAATTGTTTTGAAAAATTCACAAATGCGTCTAGTAGTAGTATTACGCATGCTTCGTCTCCGTCGCAGTCTCTTCTTGTTGCTGCATGAACTAGGGGGTGTGCGAGAAATCCTTGTGTTTTGGAAAATCCGATTATTCTTCCTACCATTCCTGCTGATGTGTGTGGTGCAAGGCAGAGAACTAGGTGTCCTACAATGTCTTTTTGTTCGTTTGCATTGTAGTATGGCTGGAGTTGATATAGGCTTATCAGCAGTTCGTCTATGAATTGTGCTGTTCTTAGCATTATGTCTGCTGCTCCTTCGTCTGGGGAGGCGTCGCAGTGTGGAAGTATTACGTCTTGTGGTTTTAGTTCGAGTACTTGTTCGTCGTTTGTTAATTCTTTTCCATGTATGTCTTTTTCATATCCCATTTCTTTTAGTTTTTTTATTGTTGTTCCGATTTCTTTTGGTTTAAAGTGAGTTATTGGGAGTTGTGTCATGTCATATCGTATTGTTCCGTCTTTGTTGACATAGATGTCGTGTTTGGCTCGCAGTATTCCTTTTGCCAGATGTTCAGGGATATGTCCTTTGTTGCTTGTTCCTCTTACTCCTTTTATTAGTTCAGGATAGTTTTTCATTCCTAGTTTGTTTAGTGCTGCAGTAAATACTGTTTTTATGTCTACTTCTTGTTTGGAATATGTCTGGCAGGGTCCGTGTTTCTCGCATTCTTTCTTGTCTGTTATTTGCATGCATTTTCTGCAGTAAAATCTTTGTGTTGTTTTGCTTTCGCATGAATGGCATACTGGAAACATTGTAGGTTTATTGCATGTTGGACAGTGGTACAGCGGAAGTTCTGCGTCTATTTTTCCTGCGTCTAAACAGCTTTGGAAGCATCTGAATTTTCCGCCTTGCTCTCCTACTGGAAAGAGTACTTGTGGGCTTCCAGTTAGTTTTCTTATTTTTGCTTTTTCTGGTCTTCCCATTCTTGCTCCGATAAATACTCCTGATTTGTCTCTAATTATTATTGGTGAAATGATGTTTATTAATTCTAATGGGGTTTTGCTTTTGTTTTGTTCTGCGAGTTGTTGTATTGTGTGTATTGGTTTGTCAATTATTCCTAGTGTTGTGGTTATTGCATGAGAATGTTCTTTGTCTATGACTATGAATTCTTTGTTTGGTTCTAGATGGGGTATTCCTATTAGTTCTAGTGTTCGTTTTTCTTCTTTTTTGTTGGGAAGAACTGTTTTTATTATGATTCCTTTTTCGTCTTTTGTATTTTTTGCTTGTGAAAATAGATCAATTAGTTTTAATAGATTGTCCGTGGTTATTTCACTCCAGAAATATGTGTATGAGGGGTGTAGTGGTATTCTTAGTTTGCGTGCAATGTTGGATGCAAGTGCTGCGTCGATTTTTGTTTTTGGGTTTTGAAGGTATTTTATTATTTTTTCTGGGTTTGTTTCTATTAGTTCTGCTGCTTTTTCAAGGTCTATTGTTCCAAATGTGTTTATGATTGCTTTTTCAAGTTCTTTTTGCCACCATTCCGAGCAATATCCTGCTGGAATTAGTGTTTGGGCTCTGTCAAAAAAGTCTCCGTAGCTTATTAGTAGGTCTCCAAGATATATTATTTCGGTTATTTTGCCTGTGTGTTCTTTTGCTTGTTGTGTTGTTTCGAGTTGTACTACTTCACCATCTGCGAGTTTTACTATTGGTCCGTCTATGTAATCACATGATGTGAGTGCGCATCCTTTTGATGGTCTTTCTATTTTTATTTGTGTTCCTGTTGCAAGGTATTGGTTGCTTATCTGCATTGTTGCTGGGTGCACAGAGCATGCAGAGTATCCTGATGTTCTGCATCTTCCATATCTTAGTCTAAATCCTCCTGAGCGCAGAGGATGTGCAAATACCGGTCTTCCTGCTACCAGGTCTGCGATAAATGCATAGCTGGGCATTATTTTTGCTGTTTGCCCTCCTGATGTTCCTTGTCCTTTTGATTTTGCTGCTTTTTGTATGCGGATTAGTTCTTCGAGAAAGTTCCATTGGGTCATGTCAAAGTCTGGCCCCCATTTGCTTAGTTGTTTCCATAGTTTTGGTGCTTTCAGTGGTATGCAGTCTGTGCACATTAGTGCAAATCCGCTTCTGATAAAATTTGTGGGTATTCTTGGCAGGTCTTTGAAGTTTGATACCTCTAATTTTTCAGAAGGATCTCCGCTTATTTCTACGGGTATGTTTTTGAATAAGAATGTAAGTTCTTCATCGCTTGGTTTGTGTTGTCTTGGCGCAATTCTTTCGTCATAATCTCGTATTTCTGCTATGCTTCTTTTGATTTCTATGTCTTGGGCGTCATAGACGTCGTAATTCATTTTTTTTCTTACATAGTCTGCGATTAGTGCTGATACTGCTGCGTTTGTTCCTCCTGCGTTTCTTATTGGTCCTGCGTAATTCAAACAAAAATATTCTCCTCTTCCGTCGATTCGTTTTTTTAAGTCTATTCCTATCAGTCCGTCTAATGGCGAGCTTACTACTCCTACTGTGCTGTATGCAAATCCTGTTCTTATTCCTATTTCTATTGCTTCTTTTTTATCATTGAACTTGCAGTATTTTTCCTGTGCTACCTCTAGTGCTATTTGTAGTGCAACTCTCCAGTCTAGTGCCCCGTATTGTTTTTCAAGGTCGATTATTCTTTCTACTACTCCCGAGCCTGCGATTTGGGGTGCTATTACGGACATTAGTCCTACTACTCTTTCTGCCATGTTTTCTGCTAGTTTTATTTCTACTTCGCAGTCTGGATCATATCCTTTTTTTCTTGCTTTGACTCCGATTTCGTGTAGTTTTATGACTTCTTGTTTCAGACTGTCAAAGTATTTTTGCATTTCTGGGCTTGCGACGATCATTTTAATCTAGTTTTATCTCCCTATAATCTTTTATTTCTGGAGCAAGACCTTTTACACTAAGGTGTGGATTAATTATATACGGTCTGCCTACTGCCTTCAGGATATCTATGTCGTTTTCGCTATCCCCTACATAGCAGATATTTTCCAGTAATATCCCTAATTTGTCTGCCTGCTGTTTCAGAAGGTCGAGTTTTGACCAAAGCGCCACAACCTCCTCTCCTGTTCCTGTAAATTTGCCGTCGAATATGTGCAGTTTGTTGCAGATTATTATGTCAAGATCTGCATCATGTTTTATTCGGTTTGCGATAAAATCAACACCTGAGGAAATTATTGCGGTAATCATATCAATAGGAAGATTTCTGAAGAATTCCAGAAATCCCGGAGCATACGGCGGAGGGAATATCTTTGCTGCAATCTCTGCAGTATCCTGTCCTTTGAGCATTTCTACCTGTTTTAGAAACCATTGCGGGTAGAGTTCTTTTCTTGGATAAAAATAGTCTCGTGTTTCATACCATTTTTTTCTCTGCGCAGGCGGAAGCGAATCTCCTAATGCATCCCATCCGCTGTTGAATGGATCATTTTTGTATTTTACTGCACTTCCATCCATATCGGTTCCCACCATTTTTATAATGCTCATTTTCAAAACCTCATTATTTTGATGTTTCTTGTTTGTAAATTTATTATAGGGACTCTGCATGGTTCTGGATTGTGTCCTACTTTTTCTTGGAATGTTGTTTTTGCTTGCCAGCAGCTGGCGCATATCATTGTTGTGCTTCTGTATGTTGATACGCTTGTTTTGTGGATGTGGCCTGTTAAAAAAAAGTCAGGGACTGTTTCTATTACCAATGGGTCTTTTTCTGGGTCTGGAAGGTGTAGTGTTGATTGGTGTGATGGTGCTAGGTGTCTTCTTTGGAGTAAGAATTTCATTATTAGGTCTCCGCGGTCATATCCGCCGTTGCTTCTTATTGAGCTCACGTCTGATGCATAGTCGTCAAAGCTGTAGCCGTGATACATTAATACGTTAAATCCTGGAAATCCTTCGGATGCGTGTATATTTATTATTGCTGGATTGCTTACAAAAATCGCATTTTTTAGTTCATAGAGTGGTTTGGCGTATTCTTCGGGTAAAGGTGGTTGTGGTTCAGATATTCTTCCTGGATCGTGGTTTCCTGGACAGATTAGTAATGGAATGTGCGAGGGTATTTGTTTTAGTAGTTCTGCGCATTTTATAAATTGGTCGTATATATCTTTGATTGCAAGTTCATCTTCTTGTTTGGGATATATTCCTACTCCGTCTACTAGGTCTCCTGTTATGAATATATATTTTACTTTTTCTGCGATTCGTTTTTGTTCTTCATTTCCTGTTTCTTGTCTTATCCAACTGATAAATTTTTTGAATTCTTCTTCTAAAAACTGTGTTGAACCTACGTGGATGTCTGCAAGTACAACAACATATGCTTCGTCAGGCGCTTTTTTGAGTTCTGTTATTGGTATATCTGGAAGAATAATGTTATTTCCAAATATTATGTTGTTTCCTGTTGTTCCTGTCATTCCTATTACTTCGTCGAACATCATGTCGTTTGCCGTGGCCCATACATCTGGTTTGTTTTTTGTTACTAGTGTTTTTATTGTTCCTGTTGTGTCTTCCATTTCAAGAATTATGTTGTTGTTTTTTGTTATTTGTTTGTCTTTAACCATTCCTATGATGGATACATTTTCTCTGTCTTTTTTTGTTTTTATTCGTGCAATTGATGTGAGTCCTTTTAAGTCTTGTCTGTTTTGGAGCATTCTCTCCATTGTTTTAAAGCGCGCATTGTAATAATCTATAAAATCCTGTATTGTTCTTTTTTTGGTCTTTGTTTTGTAATTAAATACTATTTTTACACCTTTAGTATTGTCATCATTTAATTCTCTTGAAATTTCGGCTGCTTCTGTTGATATTTGCATTATTTGTTTTGCATCTTCTCTTGCGATCACTTTTGAATATATCTGGTCTAATTCATTTATGTCTGAAAGTTTTTGAAGAAATGATGGTGTGACTAGTACTTTTTGTTTTAATAAATATAATACTATCTCCTTCTTTTTGTCTGAATTCTGCATATTAATCCTTTTGAGATCAAGCCTATTTTAGGTTTAATTGTTCTTCGAGTAAATGTTCTATTTTTGGTTTTAGTATTTCTGTTGTTGATAGGCTTATTTCTCTTGTTCTCCCATATCTGCCTTTTGATATTATTTCTGCATTTATTAGTCCCAGCATGTCAAATTCTGCGATAATATCGGATATTCTTCTCTGCGTGAGTACTCCCAGCCCTATTTTTTTGCATAATTTTTGATAAACATCATATACCTCGCCTGTGAATACGTGTTTTTCAGCATTGTTGCATACTCTGCATATTGCATAAAGTGTTGCCTGGTGTTGCTGTGGTTGTGTTTTTACTAAATCCAGTATTCTGTCTTTTTCGATTTTGTGTTCTGCTTCGTCTATGTGAGGTATTTTGATTTGAATATTATTGTTTCTTTCTGCCAGTTCTCCTGCGACTCGGAGTAGTTCAAGGGCTCTTCTTGCATCTCCGTGTTCTCTTGCTGCATATGCCGCACATTTTTCTATTACTCCTGGTTCTATTGTATTCTCATTAAATGCTTCTGTAGCCCTGCATTTTAGTATTTCTTGTAGTTGTATTGCATTATATGGTGGAAATACCATTTCTTCTTCAGATAATGAGCTTTTTACTCTTGGATCCAGTGTGTCTGTAAATACTAAATCATTGGATATTCCAATTAATGCTATTTGTGATTTTTTTAATTCTGTATTAATTCGAGTAATATTGTAAAGTATTTCATCCCCTGCTTTTCCTACTAATTGATCTATTTCATCTAGTATTATCATCAGCATTATTTTTTCTTTATCTAGTATGTTGTAGAACATTGCGTATACATCATCTGTTGGCAGTCCGGTAGAAGGGATTGTTCTTCCGAATTCTCGTATTAGTTGTGCGAATAATCGGTATTCAGTATCTGCAACTTTTTTTAATTTACAGTTGAGATATATTATTTTTAGAGGAATTTCTCTTTCTTGCGCTGTTTTTTGTAGTTGATCTGTTACATATCTTGCTGTTAATGTTTTTCCAGTACCTGTTTTTCCGTATATAAAGAGATTTGAGGGTCTTTCTGCCCTTAGGCAGGGTGCAAGTATTCCTGCTAGTTGATTTATTTGTTCTTCACGGTGTGTTATTTGTTCAGGGGTATAATTAGATTGTAGTGCGGTTTTGTTTTTGAATAATGGTTTTTTTGTAAGATATTTTTCAAAAAAATTTGACAGCTCTTTTTCTTCCATAGTATTTTCCAGAAGAAGTGGAGGTATTTATACTTTTCTTTTCCAGAATGTATATCTCTGACTCCCTGGTTTCACATGGAACTTGTTTGTTACACAAAACAGGTTTTGATCATAAATACACATTTGAAAATTGTTTGTTTGTATAATATATATAATAATATCTATTATATATAATGAATAATATATCATATATAATACGAATTAAAGAATCCTTTTTTATTATTTTTTTAATTCTCTTTATTTATTATTTTTTATATATAAAATAAATATACATATAATATAATATAATATATTATAATAAATATAATATATAATAAATAATATATAATAATATAATCAAAAATACAAATCGTTGCCATTTCATATATAAAAAATAAGGTATTTTACAGTTATCTAATTGTCAAAAAAATGCCTTTAGTGTTTTCTTGAATCAAATTTCCAGCCGAAACAAAGGGGTCACAGTCCTTATTGTTATTACTAACAAATAACAAATATTCCGTAAGCTTTTTAAATACCCCTCTAATACTTATTCATACAAATAGACTAGGAGGATACTAATGATTGTTCAGAAGGACTTTTTAAACAAACTCAAAGATTTTGGTCTTAACAGTTATGAAGCAAAATTATGGACTGCTCTGCTTTCTAGAGGAAGTGCAACAGCAGGAGAGTTATCTGATATTGCTAATGTTCCTCGTTCACGTTCGTATGATGTTCTTGAAAGTCTTGAAAGAAAGGGTTTTATTGTTATGAAGCTTGGTAAACCTATAAAATATATGGTTATACCTCCTGCAGAAGTGATTGACAGGGTTAAAAAATCTATTTTAGATGATGCTGACAAGCGCTCTGAGATTCTTGACAGCTTGAAAAAATCAGAAGTTCTTACAGAGCTTAATACCTTGCATAATAAGGGTATTGAAACTGTTGATCCAATGGATCTGTCTGGTGTTGTTAAGGGCAGAAGCAATCTTTATTCTTATCTTTCTGGTGTAATTAAAAACGCAAAAAGTTCTGTTGTAATCATGACCACTGATACTGGTTTTGTCAAAAAGGCAGAATCTTTGAAAAACGCTCTTAACAAGGCCAAGGAATCAGGCATTAAGGTTAAGATTCTTGCACCTATTACTAAAGATAATCGTTTTGCTTTGAATGTTCTTTTAAAATATGCTCAAATCAGGGAAAACACTGTTTTAAATGCGCGTTTTTGCGTTGTTGATGACAAACAGGTTGTGTTTATGTCTCTTGATGACAAGATGACTCATCCAAATTATGATTTTGGTGTATGGGTAAGAACTGACTTTTTTGCAAAAGCCTTCAGCAATGTTTTTGATAACATCTGGAATAAGGCAAAACTTGCTAAATAAGCAAACATTTTTATATTCTTTCTTTTTGTGTATTGTTATATTATTTTAAAAGAGGTGGAATTATGGTTGAGGAAGCTGTTTTAAGGATTACTCTTGCGGCGGTTATCGGAACTCTTGCAGCAATTGTTTATTGTTTGAGAATTCTTGTGCTGATGGAGAGACGTATTGGTAGGATTGAAGCGCATATTGATTCT
>Ga0066639_10003874_pt1 | contig 12866 bp, 10 predicted proteins | sample CryGeyCG2114_010_2_FD_59504 | JGI IMG/M metagenome (GOLD analysis project Ga0066639, IMG submission 59504) | Groundwater microbial communities from aquifer - Crystal Geyser CG10_big_fil_rev_8/21/14_0.10 | ecosystem: Environmental > Aquatic > Deep subsurface > Groundwater | place: USA: Utah...
GCCCAAATTCATGATACGTCACTTTGACAGGAAATTCAATATAACGCAAGTGATATTTTTTGACCAATGACGGGATTTCAGTCGCGTGCGCCATCCCGTCTTGCGTCATGCGAACCACATCCAATGCACGCCGGTTGAGGATTCGAAATCCATTGTGCGCATCGCGAAGTGGAAGACCGCTGACCACACGATTGATATGGCGAGCAATCGGCATGATCACAAAACGCTTTGCCCACGGCAATGTGGAACGATCGTCCAAAAAACGGGATCCAAATAATATATCAGCGTTCGCAGACGTGAGAGCATCATGTGCGCCAGCAATATCTTCAACATCAAACTGCCCGTCACCATCAAAATGAAGGACAAAATCCGCGTTGATAGACCGCGCATAGTGGTGCCCTGTTTCAAGTGATGCGCCCTGTCCGCGATTGATGTCATGCGAAATCACGAGCGCTCCTCCTGAAATCGCTTCACTCGCCGTCTTGTCCGAAGAACCATCATCAATGACCACCACGCGATCCACATGCGGTAAAAGGTTCCGTACCACGGAGCTGATATGACGGGCTTCATTGTACGCAGGCACAAGAGCCAAAAACATACGTATTATCGATGATAGGTTGGAGAAAGCATTTCTTTGTTTGCAATGGTATAATCAATCGTCTTTTTCAGTCCTTCTTCAAGACGAACGAGAGGAATCCAATCAAGTGATTCTTTTGCTCTTCGTAAATCAGGAACCCCTTTGGCCGTCAAAAATTCCAGCGGTTTTTCAAATACCACGTCAGATGATGAGCCGGTCATGGCAATAATTTTTTTTGCCACACTGCTCATCCGCTCCACGCGATCATGCCCCAAATTGACAATCGAAATGTCCGGATCCGTGTGCATGAGCCGAATGAGTCCATCAATCATGTCAGAAATATAGCAAAGTGTTTGCGTCATATCATCGCCATAAATGACGAGTGGTTTGCCATCCAATGCACTCAAAATAAAATCAGGAATGAGTAGCCCGTCACGCAATTGCATCCGCGGACCGTAGGTAGTAAAGACGCGAGCAATCTTGGCATCCAGTCCATACACTTGACGATAGGTCTCAATGCAGGTCTCGGCAAATCTCTTGCCTTCATCATAACACGCTCGAGGGGAAAGATGATCGACGATTCCTTCATCATCTTCATGAAACATCTGCTCAGGTGAGATGGGTTCTCCATAGACGACAGAACTTGATGCAAAGACATACTTGGCACGATATTGCACAGCCAAATCCAATGTGGAAAGCATTGCCCGAGAGTTTGCCCAGAGTGATGCCAATTTCAATTCACCAAAATTTTTCGGGCTCGTCGGACATGCGAGATGATACATTTCTTGGATTCCCTGAAACTTCACTTTGAACTTTTCCAATTCTTCAAATTGATGCAAGTCAATCGGCTGATTCACATCATATTTGATAAATTCAAAATCAGGATATTGCAGAAGGTGATCGATATTTTGAATCGTCGAATTGGAAAAATCGTCCATGCAAATGACATTGGCTTCTTTGAGGAGCTGTTTGCACAAATGCGATCCCAAAAACCCGCTTCCACCGGTGACGAGGACATTCTTTTTTTCGAAAATGGGATTTTGTGTGATCATACAAAAAAACGTTAGAATGCAAAAAGAATACTTTTTTTAATCGGTTTATCAGAAAATGGTTTCCATTCTGCCAAGCGTCGAGAGTGATTGCTCCACACGCGAATGGTTTCTGCACGCGCACCAAACACGACTACGTCCTCACGCCCATCCTGATTCCAATCCACTACTATCATACCAAGTGAACCCTGTGTCTGTCCATCAAAGCTCAAAAATTTGCGCTTGAGCGAGCCGTCCGTATTCAAATACACGAGATATGGGGGATCATCGTCGTGTGCGAGAAGGACATACGCTTCTCTGCCATTCCCATCAATATCCCCTACACCAAAACCACTAATGCGAGAGAGTGTGTCTGTGAGGAATTCGTGCGACACATCCATCGTTGCAGTGTACCGACGTACCGTGATTCCTCCCTTTGATGCAAATGCAAGTACTAATTCCGGTTTTTGTGTGTCTGTGTTGTGCACCAACGCCGGTATTGTACCTGACAGAGCATAACCTCGGATAGATGATTCAAAGACGCCATTGATAGTAAATATGGTTGCCAACACATCGGCTTCCTGCTGTGGCGTGACGACAATATCAATGACGTCGTCATCATTCACGTCGCCGACAACAATACGAGCAGGGACAGACAAATGAACACTCCATTCATCAATCAATCCCCATTGTTCATTAAACAATCGAACAGCTCGCTCACTGCCTGACCCAAACGGTCCAATGGTTGCCACAACACGGTTCCCATTGGTATCAATGTATGTTGTGATGTCATCAATGGCGCGCAATGCTACGTGTTGTTCACTCTCATCCCTCTCAGAGGCGACATCACGTGTTTGGAAAATTCCGGTTGTGGTGTCAATAGCCCAAAGTGCGCGCACTCCCAAATAGAGAGAGGATCGATGGTCCAATGCATACTGCACTGCGCGGTCTATCTGCAAAAGTCCGGCGCCAAATAATTTTTTGTATGTCTTGTCATCAGTCCCAGGTGTTCGATCCGTCGTACTGAGAAGCGCCTCGTAAATCTGTCTGGCTCCCCATGTTGGTTGGATAGACTTGATCAACGCAGCCGCGCCACTCACCAGTGGTGTGGCCAATGAAGTGCCTGACCAATTTCCACCATAACGTTCATTCAAACCATTTTGCGGAGAATACCGAAGAGTACTGTTGATCTGTACGCCGGGCGCCGTCAAATCAATACAGGTCTCTCCAATGTTTGAAAAAATTGCAAAACGTCGATCCGCAGTCACGGCATTCACACCCAATATCCACTCTTCAGACGAATGCGCATCAATACAGATCGGATAGATCGGATTCATATCCAAATCCGCTTGGTGATCATTTCCGGCTGCAGCGATGACTGCGACACCATGTTGAAAAGCGTATTGAATCGCATCCACCATATCATCAGTTACAATACTCGTGACCGCGCTGACGTTTATCACGTGGGCGCCATTGTTGACAGCATAGCGTACTGCTTCACTCAATGGTGGGTTTGCGGTCGATCCATTGTTGTCAATGATCCGCAAATTCATCAATCGCACCCGCCAGTTGATACCTGCACCATCTTTTCCATTATTACCCACCGCACCAATCAGACCAGCCACAAACGTTCCATGATTAAACAGTCCTGCGCTCGTCGCAGTTGATTCCAGATTGTTTACATTCGGTCGTGGATCATTATTGCCCACCCACCCTTGCTCATCTTGTGAGGCAATGAAATTCCATCCCCAGACATCATCAATATACCCATTGTGATCATCATCAATACCATTGTTTAGAAATTCATCGATATTTTTCCACACATTGTCTCGTAAATCAGGATGAAATGCATCAAATCCATTGTCAATTACCGCAACAATGACATCTCGAGAACCAACCGTAATATCCCATGCTTTTGTGACGCCAATAAGATCGTAGGACAATTGTATTGGTTCTGGATCATTGGGATTGCGCGCAAAAACAACAGACGCGGGAACACCCACCCATGTCACCAAGCCAATAAAAAAATACACAACATACCGAATCATACTGTTTTGTTGCTATAAGGAAATAATGCGTCCGCTGACAAATACGGTTGGTTCTACTAATTCTGATTCCACTGATTCCACCTTTCCGACTGACTTGGACCAGACACGCATATTGACAAGTGGGTAAATGAGAAACGACGAATCAATACGATTGCTTGCAAATACTCCACTCAGACCCTTCTGCACCTTGTAAACAAGGTTGTTTGAACGTATCCAGTATGAATATCCATCTTGCGCGTCGAATACAACTGAGCCGGCCGGATATGGGTACGTTCCATTTGGAATAATACTAAATTTTCCTGTCCCGACGGGCGAAAACCCCATTATGACCTCATCACCATCGAGAAATCCATCACTGTCCGTGTCTGTCGATGTGGGATCGCTAAACCAATAAAAAATCTCTTCATAGTCACTCAGCCCATCCCCATCCGTATCGCTTTTTGCATCACTGGTTTTCCGTGCGATCTCGGTCTTATGATTGACTTGATCGTGATCACGATCGTACAATTCGTTGACCAAATCCTCCGCACTGGTGCGTGTAAACCGATAGGATCCTTCATGAATACGTGGTAATGATATGACTCGATCTTTCCAATTCTTTCCGTACAACAAGGTAGCTTCAGGAACAGACCGCAATTCACGCAGTCCACATCCCGTCTCCACCGCGTATATGGGGGGCGCGGAATCAAACTGTACAAGCCATGTCCCGGGCTTGATACATACTGGTTGTCCCACATAATATTCATGTAATTGCAGAGGACTTACATAGCGCACAGTGCTGGTTTTTTTATACCAAGAAAAATACACGGCAGGATGAAGAAATGGATGAATTTTTCCATCAAACCCAACGTAGTACACCGGGCTATCAGCAGACTGGATGAGAGATCCTTCACCAATATAATTTGTTGGCTGGGTATAGGTGATTTTCTTTGTCACGACCGTACTTTGTCCATTGGAATTTCGGAATCGGATATGAACCACTTTTCTACCACTTCCTTGTGTCAATACCCACGGGAGTGATGTTTGCACCGGTATTGGTTGGACATTGTTGAATGATTCTGTGGTATTATGGATGGTCATGTCCTCAACACCAAGTGACGACGACACCGTCAGCATCACATTTCGCGTATCTGTTTGTGTATCTCCACCATTGATCTGAAAATCCACATCCATCCCGTAGGGCACGCTTAAAACAATGGAATCGCTGGTTGACGCCAAAATTGTGCCTGACACATTTCGAAACTGAATGTATACATATTTCTGTCCATTGCCATAATCCAATGCCCATGACTTTTGTCTCTCAATCGGCCCCCACACAGCGCCATCAAAATCAGGATCATTGCTTACAATCATTGAATGAGCGCCTGGGGGTGGCGCAACAAACAACGTTACCTGTCGTGTGCCGACCCATGTCCTGTCATGTTCAATCTCAATCACGGGTGTTGAAGTGATGGCCACACTTCTATATCCAACAAAAAATATCGATATCACGACAATGATCACCAATAGTGCCCCGAGAATACCTGATTGATTTTTTTTCATAGATGTGGTTAAATAGCTGGGTTCAAGTATATAAGAAATTACACAAACATGCAATTATGACACTACACCATAGGGGTAAACAGCTCATCCTGCTTATTGGAGATCTCACATCCTATCTTTTCGCGTTTTGGTTCAGCCTTGCCCTCCGATATCGCGAGGTTCCTGATACGACATTGATTGACAAACATCTGTCCATGTTCCTTGGTCTCTTTTTTATTTGGATTGTTATAAACTTCATCAATGGACTCTACGACCAAAAAGTCCTTGGAAATAGCAAAGAATTCTATCAACGGATGGGTGAATCGGCGAGTATAGTATTTTTGGTTAGCATCGTCTTTTTTTATCTCATGCCAAAGACGGCAATCACACCAAAGACAATTCTTTTGCTCAACGTAGTATTTGGATATACCATCAGCGCGCTCTGGCGATTTCTCTACAACACAGTGATTGGTGATACGCGACTCCAGACGTCAGTCATGATCATCGGGTACACCTCAGAAACAAAAGAATTGTTGCACATTCTTGCAACTCAAAAAACAGGGTATCAAGCAAAGGTTTTGATTGATCCAAGCAACGAGAGCCGAGCCGAAGACTTCCCAAATACGGATATATATCGCCGTCTTGAAGCAATCAGACCGTCTATTACCACACATGCTATCCAGTTGGTGATTGTGAGCCCGAACCTTCGAAATCAAGGTGGCGTCATTCGCGAACTGTATGAATTATTATTCTGGCCGGTCCAAATGAGTGATGCCATTACATTTTATGAAATTATTACCGGACGTATTCCGCCATCAACATTTTCCGAAAGTTGGTTTTTGGATCATCTTCGCGTCGATGAATATCGACTCTACAACACGATACGCGCCATGATTGATTATGTTTTTGGCATTCTTTTGATGGGTATATGTGTTGCTCTCTTTCCTTTGGTCGCCATTCTTGTCAAGACAAGCTCGCGTGGCCCACTCTTCATAAAACAAAAAAGAGTCGGAAAAGCAGGACAATCATTTTTCTTGTATAAATTTCGTTCTATGTACGCGCTCTCTGCGGACGGAAGCGCAGAAACAAAGGGAGTTCAGTTTGCTATCAAAGGCGATCCTCGTGTAACACCGATTGGAAAATGGCTCCGCAAGACACGACTGGATGAATTGCCACAAGCGTGGAATCTGCTCAAGCAAGATATTACCCTTGTCGGTCCGCGTCCGGAACGACCGGAAATTGTCAAAGAGCTTGAAATAAATATGCCATATTATTCGTTGCGTCACATGGTGCGTCCAGGCTTGACTGGCTGGGCAGTACTTCATCAAAATTACACGGACACGATGGAGACATCACTTCAAAAATTACAGTACGACTTATACTATATAAAAAACAGATCCTTGCTCTTGGATCTTTCTATTCTTCTTCGCACCGTCAACGTTGTCGTACGGCTGAAAGGACAGTAAAAAAAGTTAGTCAATCCCCCACTCTCTCTTGAGTTCTCGAATGCCTTCTGGCAATGTGATGGTTGGTTCCCACCCAAGAAGTTTTTTTGCTTTTTCAATGTTGGCTTCAAAATATCGTCCATCACCCGGTCGCGCATCCACTGATACAAATTCGCCTCCAATCAAACGAACAATATCATTGACCGAGTGTGGATTGTTGTTTCCAATGTTAATGGTTTCTCCCTTTCCAACGCCTTCTTTTGTCATCGCAAGCATGTTGGCTCGAACCACATCAGACACATGGGTATAATCGCGATAATATTCCCCATCTCCGCACACCGTCATTGGTTTTCCATCTTTCCGCTGTTGAAGAAACTTCGCAATCACCAGTGCATATGCGCCATTGGGATCTGCGTATGGCCCATACACATTGAAGTATACCAATGATACCGCTTCCACTCCATACAACATCGCAAACAACCGGACATAATGCTCGCCAACGAGCTTGTGGAGCGCATACGGAGCGACAGGCATTTTGTTGACACTATCTTCTGCAAGCGGATATGCCTCACGCGGTTGATCACCGTATGTGGATGATGACGAAGAAAAAACCACACGCTTGACTCCTGCATCGCGCGCCGAGAGCAGTACATTCAGTGTGCCATTCACATTCACATCGTGCGTCAATGCCGGCTCTTCAACAGAATAGGTAACACGAGGAAGCGCTGCCATGTGAAAGACGCCATCAACATCTTGCATCGCGCGAGACAATTCCTCCGTATTTCGAATATCTCCATCAACATATTCCGCGCCGGTTTGCACGCGTTCTTCATGTCGTCCTCCTGCATAGTTGTCAAACACACGGACCGTATGTCCGTCTGCGAGTAATTGTTTGGTGAGATTGGTGCCAATGAATCCGGCTCCTCCAGTAACAAGATATTTCATACCGTATGTTTTTTAGATTCCAAATATGGAGATCCGACAGCGACAATAGAAAATCCATCATTCTGCAAATCTTCAAATCTGTGTTGTAACATTCTTCGTCCGTCCATAATCAGTGGTCGTTTTTTTTCTGCCATAAGTACATCAGCAAGTCCTCGAAACTGTGGCCAGTCAGTCGCGACAATCACCACATCTGCATCTCGGACAGCATCATATTCATGCGTCGTGTAGGAAATTCTATCAGACGCGGGGAATATTGTCTGAAACATCGGCAATGCAGATGGATCATACACGCGCGCGATATCTACCCCTTGATCAAGACAAAAACGAAGAATCTCAATACTCGCGGAATTGCGAATGTCATTGGTATCACGCTTGAATGCCGTACCAAGCAACGCAACGCTTTTTCCTTTCCAATCAAATCCTGCTTCGTGTTTGGCGCGAGACAAAAAATGATTCAATTGACGTTTGTTGGCCAAATAGACATCATCAACCAAGGTGGTCTCCGTTCCTGTTTGTTTGAGCTGATGCGCAAGCGAACGCGCATCTTTGATAAAACAACTGCCACCGGCATAGGCACTATCATAAAAACCCCAATGACCAATACGCGCGTCAGTGGTAATAATTTTTCGCAATGCTTCAAATTGAATATCGGAAAAAGATTCAGACACTCTCCCAATGACGTCAAAACAGAGCGCAAGTTTTGCAAACAGATAATAATTCGCAAGCAACTTCCCTGCTGCCGCTTCTTTTGGATTGACTTCAATGTACGCCACGTCTGATGCGTCATAAAATCGTCGATACACATGACGCATCACGTCAAAATCCGTTTCATTCCACGCCCCGACCACAATCCGATCCGGTTTGAGTGATCCTTCAATAGCTTTACCTTCAACAAGAAATTCCGGATTTGAAACTACTCCAACATGCATTACCCCATGTTCATCGAGAATATCTTTGGTCTGATCAACCATATCCACAGGAACAGTACTCTTATTCACAATGATCACATACTTTTCCTGTTTTCCACCATTGCGTTTTGCGAGTGCTTTGGCAAGTGTCTCGGTCGCATCATAATAGTATGACAAATTGCTCTCTCCTGTCTCTCCCACTTCCGGAGTCGGTAAACACATAAATATAGCATCGACGCTGTCCAGAAACGTCTCCACATCCGCATAGTCAGTGGTAAATGCAATACGATCGGCATTACGAACCAACAAATCCCCCAGTCCCTTTTCATACAAACACTTTTCAATCTGGTCGCGGTCGCCTGAACCGAGAGATGCTATTTTCTCCGCGTCAATATCAAACACGAGCGTGTTGTGACCGCTATCAGCTGAAATGGCTGCGGAACACGCCCCCACAAATCCTGCGCCAATATAGAGAATATGCATATCAAATCATCATGTCTTGAATATCAATTCTAACTCCTTACTCATATTTTTGCAAGTGTACCGATGGATCACGGTCTCATAGCCATTATGTGCAAGATGAGCTCGCAGATCTCGGTTCTTTCTCAAGGATTGAATTTTTTCACGCAAATCATCTGAATTTTCCGCTTTGTAAAAAAGACAATCTTCTGTATCCTTTAACACTTCCATCAATGGAGGCGCGTCTGAAATAATCAACGGTCGTCTGCACGCCAGCGTTTGCAACGCGCAACTCAGACCCGAGGATTCATTTTTTAACGCAGTGCTCGGCACGACGATGGCCAGCGCCTTATGGTACATGACTCGCACATCATCATCAGTCATCCATTGCGAAAGCAGGGTGATGCGTTTGCCTTTGATATCTACCTTCTTTTTGGTAATAATTTTCAACTCCATGTCATCAGGAAGCGCATCTACCAATGTGGCAAAATCCCGATTCATATCATTGCCAATGGCCAGTAAAAATGAATCCTCTGACGTCTCCTCAGCCGGATACCAAAAATCCGTATCAATGCCAAAATACACGGTCTTTACCTTCTTTTGATCCAGATGGTAGTCATGAATAAAATCCCCATGAACAAAATCCGACAACGTCATCAATGAATCTGCTTGACGGAGCAACATAGAGACCAACCACACGGCAGGACGAAACCATCTGAAATACTTAATCCTCTCTTGCAGACTCATGATAAAACAATGAACTTTTTTTCCACGCAAAAATCCACACCATCTCCACGCGAGAATGGCCATACTAATCGGATCATTCACGCAAACAATCTCATCCGCCCACTGCAACTCTTTTTGAAACATCGGATATATTTCCAATGGCATCCCAATCTTCGTCGTCTTGCCAAACACAAATTCAACGATCCAGAATGCCTTACGTATACCTTTTCGTTTTTCCAAGCGTGGCGCATTTATACAACGCACATCATACTGTGTTCTATCAATATCACGCATTCCCCACAAGAATTCCGCAGGACCAGTCAAGGATCCATCATCATGGAGAATATTTTTTAATGCGTCATACCGATAAATGTAGAGTATTTTTTTCTTCATAACAAATATTGAGATGAATACCATTCTGAAAAGACAAAAAGCTTCCATGCCGTACTGCGCGATCGTTGGTGCGTGAGAGCATCTTTCAAAACGATGTGGAGCTGGCGTGAATCAAACAAACCTGTTGGTACGAGATGTTTCTCTATCTGTTGCAATCGATTGGCATCCAAAAGGGTATGCACAGGTCGAGAAAATCCTTGTTTTGGTCTATCGATAATATCATCAGGGATAAACCCGCGAAACGCCTCTCTCAATACATTTTTCCCATGCGTGTTATCCATATGTACACGATACGAGATGCGCTCCATTGCCTCAACGAAACTTCTTGAACAAAATGGTACACGTACTTCCAAAGAATGCAACATACTGGTTAAATCCGTTTTCCGAAGGTAATAGTCCGGAAGGGTCTTTGCCAAATCAAATTGTCTCATTGCGAGGGCAGGAGCCTCGGTCTCATCATAGTGAACGCGCGGGTATTGCGTTGGAATGCCGAGGAGCGCACTCACATCTCTGTGACGATAGCCAAAATAATATTCCATTGGATCCTGTCTTTTTACCAGTCGCACTTTTGATCGCTTTACAAATGAATTCATTCGCTGATAGGCAGGATACCCAAAAAACACTTCATCACCACCATCTCCTGAAAGCACCACTGTGGCATCTTTTGCAGTCTCGCGCGCCACATACCAATTGGAAGCCATGGCAGGATCTGCAAATGGTTCATCTGATGCGTAAATAATTTGTTTCATCACATCCGCATAATCACTCCCATCCACCACATATTCATGATGATCGGTATGAAAATATTTTGCAATACGTCGCGCAGAGATGATATCCTGATCATCAGACTGGGAACGAAAACCGACGGTGTACGTCTTTGGCTGAATACCACACTCCCTCATCGCCCACACAATCGCGCTGGAATCAATCCCCCCACTCAAAAATGCACCGACCGGCACGTCGGCAACCAGATGAGCCTGCACCGTTTCAAGAAATAATTCACGAACGCGTTGTGATGTGAATGGTGTGTGATGGTCAGGGTCATACGTTGGTCTCCAATATGTTTCGATTACCGGATCTAAAATATGATCCTGCGTCGCAAAGAGGGTACAGCCTGCCGGTAATTTTTTTATTTCTTGAAAAATGCTGTATGGCGCCGGAATATGTTTCAAACAAAAAAAATCAAACAATGACGCGCGGTCAAGAGATAGTTGCTGATCCCACAGCGCGCGAATCGCTTTGATTTCCGACGCTATATATATCGTGCTGTTTCTCATCGCATACACGAGTGGTTTGATCCCCAATGGATCGCGCGCGACAAATAGAGACTTTTCAAGACTGTCATATATGGCAAATGCAAACATCCCGTCAAGGTGATTGACCATATCTTTTCCATACGCAATATACGCGGCCAACAACACTTCTGTATCAGACTGTGTCTGAAAGGAAAACGATGAAAGTTGGGAACGCAATGCTTTGTAATTATAAATCTCACCATTGAACACTATATGGTACCGCCCGTCAGGTGTATGCATCGGTTGATGACCACCCATGGAGAGATCAATGATACTCAAACGGCGATGTCCAAGCAGACAGTGCGTATCCACAAACATCCCGCTGTCATCAGGACCTCGGTACATAAGTTGATCCCGCGCATGTTCAAAACGCGTATGATCAATATCTGTTGTGTCACCAAAAACGGCAAGAATACCACACATATTTATTCGGGTCTAAAATGTTTTTCAGAATAGCGTTGATTTTGTTGTGTTACTCTCCACAAGACGAGAGGAATTTTTACTGCAATACTTTTTTTAAACGTTTCAGCAACCCAAAAATTGAAATCTTGATCTGCCCCTCGCCCACGCAATGATGGTCTCGTTCTTTCCCAAACAGGTCGAAATGTGCATGTTTCAAACACCTCTTTTTTTACCAACGGCATGCTCGCTGCGCATGGATATGATATGTGTTCGCCAATATACTTCCTGTTCACCTTGCGAACAAATTTTTCAATGGGATTTTTATCTTCATGTTTTCCAAATGGATACGTGAATAATCCTCTTTTTTTATTCTGTATGAGAGACAAAATTTCTCCTGTCATGACAACATCTGCATCACGAATTTGGTAATTTAGATGTTTCCCATTGTACTCATCTTTGTATTGTTGCCAATCCACATTCACATGCACGGCATCATATTCTTGCATCAAGCCATACTGCACTTCCAGCCTGTTGGCGCAGGATCCATCATCCGCATCTTGAAAAGTAATGAGATCTCCCTGTGCATGCTCCACGCCATACTGACGCGCCATCCATCCGGCATTGATATTATTTCCCTCTTTGTCAAAGCGATGTGGATCGTCAAACGGCAGACGCATATAACGAATATGATCAGAGCACTCTAAATATGGATCAATAACTTCCCGCAGATTGTCCGTACTATTATCATCAACGATAAGTATTTCTGCTGGTTGGTGGGTTTGACAAAGCATGGCATCAAGCGCGTGCGAAATATAGATAGCTGAATTGTAGCAGGGAATGATGACAGAAATGTGAGACATATATTACGAGCCAAGGTCAATCTTACCTATTTGAGAAAGAGTTGCATATTCATTATCAAACAGTATATCATACTGATCAACACCAAATATTCTGACTTCTTTTTGTCCATCCAGTTGATACACATCAATGATAGGAACACCGTCTTGCACAATAACCGCTACCTTCTTATACCTCTCATTTTGATATATATGAACATTGATTTTGGTAATTAGTGGGAAACGTAACCAAAATAGATATTCATAAACTCTTTAAACAAGT
>Ga0066639_10003876_pt1 | contig 12865 bp, 11 predicted proteins | sample CryGeyCG2114_010_2_FD_59504 | JGI IMG/M metagenome (GOLD analysis project Ga0066639, IMG submission 59504) | Groundwater microbial communities from aquifer - Crystal Geyser CG10_big_fil_rev_8/21/14_0.10 | ecosystem: Environmental > Aquatic > Deep subsurface > Groundwater | place: USA: Utah...
AAGGCATAATCATGTCAGGCGGATCATCCCTGCTTAGAAACCTGGATGAATTAGTAGCCCAATCAACTGGAGTACCAACTTATTTAGCCGAGGAAGCTCTGCTGTGTGTGGCTAAAGGTACTGGTATTGCTTTGGATAATTTAGATAGTTATAAACGTAGTATTTTAGCTACCAAGTAGTTTTGTTTATATGATTATCGGCATTGACGTCTCTCATGCTAATAAAATTAAACGTACCGGAGTAGAGGAGTACTGCTTTCAGATTGTTGAGGAACTAAAAAAAATCATACCTTCGGACACGAAGGTGATTTTATATTCTAGCAGTCCTTTGGTAGCTCAGTTAAGTCAGTTGCCAAAAAATTGGGAGTTGAAAATTTTAGGCTGGCCCTTTAAAAAACTCTGGAGTCAACTACGTTTGGCTTATGAACTTTTTAGACATCCGCCGGATATTTATTTCTCTCCCGGTCAATTGATGCCATTTATTTCACCAAAGAATACGGTGGTGATGGTACATGATAGTGCTTTTGAGGCTTATCCTTTTGCTTATCGTTTTTTGGGTAGACAATATTTGAAATGGATGAATCGTTTGATAATCAAAAAAGCTAAATTGATTTTGACATCAACACAATTTAATAAGCAGGAGATGTTAAAATTTTATGGTCATTATTTTACCGATCAGATTGATCTTGATGACAAAATAAAAGTCGTTCCTTTGGCGTACGATCAAAGTAAATTCGTTTTACAACCTCAGGATGAAGATAATTTTTACGGGCGTTATATTTTGTCTATCGGAAGGTTAGAGGAGAAAAAGAATACCAAGCGGATCGTCTCGGCTTTTAGTATTTTAAAAAAGAATGATAATAATTTAAAATTAATATTAGTTGGCACTCCGGGAGCAGGCTATGAAGAGGTAGAAAAAATCATTGTAAGTAGCCCTTATAAAAATGATATAATTTTACTTGGTTTTGTTTCTCCTGTTAGTTTAGTTTCTATCCTGAAGAATGCCCAAGTGTTTGTTTTTCCCTCTTTATATGAAGGTTTTGGCATACCTATTCTTGAGGCTATGGCTATGGGGGTGCCGGTGGTAGCTAGCAATAATAGTGCTTTTAATGAAGTTGGCGGTGATGCATTAGCCTACGTTGACGCTTTAGATGTTTGTGATATGGCTGATAAGATTTTATTATTACTTTCAGATAATAATATACGCCAAGAAAAAATTAAAAAAGGATTAGAAATGGTAAAAAAATATTCTTGGCGGAATACCGCCCAATTAACTTGGGACATAATAAAAAATATTAATTAAAAAAACCTTGTATACACAAGGTTTTTTTAACCCGCCAAATTCATTTCTCTCTTGGATTTGACGGGAGGGAGATGCGTGAAGCGCAGTAGCCCTCCACTACTGTTGGCACCCCCATAATTTTTGGGCGAGTCTTTCGGCCAACTCCGCCAAGCGGGTGGCACGTTCGACATCGCGCGTATGTTGACGGACCAGTCGCAGACGCTCTATCAAAGCTCTGACTTCTGATTGTGGCGTCGCGTCGTCCATCAGCGCCAAATAGGCTAGCATATGGGTTGGATGAACCCAATGTTCTCCTTTGGCCGCTTGTTCCCAGATAACCTTTGCCCAATCACGGGCTTGGGTTTCTCCGGTCAGTCGCCACCAGACGAACGAGAGGTTGGCCAGATAGCCTTTGTACAGCTCGTCGTTGTCTGGAGTGGTTGATATTGCCTCCTGCAGGTAGTTGGTTCCACCAAGCTCTTCCAGGACCTTCCTGGCGCCGCTATGGTGACCACAGCTGTAGCAGTTCGTCACCAGGCGGTGAACGAACGCTAGGTGAGCGTAGTTCACAGCCATCTCGCTTCCTCCTGTGTAGCTACAAATCAAGTAGCATCAGCGAAACATTTGATAATAGCACCTTTAATCCAATTGGTCAACTATAGTTGTGTAAAACTTTGACGATTGGGGTAAAAAATGCTATATTAAAGTAAATATAATATTTTATTAAATAATTTTTAAAAATATGCCAAGTACAAAACGAGAATCTGGTTTGGCACCTAGTGAATTTTCAGCTGCGGATTCAGAGGCTGATAAAAAAGTTGAAGCCGGTGCTCACTTGGAAGTGACTGAGAGTTCTTCGCAAAAAGCTGCTCGTTTATTTGAACAAATGAATAAAGAGATCAGAGAAAAAAGGAAACAAGCGAAACTGGAAGGCAAGAGCGAATCTGAAGTGAAAGCTATAAAATTTGATAAAGAATCATCTGTTTATAAAGAATGGATGGAAGCTTGTAGTGATAATTTTTATAATGGTTTGGTCCAAGCCGAAGAAGAAGCCGCCCAGGCGATGGAAAAATCAGAGCGGGACGGTGAAGATGTTGATGCCAATGGCTTGCGTGATAAATGGATAGCTGCTTTTAGAAAAATGCATGATGTAAAACTAGCTAGACAAATCAAAAAAGAATTATTGGATCAAAAGAATGATACTCAAGATAGGAGAGACGATCTGGAGGAAAAATCAGATCAATTGGGAGGAGAAAATCCTGCTATTGAGAAAGAGCAAATTGTTTTAGATGCGCAAGATGATTTAACTGAAGTACAGTTGTCGGCAGTAGATGCTTTGTCAGTTGGAGAAGAAGATGAGGTGTTGGTTTTGCCGCCACCTATTCCCGCTGATTATGTAGAAATAATCACCCTAAATGAATTGGAAGAAATCACTGACGAAGTGGCTGGTGATCAATGGTCTGAGCCAGATTATGAAAGACGTTTTTTTGCTCAACCTGAGTCTGTAGAGAGTACTTCTAAGACTGCCGGTGCGGATACAATAAGAAGCCACTTTGGCGATTTGTTGTCTAGAGACCAAAAGTCCGGTATCGGTTTCAGAGAATCAATATTTAATGCTAAATTAAATGATTTAGTTGGCGAAGATGTAGTTTTCGCTGGTTTACTTTTAAAAGATCAGAATTTTATTAAATCAGTAAATAATTTTTTTAATGCTAAAATAGGTTTGTTTAGTAATAAAGTTTTAGAAAAGGCTGCTCAGTTTGCTTTTATTATCAAAGAAGCGCGCGTGACTTATGATAATTTAAGAACCGCGTTGGAAGAAAAACCAAATCTTTTGGAAATTGAAGCAGAAAATACCGACGAAGAAGTGGACGAAGCAGATGTCTCTTTGGAGGAGCCGGTAGTTCAGGCTGAAGAGGGTAGTCATCAAGTTCAATCTCGTGAAGATGTTAAGAGTTATTTAAAAGCTTTGATCCCTGAAGGTTTTGAACACCCAGAGCAGACAAGCCAGCAAGTAAGTAAGCTCCAGGCTGATATGGATGTTTTAAGAAAAAATTGGCAAATTCAACAGGATGCTTATAATCAGACTAAGTTTTATCAGGTATTTAAACGTAGTGCTTTAAAATCCGAGGTTGACAAGACGCAGGATCAGATAAAAGATTTAGCTCAAGTTTTAATAGATTTGGGAGATCAGTTAACTGCCCAAGACATAGCTTCTAAATTATTGCCTGATTCAGAGATGGCTAGACTGAATAAACTAGTAGGTGAACACTTAAAACAACTAAAACAAGAATTATCTAAGAACGATACTAGAAGTATTATCGATAAACATGGTGATTTGGCCGCAATCGTTTTTGCTTTCTTGGGTATGGCCACTGTGTATTTTAACGTTTCTGAGGCTAAAAGAGAAGATATAGATTTTTCTAAATCAGCCATAGTAACTACTTATGATCAACCGAAAGTAGACAAACAGTCTTCTGTGTTTGTTCCCAAATTAGATGTTAGACAACCAAAACAAGTTATTACTGAAGTGCCATTTACTCCAAGTAGCAGTTCGGCTGTACGAGAAGATAAAAAAGAAACATCAGCCCTGCCAGAAGTGCAGTCTGCTGAAACTCAGCCAGAAGCAAGTGTTACCAACAAGCCGGTCGTTAAGGTAGCTAGAAAAGAATCTAGATCAAAAAAACATAAAATAGAAAGGAATCGTACCACTGTCCCCAAAGCCGAAGTCAAAAAAACACCTTCTTTAAATGAGTTAGATCAACGAATTGCTAGTTTAGAAACTGAAATTACTACTTTAAGAGATAGAATTGCAGAGCTACCACCCGTATTAGATATCGGTTCTCTTAGTCCAGAAGAAATAGACAAACTGAAAACCGATCCAAATGGAGAAAATCAGCTAAGCAAAGCTATGGCAGAGAAACAAGCGCAATTGAAGGGGCTAGAAAATCAACGAGCGACTTTGTTGGCAGAACAGAAAGCTAAAAATGCAGAACCGGTCGCTCAGTATACAGACGAATATATTGATTTTAGCAAGATAACCCCCGATTTTACCGTGAATAATTTGGATTCAGATAAAGATATAACTTTCTTTGTTAGTGGTCCATATGCAAATGATTTGTCCAATGCCCATGATATAGTAAGATCAATACAAAATTTTGCTGGGCGAACTAACGATGAAACACAATTAAGAAAATATCTCGAAGAAGCCAAAAAAGCAGAAATTTTGTACAAATTAATATTGGGGGCTAAAGGTACGGATAATGCTCCTAACGACCATACTTTAAAGCAGGCTGATGGTGGTTTAGACCTTGTTAGAAAACAAATAGCCGCCATAGAAAAAAGTTTGCCGACTAGAGATGCTTCTTCCGTAAAAGCCGACGCTCTTGTTTCTTTAAATAAAATAGTTGAAGACAATAAAAATCGTGTTTATGTTAGGAAAGGAGCACGTGGATTAGACGAACGCGCTTTGCATGGTGTGGGTGGAGCCGTAGAATTGTTACAAGAAGTTTTAGAATTGAATTTAGGCAAAGGTGTCCAACTTAAAAAATTGGAACAAGCCATAACTAAAATAGGTATTGTATTAAATGATAGTAGTTCGGAAAGTACGTTAAGAGCAGAAGCAAAAGTTTTATCTAAAGTTGCCAGAGATTTAAGACAGTCTTTATCCTTGCCTAAGGCGCCAGATATTGCTCCTCCAGTAGTTCCAGTAGATTCTGATGATGCGCTTAGAAGAAAAGTAGATAAAGAAGCCCAAGAAATAATGGATGCTCGTGATGCCGCTCAAAATAACTAATAGCTGTTTTTATACCAGTTATTCATAATATTGATTGTTTAGTTTAAAAAAACCGACTTCTCAGTCGGTTTTTCTTTTTTAGATACAGTTGCTTATTTTAGGGTTTTTTGTTATTATAATTGTATATTTATGCAGTTTATAGGCCAACAACCAATCCTATCATTTTTTGATTTAGCTGTTAAAAATCAACAACTTGCTCACGCGTATTGTTTTGTTGGTCCAAGCCAAATTGGAAAGCGCACTTTGGCAAATGTGTTAGCGGCTAAAATATTAGGAGTCGAGTTGGATGGTTTAAGTGTTAACCCGGATTATTATTATATACAGAGACTTGAAGATGAAAAAACTGGAAAGAAAAAGAAAGAAATTAGCGTGGAACAAGCTAGAGTTTTGAAAGAAAAAATGATGAATCACTCTTGGATGAATGGTTATAAAGTGGCCGTGTTGGATGAAGCTGATTTATTGAATGAAGAGTCTGGTAATGCTCTTTTAAAAATTATCGAAGAGCCGCCGGCAAAGAGTATTATTTTTTTGTTGACTGAAGATGATACTAAAATACTAAGTACTATTAGATCTCGCTGTCAGATAATCAATTTTAGTTCAGTGTCTAGCTTGGAGATAGAAAATTATTTAAGAACAGTGGTTGAAAATAAAGATACCATAGATCAGATAGTCAAGCTTTCTTGGGGTCGGCCGGGTCGAGCGATAGATTTGTCCAAAAATATTGAATTATTTGAAAATTGTTTAAAAGAGAAAAAACGTTGGGAAAAAATAATTGAGTCTTCAGTTCATGAACGTTGGCAGGCGATGGATGATTTGTTAAGCGAAAAAGGTGGCTTGATAAAAACCAAAGAGAAACTTGACCCGGTTTTAGATTTTTGGATGATGCTTTGGCGCGCCAAGATGTTAGAAGAAACCGATTATAGCCAGAAATATGGAAGAATAATTGATGATATCAAAAAAACCAAAAATATTTTAGCGGCTAACGTAAATCCTCGGTTAGCGGTTGAAGAATTTTTAACAAAGTTTTAAATTTATTTTTTTACTTATTTTTTATGAAAAAAACACCTCTATTGTTACTATCCACTCTGGTTGTTTTATTGACGGCTGGAGCTGGGTGTCTGCAGTTTGGATCTTCTCAAGCTCAAGGTCCGATGGGGATGTTTCAATCGGCTGATAAAGGTGAAACCTGGAAACAGATCGCTGCCTTGCCCACTGTCACCGGGGTCAAAAGTATCGCTGGTTTGAGTGTGTATAGAATCCATACCGACCCTAGTGATAATGATGCAATCTATTTGGCCACTAGAGGCCAGGGGCTTTATTATACTTATGACAATGGACAGAGTTGGCAGGTGGTGCCAGCCATGGCAGGAAAATTCATTTACGGTTTAGCGGTTGATCCTAAAGATAAATGTAATATTTTTGTTAGCGATGGACAACATGTTTTTAGATCAGAAGATTGTTTGCGTACTTGGAGGATAGTATATACCGAAGAACGTCCCGATCAGCGTATCGTATCTTTGGCGGTTGACTTTGGACGTAGCAATTTGGTTTATGCGGCTGAGTTGGGCGGCGATATTTTAGTTAGCAGTAATTATGGAGGTAGTTGGAGAGTATCTCAGCGTTTTGATTTTCAGCTTCAATATTTGACTGCTGATCCAAGTGTAGCCGGTAGAATTTATGTAGCCGGTTATCAAAATGGACTGTATCGTTCTGATGATTCCGGAGCTACTTGGAAAAATATGTCAGCTGGGTTTGATGCTTTTACTGGTGCGAATAAATTTTATCGTTTAGTATTAAATCCTGGCAAAAAAGATAGTTTATTTTGGGTTTCTAAATATGGTATTTTACGATCTGATGATGCTGGAGAAACTTGGACTGACTTGAAATTAATCACTCCACCTGGTAGCGTAAATATCTATGCCTTTGATATCAATGCTAAAAATCAAAATGAGATGTACTATACCGGTACTATATTGGGAGATAAAAATGTGCATGTACGTTCTACTTTTTACAAAACAACAGATGGTGGTAAAAATTGGGTAACTAAAAAGTTGCCTACTAATACTATTCCGGTGGGAATATTAATTAACCCTGAGAACGACAACATAGTTTCAATGGGTTTCGCAGTTTTAAATTAATAAATTAAATATGAACATTAGTGATTTTAAAAAAGATTTCGATAGCGTTTTGGATTTTTTGAGAAAGGATATTTCTGGTTTGCGTACCGGTCGGGCATCGGTGGCAATGGTAGAGGATATTTCCGTGGCCGCTTATGGCACTTACCAAACTTTGAAGTCTTTGGCTTCGATTTCCGTGGCTGATGCAAAAACTCTGAATATAGAACCTTGGGACAAAACGGTGCTCGGGTCAATAGAAAAGGGGATAAGGGATTCTGGAATAGGTGTAAATCCTGTAAATGATGGACGTTTAATTCGTTTAATTTTACCGGATTTGACCACTGATCGTCGTCGTGAATTGACTAAAGTGCTTCATGAAAAACTGGAAAACGCTCGGGTTTCAATTCGTAAAGTTCGTCAAGAAGTACGTGAGTTGGTTGAAGCTGAAGAAGAAACAAAATCCATAGGCGAAGACGAAAAATTTAAATTATTTGAAGATTTAGAAAAAGTAGTTAAGGAGTATAATGATAAAATTAAAGAAATCGGCGAGGAGAAAGAAGCCGAAATTAATACTATTTAATTATGCCTAAAGATTTAGAAAAAGTAGTGTCATTGTGTAAAAGGAGAGGTTTTATTTTTCCTGGTAGTGAAATTTACGGTGGTTTGGCCAACACTTGGGACTACGGTCCGCTTGGTCATTTGTTGAAACAGAACATAAAGAAAGCTTGGTGGAAATTTTTTGTTCAGGAGAGATCAGATATGGTGCCGTTGGATAGTGCTATTATAATGAACCCAAAAGTATGGGAAGCCTCTGGACACTTACAAAATTTTAGTGATGAGCTAGTGGAATGCAAAAAATGTCACCATCGTTTTCGTAGTGATCATTTGTTAGAAGCGGCCAGTTTAAAACCAGAGTATGATAAAGCTGCTGTGAAAACAATTTCCGAGTTACATTGTCCTGATTGTGACGGCGCTTTGACCGAACCAAAAAGCTTTAATTTAATGTTCAAAACATTTTTGGGTACTACCGAAGATAGTGCTACCACTGCTTATTTGCGTCCAGAAACTGCCGGTGGAATGTTTGTCAATTTTAAAAATGTTTTAAACGTCACTCGTCGTCGTCTACCTTTTGGTATTGCTCAAATTGGTAAATGTTTCCGGAACGAGATTACCCCGGGGAATTTTATCTTTCGTACTCGTGAATTTGAGATTGGCGAATTTGAATATTTTATCAATCCTAAAGATTGGGAAAGTGTGTTTGAAATGTGGTTGAATGAAATAAAACGTTGGTGGCGGGAAATTATGCAGATTGATATGGATAATTTGGTTTGGCATGAAATTGAAGATGGCGAGCGTGCCCATTATAGTAAACGTACGGTAGATATAGAATATAAATATCCATTTGGCGTGAAAGAATTACACGGTATTGCCTATCGTACCGATTTTGATTTATCTAGACACGAAAAAGTGAGTGGTCAAGATTTGCATTATACCGATCCCGAGACTAATGAAAAATTTTTGCCTCACGTGATTGAACCTACCTTTGGTATCGATCGTATGTTGCTGGTTTGTTTATTAGAAGCTTATAGAGAAGAAGAAGTTTCTACCGCCAAAGAGGGAGAAACCGAGCCTCGAGTAGTGATGAAGTTTCCTAAGTATTTAGCCCCTATTCAGGTGGCCGTATTACCATTATCTAAAAAAGAAGAGCTTTCTTCTGTTGCTCGTGAAGTGGCCAATGACTTGCGTAAATATTTTTCAGTAGATTATGATGAAACACAAAGTATTGGTAAGCGTTATCGTCGTCAGGATGAAATAGGAACGCCGTTTTGTGTGACTTTAGATTTCGAATCTTTGGAAGACAAAAAAGTTACTGTTCGCGACCGTGATAGCATGGCGCAAGAAAGAATTAATATTTCTGATTTGAAAGATTATCTATGTACAAAATTTCAAAATTAAAAAATAAAATCACTTTAATTACCGTTCCTTTACCAGGCACTAAGGCCACTACGGTGTTAGTGATGGTACCGGTTGGTTCAAGGTACGAACATAAAAAAATTTCTGGAGTTTCACATTTTGTGGAGCATTTGATGTTCAAAGGAACCGATAAACGTCCTAACGCACAAGAGATTTCTCGTTTGTTAGACGCTACTGGAGCCGAGTATAACGCTTTTACCGGCAAAGATTATACTGGGTATTATGTGAAAATAGCTAGCTCCAAACAGGAGATTGCTTTTGATTTGATAGCGGACATGCTCTTTAATTCAAAACTGGATACCGCAGAAATAGAGCGAGAAAAGGGTGTTATAGTTGAAGAACTCAGAATGTATGAGGATAATCCTACCATGGGGATCGGTTTTTTGTATGAAAAACTGCTGTTTGGTGATTGTCCATTGGGTTGGGATGAGGGCGGTACGGAAGAAACTGTCCGAGGCATATCTAGAGAAGAATTGTGGGAGTATTATCAAGCGGCCTATAAGGCCAATAATATGGTTTTGGTCGTATCTGGCAAGGTGGATAGTAAATTAAAAAAACATTTACAGTATTTTTTGAATAAAGACTCTCAAAAAAATAAAAGTAAAACTGTCATAACAAAAAATGATTTTAAAAAATTTGTTTGGCCTAAAAATAACAAAAGTCTTTCTGATCGAATAATAGTAAAGGAAAAAAAGCTGGATCAAACTCATTTGGTAGTTGGTTTTCCGGGTCTTAATATTAACCATCCGGATCGTTATGCTTTGACAGTGTTATTAAATATATTGGGCGGTGGTATGAGTTCAAGGTTGTTTGTTCAGGTACGGGAAAAACGCGGCTTGGCTTATATGATAAGAACCGGTTCTAGTAATTATCGTGATGTTGGTACTGCTTATGTGCAAGCAGGTTTAGATGCCAAACGTTTACCGGAAGCAATTGGTGTGATAAAAGAGGAATTAGAAAAAGTGACCGTTGAGTTGGTTTCTGATAAAGAGTTAAGAGATGCTAAATCAAATTTATCTGGCCGTATGACTCTAAGCATGGAGGACAGTAGTTCTCAAGCAGAATGGTTTGCTAAGCAATTTTGGTTGTCAGATAATATTCAAACTTATGAACAAGTTTTACAAAAGATTAAAAAAGTTAGTTCAGCGGATGTAAAACGAGTGGCCAAAAAGATATTCAACTGGAATAATATGCATATGGCAGTGATTGGTCAGGTAAAAAAAGATAGCTTACTTAAAATTTTAAAATAAATTTTTATGCCTTCTTCTAAAAAACCTTATTTTTTTGCCAATTGGAAAATGTATTTGGATTTTGAGGAGAGCAGTATGTTGTCCAAGTCTATAAAAAGACAACTAAAAAAATTATCAAAAAATTTACGTTTAGGTGTTTTCCCCAGCTCTTTATCTTTTCATGCGGTAGCCAAGATTTTTTCAGCTACTGGAGTAAGTGTTGGTGCTCAAAATATTAATTCTGAAGATAAGGGAGGTTTTACCGGTGAAGTTTCGGCAATGATGTATAAAAAATTGGGAGCTAAACATACTTTGATCGGACATTCTGAGCGACGTCATTTGTTTGGTGAGAGCAATCATGATGTTCGCCAAAAGATGCAAGCGGCTTTGGACGTTGGTTTGGTACCGGTATTGTGTGTGGGTGAGACGGCCAAAGAAAGAGAATCGGGTAAGACTGAAGAAACTATCGAAATACAAATTCGTTCAGCGCTGCATGCTTTAAATTGGAATAAAAATAAAAAATTAGTGATTGCCTACGAACCGGTTTGGGCAATTAGCAAAGGTATTGGACAGGCACAAGCCGGTCAGTATTGTGATCCATTGGAGGCCCAGCGTATCCATAAATTTATCAAGAAATTGGTCGCACAACTGGCTAAAGATGTCGGGTTGGTGATCTTATTTGGCGGTAGTGTTCGCCCCAACACAGTTAAAGAATATTTAAAACAACCAGATATTGACGGAGTTTTGGTGGGGGCCGCCTCAACCAAGCTTGACAGTTGGCTTGAGATTGGGCACAATGCCTGCTGATTATTATATGTTTAATATCTTATTTTTTCTTATAATTTTAGTGTGTTTGGGGGTGATTGGTTTTATGATATGGAAAAAATTGCCGCAATTGTCCAATTTAGACGTGGAAAATCTTCCGCAAGAAAGATTTTCCCGCAAGAAAAATGAGATTATTTCCAAAAGAATTGAAGTAAAAACCAAAGAAGCTAAAGTAAAATTAGATCAAAAATTGCGTCCTTTAAGCAAATTTTGGGGTCAATGGCAGCTGAAGTTTCGTATTTATGTTGGTAAGATCGAACGATTATTGCACCACGAACAAATGATTAAGACCAAACAGGAGCAGAGTCTTTTAACTCCTCAGCAGCAGGAGACTAAATTAAAGAATTTGATCCAAGAAGGTGAACAAAATTTGAAATTCAACAAATTTGATCAAGCTGAGCAGGCTTTTATTGCCGCTATAAAAATGGATATTAAAGCGGCGGGCGCTTATCGTGGTTTGGGGGAAGTGTATTTGAACAAAGGTTCGATAGAAGAGGCTAAACAAACGTTTGATTTTTTGTTACAATTAGAGCCAGAAAATGATGCGGTAATGGTAAAATTGGCCGAAATTGCTGAATCACAAAACAATTTAGATGAAGCCATAGAATATTACCAGCGCGCCGTTGTAACCAACGATTCTTTATCTCCAAGATTTGCTCATTTAGCGGAACTGTTATTGAAAGTCAATCAGCCGAGCGTGGCTAAGGAAGCGGCCTTTCAGGCCGTGGAATTGGAACCACAAAATCCTAAATATCTTGACTTACTGATAGAAACTGCTATACTATGTCAAGATAAGAATTTGGCCAACCAAGCTTACCAGAGTTTGCGTTTGGTAAATCCAGAAAATTCAAAGTTATCTGATTTTAAAGATCGAATTAATAAAATATCATAGCGCCGTTGTAGCTCAGTTGGTAGAGCATTTCCATGGTAAGGAAAAGGTCTCGGGTTCAAATCCCGACAACGGCTCAGGGACTCGCCGTCTTAGCTCAGCTGGTAGAGCAACGGTTTTGTAAACCGTAGGTCCAGGGTTCGAACCCCTGAGACGGCTCCAAAAAGGGCAGATACCAAAGTGGCTAACTGGGGCAGACTGTAAATCTGCTGGCTCAGCCTTCGTAGGTTCGAATCCTACTCTGCCCACTAGACTAATTATTTAATATAATATATGTCACAAGAAAGTTTGGCGAAAATGGAATGTGCCTCCTGTGGACGTGTGGATCATTTCACAACTCGCAACAAAAAAATTAAAACTCGCTTGGCGCTAAAGAAACACTGTAAGCACTGCAAGAAACACACCGATCATAAAGAGACAAAATAAACCAATAGGTTTATGCGTTTTTTTCAATCGCTTTACAATAGTCTTTATAATTTTCAATGGCTCCGAAACCAGAAAAATAATACGAGCTGGGCTTGGAGCTATTTTTTTCTATTGTTGTTTTTAGTAAGCGGTTTATTGACAATTTCTTTGGGTTTTAAATATTGGAGCGAGATACCCAAGATGAGAGAATTTATCAATAATGAGTTGCCTGATTTTCAAGCTCAGGTAAAAGATGGATCGCTTAAAGTAACCGGCGTTCAGCAGCCTTATATTAAAAGTTATGATAGTTTTTTAGTGGCGGTTGATACCGTATCTACCAGTAGTGCTG
>Ga0066639_10003877_pt1 | contig 12863 bp, 9 predicted proteins | sample CryGeyCG2114_010_2_FD_59504 | JGI IMG/M metagenome (GOLD analysis project Ga0066639, IMG submission 59504) | Groundwater microbial communities from aquifer - Crystal Geyser CG10_big_fil_rev_8/21/14_0.10 | ecosystem: Environmental > Aquatic > Deep subsurface > Groundwater | place: USA: Utah...
TCAGAACTTAACGCCTAATAAGGACATATCCTTAGAGTTAATTGACTCAATAGTGGAAATCTTTTATAGGGAAGGTAATACCTTGGTTCAGATGGATAGCCCAAAAGACTTTAAATTTAATCAAGTTATTGATGTTAATAAAGAAAAGTTGGTCTATCACTTTGTAAATACAGGAGTTCCTCATTTTGTATCATTTGTTAAAGATTTAAAACAAATTAACTTAATGCAGGTAGGTTCATATATTAGGAACCATACAGAGTTTATGCCAAATGGTACAAATGTTAATTTTGCCGTATTGAATGAAGGCCAAGAAATTACGGTGAGAACATATGAGAGGGGAGTCGAAGTAGAAACATTAGCTTGTGGTACAGGAGCTTGCGCAGTAGCATTAATAGCCTCTTTTGTATATAATCTACCGAGCCCTATTAAAATTTGCCATCCAGGTGGAAAACTAATGGTTCATTTTGAAAGAAATAAAGCAGATTTTAAAAATGTGTCAATAGTTATCAGTGCTAAAAAAGTTTATGGTGGGCAGTTGATAATGAACAATAATGATGGAGAAACGATATGTTAATTGGAATTCCTAAGGAAGTAAAAGCCAGCGAATTTAGAGTTGGAGCTACTCCTCACACGGCCGCAGCACTTATCAGGGCAGGTCACGAAGTTTTAATTCAAAAAGATGCAGGAAAAGCAATTGGATTTACAGATGAACAATATATTTCTGTTGGAGCGAAAATTGAAGATACAGCAGAGGGAATATATAAAAAAGCTGAAATGATCATTAAGGTAAAAGAACCTCAGCCTTCCGAATTTCCAATGCTTAGAGAAGGACAAATTCTGTTTTGCTATTTGCATCTGGCACCAGATCCAGAACAGACAGAAGCCTTAATTAAACAAAAAGTCATAGGGATTGCTTACGAGACTGTAACAGATGATAAGGGCCGACTTCCATTATTAGTTCCAATGAGTGAAGTTGCCGGAAGAGTATCAGTCCAAGCGGGGGCTACAGCGCTTCAAATGGTAAATGGTGGAAGAGGAGTTCTTCTAGGTGGTATTCCAGGAGTAAAACCTGGAAAAGTAGTAGTTTTAGGTGGCGGAATAGTCGGGACAGAGGCAATGAGAATGGCACTAGGTCTTGGTGCTGATGTGATAATATTTGATGTTAATTTCGGAAGATTAAGAGAGCTCAATGAGCTTTATGCACCTGCTTTAAAAACTATGTACTCAACTCCAGCTGCAGTTGAAGAAGAGCTAAAAGATGCTGATCTTGTAATTGGAGCTGTTTTAATTCCAGGCAAAACTGCTCCAAGACTGATTACCGGTGATATGCTTAAAAAAATGCAAAAAGGAAGCGTTATTGTAGATGTTGCAATTGACCAAGGTGGATGTGCAGAGACATCAAGACCAACTACTCATGAAAATCCTACATATGAAGTTGACGGTGTTGTTCACTATTGTGTTACAAATATGCCATCTGCTTGTGCAAGAACATCAACAGAGGGACTAACTTATACAACACTTCCATATGCCCTAAAGATTGCCAATTTAGGTTGTACTGGCGCTTTAAAAGAGGATGTTCACTTAAGAAATGGTGTTAACGTATACCTTGGGAAAGTTACAAATGAACCTGTAGCAAATGACTTAGGGTATGAATATATTCCTGTGGATAACTTGATTTCCTCGACAAATTAATAATAAGTTATTAAAACGAAGTTAGGGGTTGTGTATTCTTATGTCTATTCCTAGCTTCGCGAGAAACTACATTGACTCGGCTAGAAAACTTATTTCAGAAAAAGATGTTAAAGACATTATATTTTCTGATGGGAGTTATCAAGTAGGAGTATATGATAGCGCAGAAAAAATGCTTTTCTGGCCCTTTATTCAGCTTGATGACCAAGCAAATGTCAAAGATGCATTTTGTAGCTGTTATACCTCAGAGGAAAAAGGGGAGTGTATTCATTTAGCTGCGGCTTATTTGTTAATTTTTAAAAATTCAAAAGAGCCGTTAGCTAATCGGTTTTACCGTTCATTTTTTCATCAATTATGTCTGCTTTCATGCTTAAGAATTGGATCAAGTCCTAACAATTTAAAAAAAATTGAAGATAATACTTTTTCCTACATATCTAAAACAAATAAGCAATTATTCAAAATACAATTAAAGAATAAAGAAGCTAAGAAGAAATTCAAAGAAATTTTAACTCCACCAATCTTAAATCATGAGACCACCTCATTAAAATACTCTCAAATTACCGAAGAGGAACTAAAGCTTTGGAAAGAAGGTAAAGCCAGTAAAGATACAACCTATGAGCTATCTTTCTGGTCAGATTTAGCAAAATGGATTTACTTTTTACAAGAGCTAGGATATCCCTATAAAGTAAATTTTAAGCAGTTGGATTCAAAACCTCCAAGAGCAGTAGAAATAAGTTTTTTAGAATTTTTTGAGGTTTTTTTCTATATTTCTGAGAGTAGCTTAAAGTATATAATTCCGTCGCTTAAGACAATTGATTCATCAATTAAAGTTATTGAAGAGACTCAAAAGCGTATTGATGAAATAGTATTTCATGAAGATAAAAAATCTTTTGAAATAATCAGTAAACAACCGCTAGAGGAAAAGTCAGAAAAAAAAGGCTACTCAATAGGAGAGTGGGAATACATAAAAAACGTGGGTTTTTATAAAAAATCATCTGACCCGCTAGCTGATAAAAAGTGGATTAAAGAAGAAGAAATATCATTCTATTTATCAGAGTATTTACAGACATTCCAAGAAAAATTAAAGGGATATGATATCCATCCTCATGGAATCAAACCTAGTTATCATCTTTTTTTTGATAAAGAAAGCAACTTGCATATTCAGATGTATATTTTTGATTTAGAGACATGTTTAGAAGAAGGTGCTTTTTTTGCATGTCCGTGGCTTTTTTTAAAAGGGAAAGGGTTTTATTTACTAGAAGAACCAATGTTTTCAAGCATTGAGACTGTCATAAAAAAAGAAGAAATATCAGACTTTATTCATAAACACAGACTATGGCTTCATCAGTTTGAAGGTTTCCACACACATTATGGAGTACTGCCAACTCAATTTCTTTATAAGTTGACAAAAGACGATGAGTTAGAATTCTCCTTGAAGATTGACCTGCCTCAAACACCTGATAAATTTATTGACTTAGATGATTGGCTATATGCGGAAGGTCATGGATTTTATTTAAAAAAAGAATCAAAAGGGGCTTTCCCAATAAGATCGGGATTAAAAATAAATAAAAATGAAGTGTCTGAATTTATCGAATCTCATATAGCTGAGCTTGAATCGGTGAATGGCTTTTTTGCCAGCAACTCTCCAATTGAACAGGCAAAACTTAAAATTGTTGTAGAAAACGATCAGATAGTTGTAGATCCAACAATCCACTTTAAAGGCGATTATGACATTTCAAAAGTTACTTTTTTCGATAAATATGTTTACGTGGAAAGTGAAGGTTTTTCAGAAATTCCAATTCAAAAGAAAATTTTTGAGAAGTACTGGAAAAGAACAATAATACCAGAAGACAAGGTACTTTATTTTTTAAGTTATGAGCTGGATTTTCTAAAACAAAGCATTGATTATTTAGATAAAAGACTCAACAAACCATCTAAGTTATACTTAAAGATAAAAAGCTTAAAAAAAGAGGTCAAAAGGTCAAAGATATCTTGGCTAGTAGATTTATCATATAAATCTGATTTAGGAGAAGTTAGTGTTGTAAATATCTGGGAGCATCTTCAAGAGAAAAAAAAATTTAGCTTTACCAATGCTGGTTTTTTAAATTTAACCGAACATAGATATAATTGGATTTCTCAACTAAGCCCTAGAAAGGTAAATCTTAAAAAGAAATATATAAGATTAAACACACTAGAATTTATTCGATTATGTATTTATGAAAAAATTAAACAACCCAGAGGAACATCCAAGGAAGCAAAAGCTGCTAGAAAGTATATCGAAAATATTTTCTCGATAGAGACAGATAAAACAATTGATTTGTCATATTTGAAATCGACCTTATGGCCATACCAAGAGACAGGGGTTAAGTGGCTATGGTTTTTATATTCATATGGCCTTTCGGGACTTTTATGTGACGATATGGGACTTGGGAAAACGCACCAAGCTATGGCGCTTTTAAGCGCAGTTTTATTTGTAGATGCAGACCGTACAAATAAGTATCTAGTTATTTGCCCAACTTCTGTAATTTACCACTGGGAAAATCTTTTTAAAAAATATTTACCTGAGATCAGAGTTTTAACGTATTACGGTGTAGAAAGATCTTTAGACAATTTTGAAGATAGGTTTGATTTAATTTTAACCTCATATGGAACGCTAAGGGCCAGTAAGGAAAACTTGAAAAAGTTTAACTTTGAGGTTTCAATTTTTGATGAAATACAAGTCGCTAAAAATCCAAGCTCACAGACTCACAAGTCGCTGAAATCCCTAAAGTCAAATATTATAATAGGACTTACTGGAACTCCTATAGAAAATACTTTAAGAGAGCTAAAAGCTTTATTCGATCTGATACTTCCATCTTACATGCCACCTGATAATACTTTTCGTGATCTTTTTTTGAACCCGATTGAAAAAAATGAAGATAAAGAGAAAAAAGTACTTCTTTCAAAACTAATCAATCCTTTTGTGTTGAGAAGAAAGAAAGTTGATGTATTAAAGGATCTTCCTGAAAAAATTGAAGAATTAGCTTATTGCAAGTTATCAGATGAGCAAAAAGATCTATATAATATGTATTTAAAAAAAGAGAGCAAAGATCTGATTGATAAACTTAAACAAGAAGAAGATCCAATTCCCTACATGCATATTTTTGCTTTATTTACTAAATTAAAACAAATTTGTGATCATCCAGCGTTATTTCATAAAGATCCCTCAAACTATCAAAACTATCAAAGTGGTAAATGGGAGCTTTTTGTGGAACTTTTACATGAGGCTAAAGAGAGTAATCAAAAAGTTGTAATATTTTCACAATATTTGGAAATGCTTGAGATCATTGAAAGCTATCTTAAGAAAAAAGATATTAACTACGGGGTTATCAAAGGCTCTACTAGAAATCGCTATCAACAGATTCAAAAATTTCAAACAGATCCTAACTGTCAGGTATTTGTAGCATCACTATTAGCTGCAGGTGTTGGGATTGATTTAACAGCAGGATCTGTAGTTATTCACTATGATAGATGGTGGAATCCAGCTAAAGAAAATCAGGCAACAGACAGGGTGCATAGGATTGGTCAAAATAGAGGTGTTCAAGTTTTTAAGCTGATTACAAAAAACACAATTGAAGAACATATCCACAGACTAATTGAAAAGAAACAAGGACTAATGGAAGAGCTTATAGGTCAAGATGAAAGTGATCAAATTAAAAAGCTGACTAGAGGAGAGCTATTAGAAGTACTAGAGCAAATTAAAGGTGATAATTTGGAGCCAATTTAAGATTTTTTTTTCAAAACTTGAAAGCACTAACTTAAAAATGTTAATGAGAAGTTATGGAAGAGAAAAAAGATATTATTCTAATCACTGGTTGTTCCGGTACAATTGGATTTAGATTGGCTGAAAGGTTAGTTTCTGAATATCAAATCGTAGGCGTAGATGTTTTTTTAGTAGGTCATTTGCCTGGTATCGATTTGGTCGGGATTGATTTAGCTTCTGAAAAAAACATAGAAGAGCACTTAGATTTAATTAAAGAAAGATTTGGGAATAAGATTGTCTCTGTTGTCCACTTAGCAGCATATTATAATTTTGCAAAAGGTAATTGGAGTAAATATCAAAAAATTACAATAGACGGCACAAAAAATCTTATTGAAGGACTATTAAAACGATTTGAAATTGGCCAATTTATCTTTTCTAGTTCAATGCTAGTTCATGCTCCTTGCAAAAAAGGCGAAAAAATTAATGAAAATTCTAAAGTTGATCCTAAGAGGAACTATCCAAAGTCAAAAGTAATTACTGAAGATATTGTTCGAAATCTTAAAGGAAAAGTCCCATACGCTATTCTTAGAATAGCTGGTGTGTATGATGATGAATGCCACTCTATCCCATTGGCTCATCAAACACAAAGAATTTACGAAAATAAGCTAAGAATCTCATTTATTTCCTGGAGATTTGACACATGGAGCTGCATTTGTGCATCTAGATGATGTAGTTGATGCCATATATTTGACTATTCAAAAAAGAAATGAACTGCCAGATGATTTGCTTCTATTAATAGGAGAGCCAAATACCTTAAGCTATGGACAATTACAAGAAGAGATCTCTAAAGCAATTTACAATAAGAAGTGGAATACTTATCAAATTCCTAAGCCTCTAGCTACAATAGGTGCTTGGATAAAACAAAATATTCCATTTATGGAAAAGGGATTTATCCAACCTTGGATGATTCCGATGGCTGATGATAATTATGAGTTAGATATATCTAAGGCTCAAAAATATTTAGATTGGCAACCACAAAAAAATCTAAAAGATACAATATCTAAATGGATCGACCTTTTAAAAAGAGAGCCTCTTGTCTGGTATGATGTTAACAAGCTCCACTTTTCCGGAAAGGTTAAAGAACATGATTAATCCAAAGAAAAAAGAGCTTACTTTTATTCTTTTAGCTATTGGACTGTGGTTAATTGCAACCCCAATTACATATAATTTTTATCATATAGCTTTTAATAATGACCTGGCTTGCGGGATTTTATTGATATTATTTGGGATTATTGCTTTGATAAGACCCGCTTCAATTAACTTTATCCTTTTTTTACTGATCGGCCTTTGGTTACATTTTGCCCCTATTTTTTTCTGGTATCCAGAAAGTATCTATTATCTTAATGACACACTTATTGGGACCGCTGTGTCTATTATAGCTTTTGGCTTTCTTCAAAAAAGTGATCAGAAAAAAGAAAAAAACTCACCATCATCATGGGCCCATAGAGTTCCAACTATTTTTATAGCGCTTATCTGTTGGCTTTTAGCAAGGTATTTAGATACTTATCAATTAGGATACATTGATGAAGTATGGGATCCTTTTTTCAGTAATGGAACTAAAAAGGTTCTTACATCAAGCGTGTCTAAGGCATTTCCCGTCCCAGATGCAGGTCTTGGGGCATATGCATACTTTCTTGAGGCCTTACTTGCTTGGCAAGGAGGAGAAAATAGGTGGAAAAGCATGCCCTGGATAGTCTTGTCCTTTGGAGTTTTAGCTATTCCAGTTGGAATAACAAGTATAGTTCTTATTATTTTACAGCCGCTTATAGTCGGCGCTTGGTGCTTTATATGTCTTGTTATTGCATTCTTAATGCTTTTAATTGTTCTTCTTTCTATTAAAGAAGTTATAGCCGTTTTGAGATGTGTTAAAATATTATATATGCAAAAAAAACCTATTTGGAAGTTTATTGTATTTGGCGATGCTACAATGCAGCTTTCAAATATTAAATGATGTAAATTAGCCTAAAAGAGATCTTTGAATTTTCATTTATTATAAAGCACCATGGTCTTTAAAACTAAAAAGATTTTGAGAGAATTTCTCTTAAAAGTTTAGTCTCTGACTTTGGCATTATCTTATTACCTTTGATAGGATCATAGTATGGAAGCATCTTTGTTGCTTTTGTTACTTTTTTTTGGAGTGAATCTTTGACAACTAAAATTTTTTGAAGAGAGTGATTGCTCATAATATTATTTAATTTTTTATAGGCAAACATTAGAGCGTGCAGGCTTTCGTTCGTTTCGACTATCATAATATTAATTTTGGAAATTGAGATTTTTTCTTTTGAGTCAATGGAGTCTAATATTTTTTTTAACTTTGATTGTAAGGTGCATACTAGCTTTTTAGCATTTGATTCATGTTGAATTTCTGAAATATTCATAACTATTAACTCTTAATTGGTGAATTTTTTTTTATATGACAACACTTAAATAAAACCAAATAATAAATATCTAAAATAATTGTAACTTATTGATTAGTAGTGGTTAATAATATAAAAAAAATATACCGCTAAGAGTAAATTACATGCTTATAACATTGATTTTAAATCAATATTTGTGTTATTTTTTGTTAGTTTTTCTTTTGATGTCTCTAAAAAAGTTTGTAAAAATGAAAATAGCACTTGTTGGAAGACCTAATGTAGGCAAATCAGCTTTATTCAACCGTATCTGTCAAAAGCGGATTTCTATTGTCGAAGATATAGAAGGAGTGACGCGTGATAGGATTTATGCCAAAGCTGAGATCAATGGTAAAGAATTTGATTTAATTGACACGGGTGGGATTTCATTTGAAAAGAATATGCCATTTATTGATCAGATCAGAATGCAAGCTGAGATCGCGATTGAGGAGGCAGATGGCATTATCTTGGTCGTTGATTTAAAAGCTAAAGCGCAGATTTTAGATAAAGAGATTGCTAAAATACTTTTAGCCACCAAAAAACCGGTTATTTTAGCAATTAATAAAGCTGATGACCAAACAGCTAAATATGATCTTTTTAGTTTTTATGAATTAGGAGTCGAAAATTTATTAGCGGTCTCTGCAATACATGGACATAATGTTTTTGATTTAATTGAAAAGCTGTTCGAACAGCTTCCTTTCGAAACCGAAGAAAAAGAAGAAAAGAAAAATATAAATGTTGCAGTTATCGGTAGAGCGAATGTCGGCAAGTCGACACTACTTAATGCTATGCTTGGCAGTGACAGATGCATTGTGTCTCCAATTGCTGGAACTACAAGAGATGCTGTCGATGTTTTATTGGAGCACAATCAAGAGAGTTTTTTATTTATAGATACTGCAGGTATCAGACGAAAGCACAAAGAAAAAGAGACAATTGAAAAATTTTCTTCGCTTCGTACGCAAAATGCACTAAAAAGAGCAGATATTTGTATCCTTGTAATTGATGTGAATGATGGGATGACCTCTCAAGAAAAAAGAATTCTAAAAGAAATAGAAACCCTTGGAAAAGGGTGCATTATTTTTATTAATAAATGGGATTGCGTCAAAGGACACCGTATGGAGCATTGCATCGCATCAATCAAAGATGAATATTCTCCAGCTAAAAATTTTCCAATTATAGTAGGTTCCGCTAAAGAAAAGCGCAACATTGACAAAGTCTTTCAAAGTCTTTTAGATCTTAAGCTGCAGATTCAAAGGAAAATCTCAACGCCTGATTTAAACCGCTTTATAGAAAAGAGCATGCAAAGAACGCATCCTCCAATGGTAAAAGGAAAAAGGCTTCGAGTTTTTTACATGGTGCAAAAAACAACTCATCCTAAAAAGTTCATTCTATTTGTGAACTATCCTAATTTGATGACAAAAGCCTATAAGCAATATTTAATAAATTCATTAAAAGATACTTTTTCGCTTATTGGTTGTCCTATTGAATTTACTTTAAGAGCTAGAACGTTACACAAGTAGCTTTTTATCTTTCTTCGGTATAAATTTTATATTATGAAGAAAAAAGAAGAGACCCTTTCCTTATTTCCTTTTGTTAAAGAAATGCGAGGGTATCATTTATCTACTTTCCGCTCGGATTTATATGCGGCATTCGCTGTTGCACTACTGGCTATTCCACAATCAATAGCGTACTCATTATTGGCGGGGCTTCCGCCTATTGCAGGTTTTTATTCTGCCATTTTTGGGACAATTTTTGCCTCAGCTTTTGGCTCTTCTAGACATTTAATATCTGGTCCGACAACAGGGGTTGCAATCCTAATCCAAACAACAATTATTGATACTTTGCAAAATTATTTTCCGAATGCAGTAGGAGTTGAAAGACAGCAGCTGGTTATTTTAATTTTAACGCATATCATATTCGTTATTGGAGCAGTTCAGATCTTCAGCGCATTTTTTAATATAGGTAAACTTTTACAGTTTGTCTCACGGTCTGTAGTACTGGGATATTTTGCAGGGATTACATTAGCAATTATAGCAAATCAGTTTTATTACTTCACTGGAGTCGAGCTCGGTAGCGAAGAGATGCTGATTTTCAGATTGGCTTACTTTTTTACCCACCTAAATTCAATCCAAATAGGCTCTATAATTGTTGGTACTATTACATTAGGGCTTTTAATTTTTATGAAAAAAAAGCTACCAAAACTCCCTGACGCTTTGCTGGCATTAGTAATAGGTAGTATTTTCGCTTATGTTATAAACAGATATTTAAGCCAAGATCTCAATGTAAAAACATTTGCAAGTACTATGGAGATTCAATCGCCTAGTTTGTTGATGGGCTTCCCAGTTTTGCAGCTTAAGGTTTTTAAAGCAGTTTTCTTTTCATCGGTGGCTATATCCTTTGTAGCTATTTTAGAGGTGTTTTCAGTATCTAGAAATCTTGCGGCTAAAAGTGGGCAGAATGTTTATTCAAACCAAGAGGTATTCGGACTTGGGATCAGTAATTTTATTCTTTCATTTTTCCTATATGTGATTCCAGCATCTGGGAGTGCCTCTAGAAGTTTTTTAAATTATGAAAGCGGGGGAAAGACAAGGGTTTCTGCTGTTTTAAGTGGAGTCTTGATTGCAATTTTAATATTGGTTTTTTGGCCATTAATTCGGGTAATACCTTTTGCTTCGCTTGCAGCTATTTTGCTAGTTACATCCATCAAGCTTATTAACTATGAAAGTGTAAAACTGTGCTTTAGAGCATCTAGAGGAGATGCAATTGTATATATTTTGACAATGGCATCATGCTTGATATTTAACCTGGATGTTGCTTTTTTTGTAGGAATTGTAATTTCGATTATTTTTTATTTAAAGCGTTCTGCAGAGCCACACCAGGTAGAGTATGCCTTTGATTCAGCTGGAAGACTTGCTGTAGTAAGTCCTGATGAAAAAAAGCGAAGAAAGGTTAGGATTATTGGAGTCTCAGGAGAACTTTTCTTTGGAACTGTAGACCTTTTCCAAAATACAATTAGGACAATTGCAAAAGATCAACATGTTAAAGTTATTGTCCTTCGTTTAACTGGGGTATACCATGTAGATGCTTCTATGTGTCTTGCAATATCAATGATAAATGACTATTTAAAGACAACAAAAAGACATCTTGTAATTAGTGGTATTACTCATGAAGTATGGGTGGTTTTTTCTAAAACTAAGCTCATTAAAAAAATTGGTGTAGAGAATTTATTTTTATCTGACGAAGTTTCTCCTCAATTATCAACTTGGAAGGCTTGTTTAAGAGCTCAAGATTTACTTTAAAATTAAGAGTTTTTGTTAGACTTTTTTTTAACTTAAATGTAACCTGCCTAAAAATTTTTTTGGTGGATAAGCGTGATGACTTATAGCCATACAGGCAATTTTACAGGCAGTGTTAGAGAACTTTTTTTTCTTTCAGTACCAATATTTTTCTCAATCGTGTCTTCAAACTTGATGCTTTTTTGTGATCGCTATTTCCTTTCTCATTTTTCATTAGAGGCGTTCAATGCTGTAGGTATTACTAGTTATTTAGTTATGTTGTTTCAGCTAACATGTATCAGATTCTCTTCTATTAACCAGATTTTTGTAGGAAGATGCTTAGGTAATAAAACTGTTAAAAATATTGGACCCTATACATGGCAGATGATCTGGGCTTCTTTACTCACATTGTTTGTAATAACTCCAATAGGACTTATTGTATCAAGATTTTATTTTGAAAATATCGAAGTTGGCGAACTAGGAAAGACGTATTTTTTAATCATGCTTTTTGGAAATTTTCTTTTTCCATTAGGCACAGCTTTAGCTTCTTTTCAGCTAGGACTTGGAAAGACCAAAGCCTTATCAATAGTAGCCCTCATTTCAAACTTTTTAAATATAATCTTAGACTACTACTTAATCAATGGTATATCAGGAGTTTTAGCTCCTATGGGCGTTAAAGGCGCTGCAATTGCTACTTTAATATCTCAAGGGGTGTATTGCGCTATTTTATTTTTTTTATTTACAAATCACCCACTTAAAAAAGAATATCGAACAAAAGATTTTTATTTTAGGTCCGCTCTTTTTAAAGAAAGCTCTTTAGTTGGGCTTAGTGGAGCAATTTCTAAAATCATAGGGCTTTCTACTTGGGCTATTTCTATGAATATCGTTGCAAGTAAGGGGAGTGATTATGTAACGATTATTTCATTTGGTTCGACAATTTGTATTTTATTTTCGATTGTCAGTGAGCCTATCTTTAAAGGGCTTTCCATAGTATTCAGTTATTTCCTAGGCCAGAACAATTGGAAGTACATTTGGAAAAGTTTAAGATCGGGGCTCGTCCTTATAACGATTGCTTTTTGCTTATTGACTTTTCCTTTTGTCATGTATACCAATCTATTAATAGAGACAATAATCGGTACAAACATTAACGAAACTACTTTTGGATTTCTTTATTTGGCATGTTATTGGCTGTTGATTTATTTTTTATTAGAGGGGATTACCTTTTGTTTTATAAACCTTATCATAGCAATGAAAGAAACTTTCTTTTTGCTAAAAATAGCTATTCCATTCTCATTTTTAGTAGTGTATCTGCCCTTTTATTTATTATTTAAAGTTGAGAATTTAAGCCCGGATAAGATTTGGATGGTTACATGGATAAACTACGTAGCTGCGATCTTGATTTACCTTATCAAGATTTCTAAATCTTATAAAAAATTTCAAAAAATTACATTTCAGGAAAATTTTATTTGAATTATTTTAATTAAATTAAGATATTACCTTTCCCAAAAAATGGAGAAAACTATGAAAAAAACTTTGATGAAAACAATAATGATTGCAACACTACTTTTTTGCTCAAATCTAAAGGCAAAAGCAAGTAGTTGCATGGCTACTTTGAAAAAAGCTTCAAAAGAGCAAATAGTTCATGACTCTAATATGATCAAGAACTATCAATTAAGTCATATGCATGCTATGCAAAATAGCCAA
>Ga0066639_10003882_pt1 | contig 12850 bp, 16 predicted proteins | sample CryGeyCG2114_010_2_FD_59504 | JGI IMG/M metagenome (GOLD analysis project Ga0066639, IMG submission 59504) | Groundwater microbial communities from aquifer - Crystal Geyser CG10_big_fil_rev_8/21/14_0.10 | ecosystem: Environmental > Aquatic > Deep subsurface > Groundwater | place: USA: Utah...
TGCTTTTCTGTTGTGTTGTTTTTTGTTCGGTGTTGATTTTCTGTGTTGCTTTTCTGTTGTTTAGTTGTTTTATGACAGCCAGCCAATTTTTGTTTGCCGAATTATACATCCAGTAAAAATTAGTATAAAATGAACGGTAGTATATTATGTCTACATACTATATCTTTTTATTAATTCTGTCAATAGAAATGTTTTTGGCATAAATTAGCTAAATATGATTGAAAAATTAAATCAAAAATTAAATAACGGCGTAAAAGAAAATGAAATTTTGGCAGGGCATGTCAGTTTTAAAATTGGCGGACCGGCAAGATATTTTTATTCCGCTCAAAATAATGATGATCTAATTGCATCGGTTAAAGTCGCTGACGAGCTGAACATTCCTTATTTTATTTTAGGTTGGGGGAGTAATTTGTTGGTTTCTGACGCCGGATTTGACGGGTTAGTTATAAAGACTAATAGTAATGAATATAAAATAACTGGTGAAAATATTTTTGTCCAAGCCGGCTTTAGTTTGAATCGACTAGTGGGAATAGCTACTCAGGCCGGATTAAGCGGTTTAGAAAATTTTGCTGGGATTCCCGGAACGGTCGGCGGTGCAGCCAGGGGGAATGCCGGAGCGTTTGGAATCGGCTTTGGCGATAAAATTATTGAGTTGGAAATTTATCGCAACGGTAAGATAGAAAAAGTTGACCGAGATAAAATGGAATACGCTTATCGTTCAAGTATTTTAAAAGACCGTCCGGGTGTGATTTTATCAGTTGTGATGAAGCTTCAACCAGGCACTAAAAATGATATTCAGCAAAAAGTTATCGACGTAATAAAAGCTAGGAAAAATGTTCCGTTTGAGCCAAGTGCCGGGTGTATCTTTAAAAATTGTGAATTATCTCAACTGGATATTGACCAAGATCGAATTATTAAATCATTGGATATTACATTGCCAGAATGGCAGGAAGTTACTAGGCACGGAAAATTGCCAGTTGGTTATATTATCGACAAGCTTGGCTTAAAAGAAAAAACTATTGGTGGTGCGCAAATTTCACCAAAGCATTGTGCTTTTATCATCAATGTCGGTCACGCCAGAGCCGAGCATGTAATGATGCTGATTTCGGATATAAAAATGCGGGTCAGGAATCAATTAGGAATTCAGCTTCAGGAAGAGGTCCAGTATCTGGGTTTTTAAAATTTTTAATGAAGAGTATTGAGTCCAGAGCAAGCTCTGGACTCAATAAAGATGCTCGCTTATGCTCGCACTTTGTCTCCGCAGCAAGCTGCGGAGTACTCTTTCCGCCTCACTCGCTCGAAAATATAAAAATTTCATTTTTTATTTTACTCGCTTCATTCGGCAATAAAAAAGGCAGGTATTTTTAGCTTGCCTTTTTATTTTAATTTAAATACGTAAAATATCAGTTGTCCTTGTAAATAAGCTGATAATTTAGTAGAATATTAGAGTATTTTAGACCGTTAATTTTATCTAAAATTTAACAGAATCATTTATGAGCATATTAAGCAAAATTTTTGGCGACGCTAATGAAAAATTTCTTAAAAAACAGCAGCCGCTAGTTGATCAGATAAATCTTTTAGAAGCCGAGTTTAAGGCTCTTTCTTCTTCAGAGTTAAAAGCGCAGACCGCGAGATTTAAAAAAGATCTTGAGTCAGGTAAGGATTTAAATGATATATTGCCGTCTGTTTTTGCTTGCGTCCGACAAGCCGCTGAACGGACTATAAAACAGCGCCATTACGATGTTCAGCTACTTTCCGGAATTGTTTTACATCAAGGGCAAATTGCCGAACAGCGGACAGGTGAGGGAAAAACACTTTCAGCCACTTTAGCTGTTTATCTTAATGCTTTAGAGGGTAAGGGTTGTCATTTGATCACCGTTAATGATTATTTGTCGAAACGTGATTGCGGCTGGATGGGCCCGATTTATCATGCTTTGGGTATGACTTCCGGTGTCATTGTTCATGAGGCCGCTTTTATTTTTGATCCAGAATTTAATGATGAAAATATTGGTGATGACAATTTGGTCCACTTAAAACCGGTTACTCGACAGCAAGCTTATCAGGCCGATATTACTTATGGTACCAACAATGAATTTGGTTTTGATTATTTGCGAGACAATATGGTTCAGGATGTTTCTCAAAAAGTTCAAAGAGAATTGCATTACGCAATCGTTGATGAAGTGGATAGTATTTTAATTGACGAGGCTCGAACGCCTTTGATTATTTCTGCCCCTGACGAAGACTCGACTGATAAATATTATAAATTCGCTAAGCTCGTCACTCAGCTTGAGGAAAATAAAGATTACAATATTGATGAAAAAATGCGAGCGTCGACTTTAACAGAAGAGGGCGTTGCCAAAATGGAAAAATTTCTCGGCGTTGACAATATCTACACTGAGCGAGGGATCTCCGAGGTTCATCATATTGAACAGGCGTTGCGTGCCTATGCCTTATTTAAGCGTGATCGCGATTATGTTGTTAAAGACGGTGAAGTAATAATTGTCGATGAATTTACCGGAAGGTTAATGGAAGGGCGGCGATATAGCGAGGGGCTGCATCAGGCGATTGAAGCGAAAGAAGGCGTTGATGTTCAGCGTGAAAGCCGGACTTTAGCTACCATAACTTTTCAGAATTATTTTAGAATGTATCACAAACTGGCCGGTATGACCGGTACGGCCGCGACTGAAGCGGAAGAATTTTCTAAGATTTATAATTTAGAAGTGACGGTTATTCCAACAAATAGGCCGATGGTAAGGAAAGATTTATCGGATAAAATTTATAAGGATGAAAAAAATAAATTTCAAGCCGTGGTTGAAGAGGTTATTTCTCGGCACCAGGACGGACAGCCGGTTTTGATTGGCACTATTTCAATTGAAAAAAACGAGCTTTTAGGGGCAATGCTTGAAAGAGAAGGGATTGCCGCTACAATTTTAAATGCCAAGCAGCATGAAAAAGAAGCCCAGATTATCGCTCAGGCCGGTCGGGTCGGAGCAGTGACAGTAGCAACCAATATGGCTGGCCGTGGGGTTGATATTAAATTGGGTGGAGATCCGTTTGATCCGGAAGAAGAAAAAAAGGTAAAAGAGCTAGGCGGCCTTTGCATAATTGGTACTGAGCGTCATGAATCTCGCCGGATTGACAATCAGTTACGTGGCCGGGCTGGACGTCAAGGTGATCCCGGGATTTCACAGTTTTATGTTTCTTTAGATGACGATTTAATGCGTATTTTTGGTTCTGAAAGAATAAAAAAAGTAATGGAAGCGTTGAAAGTTCCTGAAGATATGCCGATTGAGCATAGAATGATTTCCCGATCGCTTGAATCGGCTCAAAGAAAAGTTGAAGGCCATAATTTTGATATTAGAAAACATCTTGTCGAATATGATGATGTTATTAATAAACATCGGGAAACAATTTATAAAAAAAGATGGAATATTTTATCGGGGCAGGACTCAAAAAGCCAAATTCTAGAGATGGTCGAATCGGAGATCAATCAAGTTGTTGAGTTTCATACGGCTGATGACAATGAAGATAAATGGAATATTGAAGAAATTTACGAGGTGGTTAACACTATTTTTCCGGTTCCGTTAAATACCCGTTTAAAATTGCAGGATATTGAAAGTTCGGCCGGTAATAATATCGCTGACAATAATTCTCGGCTTAGAATTTCTGGATATTTATATAAATTAGCGGTTCAGTCATACAATGAAATTGAAGAAGATATTGTTAAAACATTATCCGATAGCGAGGCGATGAGAAAAATTGAGAAAAGTATTATGTTGCGTAGTATCGATACCCTTTGGATTGAGCATTTAGAGGCAATTGATCATCTGCGGACCGGAATCGGGCTGCGTGGCTATGGTCAGCGTGATCCCTTAATTGAATATAAAAGAGAAGCATATATATTGTTTAAAGATTTGTTAGGCTTGATTCAGAAACAGGTTGTCTACAGTATTTATAAAATTGGGGTCGCCAAACAATTGGCGCCGTCGGCGATGCAGCAAACCCAACATTTAACTTTCAGGGCGCCGTCAAAAACTATGGTCGAGGGGCGGTCGGGTATTTCTCAAACTGCCAATTTAGCTGATAAAACTCCTCAACAAAAAGAGATTGAGTCTCATCGTTCTAATAATATTGCCGACGATCAAACTCACTTTAAAGGCCAGAAAGTCGGCCGCAACGATTCGTGTCCGTGCGGTTCGGGTAAAAAGTTTAAGAAGTGCCATGGGAAATAATATAGCTATAATCAAGAAAAAAATCTGGCCAGAATATTTCGACGCAGTAGCTTCTGGAAAGAAAAAGTACGAGTTTCGTCTCAACGACTTTGAAGTCAAAGAAGGCGACATACTTGTACTTGAAGAATGGAATCCAGAAACAAAAGAATATACAGGACGAAAAGTTGAAAAGAGAGTGACTTATGTCGGGAAATTCAAGATTGATAAATTGTTCTGGTCAGAAGAACAGATTAAAGAAAAGGGAATTCAGATTATTTCATTGGAATAATTCTGCGGGATACCATTAAAAATTAAAAAAAATGTCATGGGGTGTAATTTTTGTAATCTCAAGTAAAATAGACTATCTCTACTGTCATCCCGCACTTGATGCGGGATCCAGAAGTCATATTATATAACTCCGGATTCCGGCCTGCCTGCCGGGATGACAATGAATAGTGGCAAGAAATCTTATGGAGAATGTTAAAAAAATAAAAAGTGTTATAGAAAATAAAGCGACTATAAAACATATAGAGTTCTGGGTTTCTAACTTAGAACGTTCAATAAAGTTTTACGAAGGAATCTTTAGACTTATCGGATGGGATAAAATTGAATTTAACGCTTTTAGCAATGGAGAAATCAAGATATATTTCGTCGAGCAAGATGTTAAATTTGAAAAAACCGTAGGCCCGAGACATATATGTTTTTTAGCGGCTTCGCAGAAGATTGTGGATGAGGTTGCTAAACTCCTCGTAGAGATTCAAGCAGACATAATCCGAGGGCCTTTAGAATCTCAATATCAAGACAGAGGTTCATATACTGTAGATTTTAGAGACCCAGACGGATACGTCATTGAAATAGCGACTAAATCAATAGTCCTGCGAAAATGACAATCGAAATTATTAAATAAACAAAATATGATTAAAAAAAATACAAAAGTTGTATTCCAGAATGGAAAAAATAAAAGATCGGAAGATATGGTTGGTGGCATACCTTTGTCAAAAGGTGAAACCATAAACGTTCACGAAGGCGGAAAAGTAGTTTTATATGAAGTGGTTGATAAGGTGGTAGATTGTTTTTTAAATGGCGATGATCAGATTATAAATATTACTTATACTGTTAAGGTAAAATAATTTAAGATTAAAAAGCGTTATCGGGTATAAATATAGTAAAAAAATAATTAATATATTTCTCCTCTCCGATTTCGGAGAGGAGGCAGAGGCGAGGTGGTAGACTTTGTAACCTCACCCGCCCCGACATAACATCTGGGCGCCCTCTCCGTGGTCGGAAGGGAATATCGGCAAAAAATTTAAAAAGTGCCATGGGAAATAAAAATCAAAAAATAAGAGTATCACAAAAAGCCATTCTGTTTGATAAAAATGGAAGAATTTTGACGATAAAACGTACTAAAACCGATTTAGCGCGACCATTATATTGGGATTTTCCCGGAGGTAAATTAGACTTTGGTGAAGATACAAATGATGGTATCATCCGGGAGATTAAAGAAGAAACAGGGTTGGATATTAAGGATTTATCAGTAATTGATGTAATCTCTGGGTTTAATGATAGAGATGAATTTTGGGTAACTATCTGTTACGTGGCTCGGCCAATAACTACAGAGGTTAAGTTGAGCGGTGAACATAATAATTTTAAGTGGATAGATTCTGATAAATTTCAGCAGCTCAAGGCGTCTCCGAGGAATAAAAAGTTCGTTAAACGGTTTAAATTTCTGCAGTCACAAAAATAAATTATGGTTACAATAATTTTTGAATCACATGGAACAACCTACGATAATGAAGCCAATCTATCTTCGGGCTGGTATGACGTTGAATTATCGGCGTTAGGGAAAAAACAGGCCAAAGAATTAGGTGAAAGATATAAAACTGAATCCTTTGATGCAATTTTTTGTTCGGATTTACAGCGATCGTATAAAACCGCGGAAATAGCATTTGCGGATAGAGGCGTATTGATAATTAAAGATAAGCGATTGCGCGAGTGTGATTATGGTAATTTAACCAGACATCCGAGTGAAGAAGTGGAGTTGGCGAAAGCAAGATGTATCGCAACGCCATTTCCTAATGGGGAAGGTTATCAACAAACGACAGAGCAAATGAAAAAATTCTTGCAGGAGTTATTAAAAGACTACGATGGGAAAAAGGTAATGATTATCGGACATCGGGCAACGCAATACGGGCTGGAACACTGGATTAAAAAAATTGCGTTAAATAAAGCCGTAACTGCACCATGGGAATGGCAACCCGGGTGGACTTATTGTTTGGAGACAATTGATTAGTCCTCGTATATACAAGAATAAAATTGAAAATTTCCATAGAGCATTAATATAGTAAAAAAAGAATTAACATAGTTCTCCTCTCCGATTTCGGAGAGGAGACAGAGGAGAGGTGGCAGACTTTGTAACCTCACCCGCCCCGACATAACGTCGGGACACCCTCTCCGTGGTCGGAGAGGAAAAAATTGGGAAAGGATTAAATATGGGAGCTAAAAATCACCAGCAAAAATGGCAAAGGATGGCAAAATTATGGGAAGAATTTACCGAGCCTGGTCGGCCCAGTAAAGACGATATTTCTCATTACAATGCCCTGACAAAAATTGCCTTAAAATCTGTTAAAAACCCAAAAATTATTTTACTTGGATGTACGCCAGAAATTCGAGACATGCTTTATAAATATTCTGTTTCACTGGGCGCAGAGGTGATATGTGTTGATATGGTTGAGGATATGTATAAATCAATGAACAGACTCATTAAATATCACAACAAAAAAGAGAGGTTTGTAAAGTCAAATTGGATCAATCTTAAATTTCCAAAAAATAGCATTGATATCGTGATTGGAGATTTCGTCTTAAGTAATGTTGATAATGAATTTCAAGCTAAATTTTTGCAAGGCATAAATAGGATATTAAAAAATGATGGCTACTTTATTAATCGCGATTGTGTAATAAAAGATAATTTAAGGTTTAATACGCCGGATAGGATGTTAAAAAAATATGCAAAGAAAGTCGCAGACAAAGAAATTACGATTAAGCAAGCCAATAGTTGGTTTGCAAATAGTATACTATGGGCTAGCTGGTTTAAGTCAAATAATGAAACAGATTCGCTTAAATATTTTAAAGAAGAAATAGAAAAATTAAAAAAGGAAGTAGATATGGGGACAATAGAAAAAATAATTTTTAATAAATTTTTAAGTTCATGGTGGTTGATGAGAGATAAATATTGGACGATGCATCGCCTTGAAGATAATAAAAGGATAATTAAAAAATATTTCAAAATTGAAAGAATAAAATATTCCAAAGATTACGACTTAGCCAAAGTCGCTCCGATATATTTTTTAAAACCAAAAAATTAAAAATAGGTATATGATAAATGAAGTTATTAAAAATAGAAAAGGGCAAAAAATGGCAGTAATTGTCGAACAATCTAATCCGCAAAAAGGATTAATGTTTATAATGCACGGATTGGGCGGGTTTAAAGAGCAGTTGCATTTGCAGGCTATTGCCGAAGTGTTTGAGAAAAATCAATATACTGTTGTCCGGTTTGATACAACTAATACCTTGGGCGAAAGTGATGGTAATTATGAGGACGCAACGGCGACCAATTATTATGAAGATTTGGAAGATGTAATAAAGTGGGAGTCTACTCAAGAATGGTATCAAGAGCCATTTATTTTAGCCGGTCATAGCATCGGCGGTCTTAGTGTGGCATTATTTACGGAAAAATATCCTGAAAAAGTGAAAGCAGTCGCTCCGATTTCTACTGTTGTTTCCGGAGCATTAAGCGTAGAAGCGGATAAATATTATGCGCCAGCCGAGTTTAAAGAATGGGAAAAAACTGGTTGGCTAAGTAAAGAAAGTCATTCAAAACCTGGGGTTGTAAAACGGTTAAAATGGTCGCATATTGCCGATCGGCTGAAATATGATTTATTGCCTAATGTTAATAAATTGACTATGCCGGTATTGCTGATTGTGGGAGAAAATGATACAAGTACGCCGTTAAAACATCAGAAAATATTATATAAATTGTTGCCGGGGAAAAAAGAATTACATGTTATCAAGGGCGCGCCACACACTTTTCGAGATCCAGAGCACTTAACTGAAATAAAACAGATATTCAGCCGTTGGCTGGCGAATTTAGAGTAAGTCTTATGGAATCAAAAAATACTAGAAATAAATTATTTACACTTTGTCTTGTTTGTCAAAATTCAAAAGTATTATTGGGAATGAAGAAAAGGGGGTTTGGAGTCGAAAAATGGAATGGTTTCGGCGGCAAGGTATTGCCGATTGAAACCATTGAAGAAGCAGCCATACGCGAAGTCCGGGAAGAGGCAGGGATAGTGGTTAATAATTTGGTTAAGATCGGAATTTTAGAGTTTGAGTTTAAAAATAACCCGGAAATTTTGGAGGTTCATATTTTTCAAACTGATAATTTTTCCGGAGAACCAATCGAAAGTGAGGAAATGCGGCCGCAGTGGTTTGATATTAATGAAATGCCGTTCTCTAAAATGTGGCAGGATGACACGTTTTGGTTTCCATTATTTTTATCTGAGAAAAAATTTGTTGGAAAATTTCTATATGATAATTCGGACAACATTATTAACCATAAACTGACCGTAGTTGAAAGAATATAGTTTAAGGCGCTATCTTAAATTTAAAAAAATAACCTGGCGGTTTATTGGCCAGGTTTTTGATATTGATATTAAGGCTTATCCGAAATATTTTAGTGTCCCATCTATGGTAGGGTTTGAATTATGTGGTGGAGTTGGGTCCAGAATAAATTCAAAAAGTAGGTAATACCAATTCCCCAGATTGCTCCGACGGAAACTTCAATCAAATTATGGCCAGTTCTTTCAGGAAGAACGGGCGCAGCTTGTCTTTCCGCGGCCGGTAATTGTTCGACCAGCCGATTGAACACCTGTCCGATTTTGCCCAAGATATTTCGGAAATTAACCGCGTCGCGAATTATTAGCAGGGTAAATACCAGGCAGGCGGCAAATATCGGCGTATCAAATCCCAGCCGCAGGCCGATTAAGGTCGTAATGGAAACGGCGAACGAAGTATGGGATGACGGCATGCCGCCATAGGTGATGAAAATATTTTTAAGGGTTAAATTGCCCTTAATCCCGGCGATAACCAGCTTTAAAATATTACTGGTAATTAAAACGGTTATTGGTATAATAAGGTAGGGATAATCCATTTTTTTTATATCCTTAATTAATTTTTTAAAGGGCGTTTATTAATTTATCTGATTTTAATCTATTCTTAGTAGATAATAGTAATTTAGTCAATAAATATAATTTAAATAATATGCCTGAATTACCGGAAGTAGAAACCCTCCGCCGTCAATTGGTTTTAGCGATTAATAATCGGACTATTGAATCAACTGACATTAAATTTTTCGGATCAATTAGCCCATTAAAACCGGCGGAATTTAAAAAAAGAATAAGTAATAAGAAGGTCGTTAACGTAAAGCGTCGGGCGAAAGTTTTAATCATAGAATTAACCGGCGGCTTATTTTTATTAATTCATTTGAAAATGACCGGTCAATTGATTTTTCAGCCAAAAAGCGGTCGGGTGGTAATTGGTGGCCATCCGCAAAAAGGCGGGGATCAAGGGCTGCCTAATAAATTTACCCGTGTTATTATTCGATTCAAGGATGGCTCAAATTTATTTTTTAATGACCTGAGAAAATTTGGTTGGATGAAATTAATTGATAAAAATGAACTTAATAAAATAGATCAAGGGTTTGGTATTGAACCGTTGTCGGCAGGATTTACTCTAAAAAAGTTTGAAGAAATTTTAAATAAGCATAAAAACCGCGGAATAAAACAAAATTTATTAGACCAAAAATTAATTGCCGGTATCGGCAACATTTATGCCGACGAAAGTTGTTTTTGTGCTGGGATTCTGCCGTTTCGATTAACCAAGAAGTTTAATTCGGCTGAGGTAAAAAAACTTTATAAATGTATAATAAAAATTCTCAAATTGGCAGTCAGTAAAAAGGGCACCTCCGCCGATACTTATTTGCACCTTGACGGTAGACCCGGCGGTATGGCGCCTTATTTGAAAGTTTACGGCCGGAACGATCAACGATGTAGATGTTGTGGCTCAAAAATAATTAAAATAAAATTGAATGGCAGGGGAACGCATTTTTGCAATAAATGTCAACAATAAAAAATAATCTCACTTTAGTGAGATTATAATTGGTTGATAGATTCTAATTTAATTGAAAATCGGGAAGTTTAAATCCACACCCAACAAAAACATTGGAAATCAAGTTCTTAAATATTTTAATTTCTGTTTTGCTGGATGAGATTTTAGCTGTTACGCCGACATCGTTTTCTAAAATGCCTATCACTTCTACATCGCTTAAATCAGACCGATTATACCTTTGTTGCAGGTTTGAATTAAGATGTAAATGCTGTCCAATGCCCAGTAATGTGCCATTTAGTGTTAAAGGAACCATTTTATTATCCTCCGTTCTTAATTTCAAATTTTATGGAAGATGTAAGTATTTTGACTATATTTCAATTACTTAAAAATGTCAAATTACAGTAAACTCAAAAAATAGGTAATCCCGATTCCCCAAATTGTTCCTGCAAAAACTTCAATTAAACTATGGCCCATTCGTTCACGAAGAACCGGCATATTTTTTTTGTCTGAATCTGGCAATTGAGCAACAAGCCGATTAAAAACTTGTCCAATTTTTCCCAAAATATTTCTAAAACTTATTGCGTCACGGATTATTAGTAGAGTAAACACCAGACATATGGCAAATATTGGCGCATCGAACCCGAACCGCAGGCCGATTAAGGTGGAGATTGAAACAGCGAATGCGGTATGAGATGATGGCATGCCGCCGTAGGTAATGAAAATATTTTTGAAGTCAAAATTGCCTTTGATGCCATCGGTTGCCAGCTTTAAGGCCTGACTAGTAATTAAAACAATTATTGGTATAATGATATAAGAATAATCCATAGTTTATAGTTTAAAGTTAATAATTAGCGAATAATATTTTACTAATGATTTATTTTTATTCAATTTTAGCCGGATTAATCCAGGGAATAACTGAATTTTTGCCAGTTTCAAGCTCTGGCCATTTGATATTTTTGCATGAATTGCTGAATTTTAATTTTATGGACGATATCGCCTTTGATTCGATTCTGCATTTAGGCACTTTATTAGCCTTGGTAATATTTTTCAGATCCGATATCCGGAAGTATTTAAAAGCATTTTTTTTCAGTTTATTGAGTTGGAATTTAAGAAATGATGTTAACCAACGATTAGCCTGGTATATTTTTGCCGCCACTTTGCCGGCTGCTTTTGCCGGGTATTTTTTTGAAGATTATATTGAAAATATTTTCCGTCATCCCGCCATTGTTTCTGTTGCCCTGATTGGTTTTGGCGTTGTTATGTATTTAGTAGATCAGCATTCTTCAAGGTTGAAAAACATTAATCAGCTAAATTTTAAAAACGCTTTTTTTATCGGTTTAATGCAAGTTGCGGCTTTAATACCCGGAATCTCTCGTTCGGGCATTACTATTGTAGCAGGTTTAACTCAGAAGTTAAACAGGGAGTCGGCGGCCAGATTTTCTTTTTTATTATCAATTCCTATTGTTTTCGGCGCTGGTTTGAAAAAAATTCTTGATTTATCCGCCCATCAAACCTTCCGGCTGGATGATATACAAATGTTGATTTTAGGGTTTATTTTTTCTTTTGCGGCTGGTTATGGGGCTATCAAATATTTTTTGAAATTTTTACAGAATCATTCTTTAAAAATTTTTGTTGTTTATAGAATATCTCTAGGTTTATTTATTTTAATCTGGATTTATTTGTCTAATAATGCTTAAATTTAGGGGGGGGTATATTTATTAGTTAAATTAATTTTTTATGAATGGACATAATTGTGAGTTAAACGAGGAGATAAGGAATCCAAGCAATGAGCCAGAAGTTAGCGAATATATTTGGAATATAGCTAAAATTCCCGAAGTTTGGCAGGAGCTTTCCAATCTTTCGCACAATGGCGAAGATGATATCTCAAAAAAAGATAATAATAATTTTGAAACTTCATTCAAACATAATTTTGATGTCGCCGGTATTGCGGAGGAATTTGCCGATTGTCATGGTTGTAGTCAGCGGGATAAAAGAGTATTTATTACAGCCGCTTTACTGCACGATATCGGTAAAGTAGAGGTTGATCCAAAAATATTAACCAGTAAAGAAAAGATCAGTGAGCATGATTGGAAAAAAATCAGTCAGCATCCCGGGGAGGGTTGGAAAATTTGCCAAAGAATCGCGGCTAATTTGGATGATCCTGAGATGAAGAAGGAAATGAGTAATATTATCGCTGAAATAGTTTTAAGGCATCATTTTTATGTTGAAACCGGTGGTTATCCGCCGGTGGAGTATTTACATATTAAAGAAGAACCCGATGAAGAAAGATTAGTTAAAGATTTGGCAGAAAAAATTTCGATGTTTGATGTTTTTGACGCTATTGTTTCTAAGCGGTCATACAACCAGTCTATTGATAAAAATATGGAAGAAGTCAGGGATATTTTAAATAGTAAATTTCCTGACCAAGTCGATGTGACGGAATTTTTAGTTAATAATTTTAAATAGAAAACCAAGTT
>Ga0066639_10003883_pt1 | contig 12848 bp, 13 predicted proteins | sample CryGeyCG2114_010_2_FD_59504 | JGI IMG/M metagenome (GOLD analysis project Ga0066639, IMG submission 59504) | Groundwater microbial communities from aquifer - Crystal Geyser CG10_big_fil_rev_8/21/14_0.10 | ecosystem: Environmental > Aquatic > Deep subsurface > Groundwater | place: USA: Utah...
CTCATATTAATAATGAAAACCCAATCTGCCCAAAAGAATAAATAGTACCAACACTTATGCAAATAACGAAGAAATATCAAGAAGCCTAATTAATATGTACGCAAAACTACATAATTAATAAACTTTATATATCTCTTTCTTCCTTCTTTTATATAAAAAAGAAGCAAAATATCTTTATATAAATATAACAAAAATGCCAAAAAAAATAAAAATTATAAGTGAAAGAATAAGGACAGAATTTAAAGAGCTAGAGCCAGAAGTAGAAGAAAAAGAAATCGAAGAAGAAAATGAGTTTGAAGAAAGTGAAGATTCTTTGGAAAATAAAGAGCTTTCTCCTGACGATTTCGTTGCTCCTGCATTGGAATTCTCAAAACAAGAACAAACTTTAGAACAGGCATTAGAAAATGTTCCTTCAGCTCAAACAGAAAAAGATGAAGATACCCCTGTACAATATGAAAGAGCAAAAGTCTACAATATGCCAAATTACAGTCCAACATATGAACCAAAACAAAACCCAGAAGAAGAAAGCAAAATTCCAGTAAAATTAGCTGAACAATTTGAAAGAAGTGAAGGAAGAGTAGTAAGTCAGGTGCAATTCCAAAATCAGCTTGAGTCAGAAATGAGATTGCAAGAACGCCAAGCCCAGGAAGAGGCGCAATATAGCGATATTAAAACGACTGCAGAAGGCAGAAGAATCCCATTTTCAAGAGAAAGAAAAAAAGAAGAAAGGAAAGTATTTTAAAGTAAATTGATTTGGTAAAGAGAATAAAAAGAGGAAAATTCAGACGGAAAATGAGTTATGAATATTTTTATCCCGGGACTCCATATTCACTAGAACCAGTTTATGGAGATGTATTTACAGGTTATAGAGCAACAGGTGCAGAATTGGGTATGTCAACTGATCCTAGGACAGCAAACCAAATTCAAGAAATTTCTAATAAACTTAGTATGGGTGTAAAGACAATGGAAATGTCAGCAATACAACCAGATGTTTTTGAATCAATTCCTCAGCAGCATTTGAAAGAAATTAACAGACTATCGCAATTAACAGGAGTTGACATAACTGTGCATGGCCCAATAGTAGAAGCTTCTGGCTACACAAGACAGGGCGGCTGGGACGAAGCTTCAAGAAAACAATCTGAAAATCAGATGATTTCAGCAGTAGAAAGAAGCCACGAAATAAGTCCAAAAGGAAATATTCCTGTCACTTTTCACTCAACAGCAATGTTGCCTTTGGCAGAGGAAAAAATGAAGGAAAAAGTAGAAGGAGAAATAAAAGAAGTTTCAAAATCAATTTTAATTGCTGACCCAAGAACAGGAGAAGTTAAAGAAATTAAAAAATTAGAAAAATTCTTTCCAGGAGAAATACTTGAAAGAGGAAAACAAAAACCTTTTGACCCAGAAGCCGAATTAAAAAGAACAAACGAAGAATTATGGACAAGAACCTTGAATAACTTAAACTTTTATGCTATGAGGGGAGAAGAGGCAGTTAGTGGTGGTTTCAAAATTATAAGAGGGGGAAAAGAAAAAGAAGGGAAAACTCCAGACGAAGAAATTCTTAAGTTATATGCAGAAAAAGACAGGGATGAGGCAATAAAAGAAATTCCAGAAGGATTTGGAATAGCAAAAGATGCAATAAAAGAAGCTTTCAGGCAGTTTGACCATGGAGATATTTTTCTAAGAGATTCTTATAATATGCTAAAAGAATATTATAATATGGTTTACAAAGATGCAAAAGATAATGATAAAAAATTATTGGATGAGTATGCAAATGAGATAAAACCCTTAGTGCTTGATAAAAATATTGATAAAGATCCATTAAAAATGAGGAAATTTGCAGAGACGATAGAAAAAGGTGTAAGAGTTTTGAAAAATATCGAGAGTCCTAAGATTTATGTGCCTTTAAATAATTTCTTAATTGACAAATCTTCAGAAACATTTTCAAATGTTGCTCTTAATTCATATAAAAAATTTGGTGATAAATCTCCTATAATAACTATAGAAAATCCACCTTATGGAGGGGCATTATCAAGGGCAGAAGAAATAAAAAAATTAATTGAAGAATCAAGAAAAAAATTTGTTGAAAAAGCAGTTAGGGAAGGCATGTCTAAATCAGGCGCAGAAGATGCAGCCAAAAAATTAATAGGAGCAACCTGGGATGTAGGCCATATAAATATGATGCGAAAATATGGTTATGAAAAAGCAGATTTGATTAAACAGGCAGAAATTATAGCACCATTTGCAAAACATGTTCATTTGTCAGATAATTTTGGTTATGAGCATACAGAACTTCCAATGGGGATGGGTAATGTGCCAATAAAAGAAATTCTTAAAAGATTAGGAGAAGAGGGATTTGAAGGAAAGAAAATAATAGAAGCTGGCAACTGGTTTCAACATTTCAAAACTCCCCCCTTCACACAATCTTTAGAAGCTTTTGGTTCTCCTTTATTCCCAATGAAAGCTCCTTACTGGAATCAGATTGCTTCAACTTATGGAAATTATTTTGCATTTCCTTCAGCTTATTTTCCAGAACAGCATTTTAATTTATATGGGGGTGGCTTTTCATCTCTTCCTACAGAATTAGGAGGGCAAGTTCCAGGAAAAGAAGCAAGAGCAACAGGAACTCCCATGGCATAAAATTAATTAAACAAAAACAATTAAAAATTTATATTTTAATAATTAATGTTAATAAATAATAAAATCAGAAAGTAATTAATTTAAAATAAAAAAGAGAATCAAAATTCGAAGGATTTTTAAACTACAAAAGTTTATTGATTTATAGTAGCAAAAAAAGGGTGAAAAATGGAAAAAAATCGGAAAAAAATTTCTGCAAAAGAATTTCCTAGTTTAAAACTAATTGATGAAAAAGAAATTGCAATGGATTTTGCCACAAAAGTTTATGAAAAATTTAACAAGATAATAAAAAGCATAATTTTGTTTGGAAGCCAAACAAAAAATACCACTGTTTCTGGTTCTGATATTGATATTATAATACTTATAGATGATGCTTCAATACAATGGGATCAGGAATTAATTGCTTGGTATAGAGAAGAACTTGGAAAATTAATCAGAGTAAATCCATACAAGAAGGAGTTACATATAAATACAGTTAAGCTAACAACCTGGTGGCAGGATTTGACAAGAGGAGATCCTGTAGTTATTAACATCATAAGATTTGGAGAGCCATTAATTGATTTTGGTGGTTTTTTTGAGCCATTAAAAATTCTTCTCCAGCAAGGGAAAATTCATTCAACTCCAGAAGCTATATACACTGCCTTGCAAAGAGTTCCTGCTCATTTAGCAAGATCTAGGATTTCTGAACTTAATGCTATAGAAGGTTTATACTGGGCAATGGTTGATTCAAGTCAGGCAGCATTAATGGCAACAAAACAAGTTCCTCCTTCTCCAGAACATATAGCAATAATGCTAAAAGAAATTTTTGTTGACCTGGGAAATTTAAAAATGAGATATATAATTATGTATCGTGATTTATATATACTACATAAAAAAATGATTCATGGCGAGATAAATGACTTGAAAGGTTCTGAAATAGATGAATGGCAGTCTAGGACAGAAGAATTTGTCCAAGAAATGACTCGACTAGTTAAAGAGATAATAGAAAAAAAATAAATTTTATTTTAATTTCCCATACAAAGCTAAGTAAAATCCCATTTGCTCGTCTTTCTTTGTTTCAGCCAAATTATCTTTTACATAACCTTTAACATTTCCTTTATCTAGAGCCTGTTGTAATTCTTCTCTTGCAGGTTCTATTACAAGAGTGTCGTATCCTGATAAAGCATATTCATCTCTTGAATCATAAAAGTCTTCTATAAGTTTGATATATCTTTTTGCCTTTTCAGTCTTTCCTAATTCATCTTCTGTAATTTTCATTAATTCTTTTTTTATTTTTTTAACATTTGGTTTGACATGCTCTCTACTTTTCCTTCTTTCTTCTTCAGTCCCTTGCCAAAGCTCTAAAACTTTTCTATATTTTTTAACAGCGTCAGTTATTCCTACATATTCTGCCTTGTCTGTTTTTGGCTCAAAACTTGCAATTAAATTAGCAAATTCATCTTTATCATATTTTTCTCTTGCTTCTCCTATTATTGTTGTTATATTTCTACTAGAATATTCAAAAGCCTCGCCATGTTTTTCTCTTAAATATTTTCCAGCAAAAGCTAATCTTCCCTCAACTTCTTTTTGTCCTTGAAGAACTTTTTTCCCAACATCATTTTTTGCTCTTTCTGAGAAATCTTCCCAATATTGTTCAAAACCCTCTTTATCGCCTTTATTTCTATCTAAACCTTCAATTGTCTCACTAACTTCGCTTACATTTTTCCATGTATCTACAAAATCATCTAATGTTACCATCTTAAATCTCTCAAATTATGTTACTATTTGATAGTAAATACTATTTATAAATCTTTCGATTTTTAGAAATTTTAAGAGTTAAATATACACTTTAATATAACTATTACAAAACATATATTAAAAAGTATATTTTACAAAATATATATCTTAGAATATATCTAAAATCTGTTCACTTTCATCTTTTTCTTCTTTAATTTCTGCTTTCTCTTCCTTTTCTTCTTCTATTTCTGTTCCTTCCTCGCCAGAAATTATTTTTTCTGATTCTGGTTCATAAAAGCTTTCTTTAGTTTTCTCTTCCTTTTCTTTTGTTTCATCAGTTTTTTCCCCTTTTTGCTGACTGGCAAAAACATCTATACCAAAATTTAAATCTTGCCACCCTTCTTTTATAATTTCCTCAATTTTTTCTGCTTTTTCTTTTAATTCCTCACTTACCTCTTCCACAGTTTTTTTCAATTCTCTTGTTTTTTTCTGTTCAATTTCTTCTGATTTTTCAATTTGCTCTTCAGCTTCTTCTTTCTTTTTTTCCTGTTCCCTTTCAATTAATTTTTTCTGTCTTTGTATTTCAAAACATTCTCTGCAATAAACAGGCCTTATGCCATCTGGTTTAAATGGGACTTCTGTTTCTTTTTTGCAAACAGAACAATTTACTTTATGTTTTTCTTTTTTCTTTGTTTTTTCTTCTATTCTTTTTTCCTCTTGAACTTCTTTATCTTCTTGTTTTAATTCTCTTAAGCCTCCTTCCCTCGCAAGTTCATCCTGTTCGTTGCCCTTGCTCGCTTCCAATTCCTTCACAAAATTTGAAATCTCATATGCTTTATCTGCATTTACAGAAATTGAATCAATTCCTAACTTAACTAAAAATTCAACCATCTCTTTTTTATTTGCAGCTTGCCCGCAAATTGAAGTTTCAACTCCATATCTTTTGCAAACAGAAATTACTTTTTTAATTTGAGATAAAACAGCAGGATTCATCTCATCATATAAATACTGAACTTCTTCATTTCCTCTGTCTATAGCAAGAGTGTACTGAGTCAAATCATTTGTCCCAAAACTTATAAAATCAATTCCTTCTTTGCATAATTCCTCTATAATCTCAACAGCAGCAGGTGTTTCAATCATAACTCCTAAACTTAAATTTTCAATTTCCAACTCATCTAGCAATTTTTTTGTTTCTTGAACTTCAGAAACAGAAATTATTTGAGGCAACATCAATCCAATTTTCTTATCTTCATTTAATTTTGCCATAGCTTTAATTTCTGTTTTTAATATCTCTGAAAATTTTAATCCAGCTCTAATTCCATGCATTCCTAACATAGGATTTGCCTCTATTTCTCCTGCTCCCTGTAAATTCCTAAACTCATCACTTCTTATGTCGCTTGTCCTAATCCAGAGTTCATCAAAATATTCAGAAATTTTACTTAAACCAGAAAAAATTATTTTTTCATATTCTTCAATCTTATTTTGTTTCAGAAAATAAAAAGGATGTTTTCCAGACTCAGCAATTATTCCTTCAATTCTGACTAAACCAACCTCCTTACAATTAGTTTTTGCAGCCCTAGAAGCAAAATCAGGCAAGTCAACTGTAACTTTTATTTTAGTTTTTGTTTCTACAATAGGCAAAATTTCAATTTTCTTTTCTTTCAATTCCTCTATTTTTCCTTCGTAAATTTTTCCTTTAAATCCATCTACAGTAACAATCATTTCATCTTTCAAAATTTTAGTTCCTTGTTTTGTTCCGACCACTGCAGGAATCCCCATTTCTCTTGAAACTATAGCAGCATGAGCAGTAACTCCTCCTTCATCTGTTATAATAGCAGAACATTTTTGCATTGTAACTACCATATCTGGATTTGTCATTTCAGTAACAAGAACATCTCCTTTTTTTATTTTAGACAAATCTTGTAAGTTTCTAACAATTTTTACTATCCCGCTTCCTATACCAGGAGAAGCAGCTAAACCTTCGAGCAAAACTTTTCCTGAAACTTCTTCTTTCCCAATTTCCTTGCCTAATGTGGTAACAGGCCTTGTCTGTACAATAAAAATATTTCCAGAATCAATAGCAAATTCAATATCTTGCGCTTGATTATAATGCTCTTCTAATTTTAATGCAAAATCAGCTAATTTCTTAATCTCATAATCTTTCAAAACCTGTTGTTTGCTTTTATCTTCTGTTAATCTGATTGTTTCTGTCTTTCCAGCAGAGTTTCTTACTAAAGCAATTTTTTTCTCAGCTATATTTTTTTCAATTATCTTGAGTTCTCTAGAAACAACATAATGGTCTGGCTGTATTTTTCCTGAAACAATTCCTTCACCTAAACCAAATACTGCCTCTACAACAACATTATCATTCATAAAAACAGGGTCTTTTGAGAAAATAACTCCTGATTTATCAGAATTTATCATTAATTGTATGACAACTGCAATTAAAACATCCTCATGTTTAAAACCTTTTTTTATTCTATAATAAATAGAACGAGCAGTAAACAAAGAAGCAAAACATTTTTTAATTGATTCAATCAGCTCAATTTTTCCTTTCACATTCAAAAAAGTTTCCTGCTGTCCTGCAAATGAAGCTGAATTATGTGTTATGATGCCTCCAAGTCCAGCAGCAAAGTTTTCAACTTCGGGAACACTAAAATCGTAAAGGAAACCTTTATTTTCTATAGTAGAGATCTCTTTTATTTCTTCCCACTTTACTGTTCCATTAAAAATTGAGAAGATATTATCAATCTTATATTTTCTTGATAGCTTTTTCAATTCATTTAAGCTCAACTTTCCTTTAAAGAGGCCATAATTCCATGGTTTCATTCCTTTCTTGAACATCCCTTTTTCATCAAAATAATCGTAAGTTGACAAACTCTTTTTTTCTATTTGATTTTCATAGAAAGCTTTCTTACAAGTCTTACAATAATATCTTTTTTTATTTTTATAATAACTAGTCTGCTCAATTTTGTTTTCACAAATTTTGCATAATGCGATATCTAATTCTTTTGTTGGAAGTTTTTGATTAATTACATCCTTAATCTTAGTTGATAAAATGTCGCCAACAAACAAATTATATTTAAATTCTGGATGTTTTTTTCTATTCTTATAATTTTCAATTAAATTAAGCAGTTTTTGTTTTTTATTTAAATCTTCAAATCCAACTATTTCAGCGAACTTAATAATATCGCTTAATTGTATGTACATCTTAATAAGTTTATTTCCTCTATTAATATAAAATCCAATTCCTAAGATTTCTAGAAGTTTTGCCATACCACCAGCTAACATTTCTGATGTTGTAAAATAAGAAACTTGATTTTTACCAACCGTCCCGTCCCCGTCAAAACATCCTCTCAAAAAGGTGCCTATCTTTTTTTTACTCCACCCAAATACAAAATTTGGGACTTTTTTTTCTGAACATAATTTGCCTTTTCCTTTTTTATTATTAAGTGGGCTTCCACATGTTTCATGAAGGAACCTAACTAAGGATGGGCTGTACACTCTCACAGAATATTTATTTATCTTTGAATATTTATAAATTCCTAGCTTTCTACAGAAACTCTCAATTTTCTTTAGAAGAGTGATATTAGAATTTGTTATTGAGATACAATTATTCTTATATGTCGAGCCCTCGGCAGCATAAAGACCTAAAAAGTAAGCAAAGTCTTCTGAAACTTTTATCTTTTTAGGGAGTCCATGTTGAATACCCCAATTAAAACTTTTGTTTTTTATCATTATTTTATTATCTCTTTCTATTACCTCATCTCCTCTAACATAATCTGAAACAACAACCGGCTCCTCTTTATTGATCTCTGGTAGAGAACCTATTACTGGAATTTTTGTATTAATTTTTATCTTTGAGATATTCGAAATTTCTGGCTTTAGCGTACTCTCGTTAAGAGATATAAGTGTATGGTCAGGAGATATTACTATTTCCCTTCCAGTAACAGTCTTTATTTTATGTAACTTTGATTTATTTGAAAAATGTTTCAATAATGTTTTAGCCCTTACCCACTCAACTCGATTTTCTCTCATAGCTGGGACTTCAATAATATGATTCGAACATTCCTCTAATTTTTCGTAAATATCTTTAATTTTTCCATAAAAAGGTTTCCCATCAATTTTTAATAATACTTGTTCATTTTCTGATATACTTTCTGAATCTTCTGCTGTAGCTGAACTTCTTACTGCAACAAAAACAGGCTCTTTGCTAGTTTTTAAAATTCTCACTACATTTGGTGTTGCTTTTTGTAATTCAGCTTCATTAAAACCGAAAATTTCATAATTTTCTATAATTTCCTTTTCCATATCTTCTGGCATTTCAGAACTAGAAATTATTTCTCTTATTTCTCTTGCAACTTTTTCCAATTCTTCTGTATTATTCACATCTATTTTTCCTAAAATAGAATAAATTTTTTCTTTCAAATCAGTTTTTTCTAAAAAATATTCATAAGCTTCACTAGTTATCACAAATCCCTGAGGAACAGGCATTTCTATTTTCAGCATCTCTCCTAAATTAGCTGCTTTTCCTCCTACTAAATTTACATCTTTCTTGCCCAATTCAGAAAACCATTTTACATATTTTTCTTCCTCAATTTTAACCTCTTTTGGATTCATAAGAACAAGAAAGAAATAAGGTTAATAAAGATTTTTATTGTAAATTTTTTAGTTTATCTGATATATTTTTCAAATTTTCATTTAATTTAATATAAACAACATAAAGGATAATTGCAATAATTATAAAACTAATACCATAATAAATAGAGTATTTAACTAATTTTTCTGGATTTAAAACCAATCCAATTATTAGAGAAATTACTCCACCAGCTCCACCTATTAAAATAAAGTTGATAAGTTGTAATTGTCTTTGATAAGATAGGTCAAGCCTATTCTTTTCAATTTCTATTTTACTCATTTTATTTAGAAGCTATTAAATAAATTCCACCAGAAATCATTCCTACACCAACCAAAACAGCCCCTATTTCATTTGTAAATTTTGCTATTAAATAAAAACCTAAAACTATTGCTCCAGAACCAACCCCAATTTTCCATGCATTTGGCATATTATATAAATGTCAAGATAATTTATAAATCTTGTCTATTTTCAATAACTAATCTTACATGACAAGGCAATTTTGCTTTTATTTCTTCTACTGCTTTAATCGTAATTTTCCTTGCTTTCTCGCTATTTACCGCAATTAAAAAAATCTCCTGATTAGATTTCACCATTGCTGCTCTTCCCATTGTAGTTCCGAAAGAATGAGTCATCCCGCTTTGCATTCTGTCTGCTCCTGCCCCTGTTAACATCTTATTTTCCCTTAAAATATGATGTGGATAAATTTTAACTTCAAAATAATATTGTCCTGTTAAATTTTCCTCTAAAATCTTGTGAACATATTGTCGAGCTGATTCAATTGCATTATCTCTTATAAGAATTTGCTCTCCTGAAACAAGTCTAATTATAATTTTCAACTTGCCTTCGTTAAAATCATTTATATTTCCCATTTTGAAATTAGAAATTTTTTGTGGCGGAATTGTTTTTATATAGCTCTTGCTTTTCCTGCTACTTTTTCTTGTGTATGGACGATTATGTTTTTTTGAATATGCTAAAGCTTTTCTCAGTGCCATTTTAACTTTCCTCCTAATACATTTTGCAATGAAATATGTCCTAAAACTTCCGTATTCTCAAAAACACTTACTTCGTTATCGGTTCCAAAATTATTTCTTTCATCAGTTTCTTCTCTAAAATTCCAATAAACATCAGAGACATATATTCCTTTCATTTCACTTGTCCTTGTTCTTCTTAAGTCTTGAACATCAGATTGAGTAGCATAATCTATTTCATCCATTTTATTTTTCCTCCCTACCAGTTTTATATATTTTTATGAAAGGTAAATTTGCATTTGTTAGTTCTATATTTCTGTCCGCAGATTCTATAATTTTTAAAATTTCTTTCCTTGTTCTTCTTGGGACTGCGTCACTTAGCTGTCCTTCAAACTTGTATAAATAAAAACCTTCCTCTAAGTTTTCAGGCTTTGTTTCTTTTCCTTCTAAAGTAACTTTCATTTTTCTTTTACCTCAACCTCATCATTTAAAGATTGCCCAGGCAAGCCTCTTTCAAAAATAGCTCTTACTAATCCTTTGTTGCCATGGCTTGCTGAAATCTTGCCTTTAATTATTTTTCCTGAACTTGATTTCCATTCAACTTCTTTTCCAATAAATTTTTCTGCTTCTTTTCTTGATTTTGCAGAAAAATCTATTAAATAATGTCTTTCATGAATTTTGTGTCTGCTTCTTCTGAATTGAATTATTTTTGCTTTCATAAAAACTTTAGAGAAAGTTGGTTTTTAAAGATTACTAAAATATATTTTAGAGTGAATAAATATTTATAAAAGATAAGATATTATAATACTGATGGCAGACCCAGATAGAATTGAAGTAAAAGTATCATTAAGAGGAGGCATTCCAAAACTGTTAGAAATAATAGACGCTTCAAATCCATCAAGAGAAGAAATAAAATATTTTTCAGATAGCGAAAGAGAAGCACTTAGTGTTGGAGCAGAGACTGTTAATTTAGTGTTAAGGGGGAGTTCTACATATAAAAGAATAGTTGATAGTATACATGCTAGTCATACAGAAGTAAAAAGATGGTTAGTATACAAAAAACAATAATAATTACAACACAACCTCAAATTTCCCTATCTTTTTTCTTACTAAATCAAAAATCTTTGAGTCAAAACTTACCCCTGGTTTTCTTTTCTGTTCAGATAATGCTTTAGTTAATTCCTCTACACTTGAATCAACTATTTTGTCTTTTTCTGCATCAATTCTGCTTACCTTGCCTTTATCAATCAAAAATGCAACTCCTTCTCCTATAACAAGTTCATAATCCTGTTTCTCTGTTTTTAACATCATTCTTGCTTTCTGCAACTCAGTTAAATCACATCTTTGATTATACTCAATTAAATGATTTATAAGCAAAGAAGCATTTTTCCTTGCATTCTCTACTTCATTTCTGTCCATTTTCCCTTTTTTGAATTTATTTCTAGAATCAACTATATCTTTTAATATTTTCAAATAATTTTCAGGCAAATTTCCTTTTTTAATAAATTTGTTATCAAATTCCTTTATTAATTCCTGCTCACTCTTTTTTCCGAATATAGCTTTTAACATATTGAAAACATTTTCATAAATATCATTAATTGTTTTTTCCTGGCTTCTTTTTTCAATTTGCTCTCTTAATTCTTTTAATCTTTTAAGAAATTCTTCTGCATCTTTCAAGAAACAATCAACTTGAGCTCCAGGAATTTCCTTGATTTTTTCATGCTCAAATTCTTTATAAGTTCTAAGTATTTTTTCCAAAATATCTGCATATTTTTTCTCTAATAGTTTTTCTTTTTCTACAAAAGTTTCTCTAAAAACTCTTGGTGTCTCTTTTGTTGTTGGAGGAGGCAAACCATACAACATCAATAAAGCTTGTGCAGGAGTAATAATCCCCCAATAAATATCTCCTATAACTAAATCAGTCAAAACATTTTTTACTGTCTTAGAAACTTTGTCTCCCATACTCATAAACATATCAATTGCTTCTGGGCTTGGTTTTAATTTACCCATTTTCAAAAGCAATTTCCATGGCATAAAAGTTCCTTTATCGAATAAAGGCACACCATCTCTTAACATAGTAAAGATTACAGGATGAGCATCTTTTACAGACTCCCAGAATTCTGTTAAAATATAAACTTGAACATTTAATTTATTTTTTACCCCTGCTAATTCACCAGCTTCATATATATACTGATAAGTTATACTCCTTAATTTTTCTTTCAACTCCAACCGAGGCATTCTTTTTACATCAGTATCATCGATAACAACAAATACATCAACATCACTTGTTTTTGTTGCATCTCCTCTAACAAAACTTCCTGTTATAACATAACTAACAATATATCTTTCAAATTTTCTTAAAACTAAAGACTTATGAATTTCTGCTACTCTTAAGGCCCCTAAAAATCCCTTATCATACAAAGGAAAAGACATTGCAATTGCAGAAACAATATCGTATTTGCCATCTAAACAATAATTCCATACATCTACCGGGGTTTTAATATGAACCCATAATTTTGGTTTTATATCTTTAACTTCTTTAACCAGTTCATTTTTAATTTTAGATATATCCTTAAAATTATCTTCTGGTACCAGTATTAGAACATGAATTGGTTTTTTCTTTCCCTCTTCTTCTGGAACTTGTTCCTCTTCTTCTATTTTTTCAGATGCCTGAGGAGGTAAAATTCCAATTGCAGTAGTAAATTTATACTTATTCAGAATTTTTTTCTTGAATTCCTCTAATTCCTTTCTAGTTTTTTCCATTTCTTCTTTTTGTGCCTCAGAAATCTCTCCAGGAATTTTTTGTTTTTGATAATCCAAACTTATGTCTTTAACTTCATCAATTAAATTTTCTTTTTTTTCTTTATTATTATTTCCCATTTAAAAAAGAA
>Ga0066639_10003886_pt1 | contig 12846 bp, 9 predicted proteins | sample CryGeyCG2114_010_2_FD_59504 | JGI IMG/M metagenome (GOLD analysis project Ga0066639, IMG submission 59504) | Groundwater microbial communities from aquifer - Crystal Geyser CG10_big_fil_rev_8/21/14_0.10 | ecosystem: Environmental > Aquatic > Deep subsurface > Groundwater | place: USA: Utah...
CAGGTATTGATACCAAGTTTTATCAAGCCTCAAGCTCCGAAATTTACGGCAAGGTTCAAGAAATTCCGCAAACCGAGACAACGCCGTTTTATCCGCGAAGCCCTTACGCTTGCGCAAAGCTTTTTTCTTTTTGGACGACCGTAAATTATCGCGAATCGTACAATATTCACGCATCGAATGGTATTTTGTTTAATCACGAATCCCCTCGTCGCGGTGAAACCTTTGTTACTCGAAAAATCACTAAGGCACTTGCTCGTATATTGGCAAAGAAGCAAGAAGTATTGTTTATGGGTAACCTCGATGCTAAGCGCGATTGGGGATTTGCAAAAGATTACGTTGAAGCGATGTGGATGATGCTTCAACAAGAAACCGGAGATGATTACGTCGTCGCCACCGGGGAAACCTACTCTGTTAAGGATTTTCTTACTCAGGCCTTCGGATCCGTCGGGTTGGATTGGCAGAATTATGTTCAAATTGATGAAAAATATTTTCGCCCTGCGGAGGTCGATTTGCTTATCGGTGATGCTTCAAAGGCTCGTGAAAAGTTGAACTGGAAACCAAAAGTATCGTTTGAAGAGCTGGTTGATTTGATGGTTCGATCAGATCTAAGTGAATTAGGTCTGGATGCAGATCGATATATCAAATCACCTCAAGTACACGTCTAAGCTGAATGCTTAAATTTTGGCTTAAACAGGGTTCGTTAAACTCATTAGAGCATTTTATATCGAGATTTTTGGATGCGGGCCTGTCTTTTTTCTTGATATGGGCGTTTGCTCCGGAGCTATTCGCAAAAATCGCTATTGGCCAAGCGGTTGTGGCGCCACTCTTATTTTTTTTTATAAGCCCTGAAACGGTGATTTATCGCGATTACGCAAAGTGGAAGAGTGCTGGGTTTGAAACGATCCAAACTAATTTAGCGGCGTTTGAAAGATTTAATCGTCTAAAGGTCGTTTTTGCACTCCTGTTTTCGATTGCGATAGGAGCGTTTCGACAAGACGTTGGGCTGGTTTGGGCTTTAGTGTGGAGCTTTTCGCTGGTACTGACACCTCAACTCATTGGACCGAATAGAGAATTTTTACGGTTAGAATTTCGAATGTACGAAATCAACCTTCTGGCGATCTTACAGAAGGTTTCGCTTTTTATTTTAGTTTTTCTAGGAATACAGCTATTTGGAAATAGAATTTCGATCATTGCAATTGCCGGAGTTGTTTCGGGAACGCTGACCTATTGTTTGTCGCGACTAGCCGTCAAACGCCTGATTGAGTCAATTGTTGCTTCGGACGTTCACGACAAAGTCAGCGAAACGAATAAAATCATGAGCTATCGGACGAGTATTAAGATTCTGATTGATTCAATTCGGACGTTTTCTCTTTGGAATCACATCAATGGCGTGATTCACGGTTGGCTGCAGTCAATGAGTATTTTAGCAATGGGATACTTCATGATGTCGGATCGGTTAATCGGATTGTTTGGAGCTACCTTAAAATTTTGTGGCTTTTCGCTAATGTTGCCGACTGCGCTTGGACAGGTCTTTTCAATTTGGATTGGTCGAAGGCTGAATAATAACGACGAAATGCGTCGAGAAATTAGAATGGTTATTCTATGTTCTGGATTGATCTCAGTGGCTGCGATTGCCCAGGCGCTGGTGATGCTTTATTTTGCTGATTGGGGTTTTGAGCTTTTTTCAAGGGGGCGATGGGATCCGGCAGAGGTTTTGGTGATGATCGGTTGGTCTAAGTGGTTATTGGCTGGAAACGCCCTTCTGGGGCCTGTTTTTCTAATTACGTCGTGGTGCAACCTCCGATTCCCTAATCGAGAGTTAACGGTTTCTGTTTATCTACCCGTGCTTCTGATGTCGATTCTTGCTTACTTCGCGTTGCTTCATTTTGGTATTGTCGATAGTCCGGCAGTAATTCAGTTTTCGACTCTAAGCCTGTACTTATGCCTTTGCGTATTCACGTTTGGATATCGCGCAAGAAGTGGACCTCCCCAGAAAATTTCGATAGAAACGATTTGATAGGAAAATAGAAATGTTAAAAAATCGTGCCGAACAAGTACAAACCGTTTCAAGGCTAATTGACCTGGTCATTTGTATCGCCGCATTTTATGTCGCCTTCTTAATTAGGCCAGTTTTTCCGAATTCTCGTTTTTTGCATGATATTGACGAAATCACTTGGATGCTCGCAGCGAGCTTGATTATTCACCTGTTCTTGTATCCGATGCTTGGTTTCTATCAATCGATAAGGATGAAAAAAATTCCCGAATTAATCGCGATGATATTTCGTTCTTTTTTTATCGAATTTTGTATTTTGGGTTCGTTGATTTTCGTATTTCAGGCAAAGGATACTTCAAGGTTGTTCTTCGGGCTATTCTTGATGACCAATTATTCAATACTATTGTTTGAGCGACTTGGCGCTCGGGTCTTTTTGTCAATTGCTCGACGCAGAGGATATAATTATCGGCAGGTATTGATTGTTGGCATTGGCGACAATGCGAAACGGGTGATCTCTATTTTGCAGAAAAACAAGGGTTGGGGTTATGTGCCGTTTGCACTTCTTCGCGATCCTGGAAGTGAAAATAGTACTTTAAAAGAAGTATTGGGTTTGCCAATTCTCGGGAACTTGGAAAACTTGCACGAGATGATTCAAAAGCGAGCCGTAGACGAAGTATATTTTGCTCCGGAAAACTTAAATGCCCGTCTTTATGAAAAAGAAGTTTCACTGTGCGAGGCCCTCGGCATTCCGGCCCGATTTTCGCTAAGTTTATTTGCTCTGCCTCACTCTAAGGTAACTTTTCATAGTCTTGGTGAGCTTCCAGTGATTACGTTTTATACGACATTAATGACGCCGATCGAGACAGTGATTAAGCGAGCAATAGATATTTTTGTATCTATTATAGGTTTGTTGATCACAGTGCTATTGGGACCATGGATTGCATTTCGCATTAAACAACAGAGTCCCGGACCAATTATATTCAAACAAATTCGGGTGGGCGAAAACGGACGTCTTTTTAAGTGTTACAAATTTAGAACTATGTATTTGGATGCAGAGGACAGAAAGGCGGATCTTCAATCAAGAAATAGTATGGAAGGACCGATTTTTAAAATTGAAAATGACCCTAGAATTTTCCGGTTCGGACATTTCCTCAGACGATCGTCACTGGATGAGCTTCCACAGTTTTTTAATATTCTTCGTGGCGATATGAGCGTCGTTGGAACGCGGCCACCGACGCCCGACGAAGTCGAGCGTTACAAGGTTCATTATCGTAGAAGATTGAGTATTCGACCAGGACTTACTGGGTTGTGGCAAGTGAGTGGCAGAAACCAGATCAATAAATTTGAAGAAATATTGGCCCTTGATTTAAAATATATCGATGAATGGTCAATATGGCTGGATTTTCGAATTATCATGAAAACTATTTTGGTGACGTTGTTCGGTCGCGGAGCCTATTGATTTTTTTGTTTGGAAAATCGCAGTTTAAAAATCGTAAAAATAAATGTGATTACAAATAAAACCAGGTTTCTTTTGGTTTCCCCGAACATTCTTTTCTTGAATGAAAAAGGCACTTCTTTGATTTTTAAATTGGGGTTAGCTCGAGATATTTTAAACAAAATCTCCTCAATAATATCAAAATTTTTACAGCTGAGATTGAGGTTTTTGAGTAGGTCTGATCGATACAGTTTGAAACTATTAGAAATATCGTTTACTTTGATTCCTAATATCAGGCCGTAGGTAATATTTAGTGCTTGGCTCATCCAAATTAAATGTACGGGGTTTTCAGTTAAGCCACCGCTGACATACCTCGAGGCAATAACAATATCGTTTTCAAGGTGATGTGCGACGAGCTCTCGGATAAACTCTGGCGGGTGCGATCCATCCGCATCCATAAAGAGCATGTATTTACCGCGCGCAACTCGAATACCCGTTCTCACGGCATCGCCGAAATTTTCACCGCCTTCCCGGCGGAAATACCTCACCTGGTTTTCTTGGCAAGCGGAATCGGTACAGTCGAGTTTTTTCTGAGAGTCAATTACGATGATTTCTGATCCGAATGAAAGCTGAGACAAAACATTCTTGATTCGAGGGAGGAGGATTCGAAGATTTTCCTCCTCAAGGTATGCTGGCGTAATGACACTTAGGTAAACTGGCTCTACCATTTTAAGACTTCATGCCGTTTGTTTTAACCCAGTCGAGCATATGCGACAGGCCATCGTTGCGAGATGTTTTTGGTTCCCATCCAAATTGGGATTGAGATTTTTTCGTATCGGCCACAAAAACTTTCTGATCGCTCGAGCGCCAGGGAAGCTCTGAATATTTGAGTTTGATATCGAGACTGTTTTCTAGAAATTCAAATAACTCGAGTAACGAAAGACTGTTTTTTATTCCACCACCAATATTGTATGCCTGGCCACGAGAAATCGATATCGAATCAATTGCTTTGAAGTAGCAGTCAACCAGGTCGTCAGAAAAGAGTACGTCACGGACTTGTTTTCCATTTCCAGAAATGGTGAAAGGGTCGGTGTTTGGGTTTTCTTTTTGTAGGAGCGCCTGGGATAAAAACCAACCAATCCATCCTTGATCAAAGGTACTGTATTGGCGGATGCCAAAGATTGAAGAGTGGCGAAAGACAATTGTTTTAAGATCAAATATACGAGCGTAATCGAGGACGTATTGATCGGCCCCACCCTTTGAGCAGCCATAGGGACTATGAAATTCAAGTGGTGTTTTTTCGTCAAATCCGTCTGGAAAATCTGGGCAAATGTATCGCAGATTTTTTTCAGTAGTATTTGCCCATTCTAGGTCGCCGTAGACTTTATTTGTAGAAGAGTAGGCGACAATCGAATTTGGCGAATGCTGTCGAACGGATTCAAGGACGTTTATTGTTCCGCCAATATTGATTTCGAAATCGGCACGAGGATTTTCAATCGATGTGGTCATAGCCACTTGCCCAGCGAGGTGCAAAATAACGTCAGGTTTAAAGATTCTGATCGCTGACGATACTGCCTGGTCATCGCGGATGTCATTTTGAAAAAATTCAAAATCGCCAAACTTCTTTAGCCAATTAAGGTTTTTTTCGGACCCGAATCGAGAAAGATTGTCGAATAGTTTTAAATCAAAACCAGACTGTAGTGCATATTGAGCGAGGTTTGATCCAAGAAATCCGCATCCACCGGTGATGAATATTTTCATAGTTGGTGGTTCCTTTTCTCTTCATCAATAGTATTTTTGAGTCCTGACGTAAGGGGAAATCTTGGCGTCCAGCCAAGTTTTTGAATTGGGCCCAAATTTAGATCTGGATGCATTATCTCATTTTCCCGGTAGGGGATCGCTCCAAAATTTAACAATGTATTGGTGGATCCACTTAGTTTTTGAATGGTAAGGACCAAATCCTTAATTGAAATGAGTTCGCCGGTTCCAATTTCAAAACGATAAAATCCTGGTTTTGATGCCGTGTTGCTTTCAAGGATTCGTAAAAAAGCTTCCACTACATCATCGATGTAAATAAAATCACGTCTTTGCTCCCCTTCGGTTAGGTCGATCTTGTCGACGTTTTCGAGGAGAGCCATGATCACAAACGATACAAATTTAGAGCGATCGTCTCCAGGTCCGTAAAAATGTTCGAGCGCTACATTTACGCATGACATTTTTTCAGAGTAGAGTTCGAGCCATTCAGAGAATTGTCGTTTAGAGAGGGAGTAAGTACTGACTCGTTTATCAAGAATCGTATCGGTATTGATGAAGCTTTGGACGTTGTATTTCTCTGCGTATTGGAGCAGCTGAAGAGGAAAAACCTGATTCGTTTCTACGATTTGAATCGGATTTTTATCTAGTCGCCCGTAGTGGGTGGCGCAGTGGAGAATGCGGTCGATTCGGTTTTCTTGAAATACCTTTTCGAGTGGGATTTTGTCGATGTCGTAGTGTTGAATTGATTGCAATTCGTTTTCAATACGAAATGTCTTAGAGTGGGAGCGCTTCAATAGGATCACACGTTGATTTGATTTTAATAGTCGCTTTAAAAGGTGACTGCCGAGGTATCCCGTGCCACCTGTTAAAAGTGTTGTGATATTCGAATCGTTGATAGTGCGATCATTTATGCTGTCAGTCAATTCCAGTCTTTCCTAATTTAATGACTTAAAACATTCAGGAATAGCACACAAGGAGCGAGTCATTTTTACTCGAAAAAGTCCTGACACAATGCTAGGAAATAATCTATATTCTTAATAGGGTCGCCTTTTTGGCGCATCAAGAAGGGTGATACCGAGATTGAAGCGGTTATTTCCACTAATACTGACAATATTAATAATTGCAATAAGCTGGTCGGCATGGCGCAGCATTTCTGACGCACTGATTAAAGGTCAATGGTTTCATCTTACGGAAGACGAAGCGATATTTGCTGAGGTGATTGAAGTCTTCTCTGAGACTGGAAAATATGGAGCCTGGAATGGCGAGGAGTTCTCGCCCTGGATCACTGCAGGTCCAGCAGCGCTTGTCCCGCCGGCCTTATTGAAGCGAATGACCGGGATGTCATCCAGTCATGCGGGGCGTATCGGGTCTTTTTTCTTTCATTTATTGATGGTGGATTTAATATTGCTCTTGGCCTTTTTTGGTAAAAATCGATTTGTCCTGCCTAAGGTTAGCGACTGGTTGCCATTTGCCCTTTTGACTATTGGTATTTTTTATCAAGGGTGGAGAGGGGTCCAAAATGCAGAATATTTCATGTTTGGTGTGTTTGGCGAGTCGGCAGCTCTATTTTATTTGGTTTTGACGCTTTTTTTATTGGCCCGAGACCGGGTGTTTTTGGCGGCTGCCGCAGCCACAGCGGCGGTGCTGGCAAAGCCGTATATGTTTTTTCTGATCGTATCGCTGGCGATTGTTCTAATTTTTGAAAAAAAGAAAAGGCCGATGTTGAGAGCGCTATTCGGGGTTGCAAGTGTTTTATCTATTTACTCAATGTGGATGATTTCGAGTCTTGGAGTAAACGGGTTTATCGAATATTGGCTAGTTTATCCGGACCGAATGTCTGGCTTAACTGGAACTAAAGGGCTTTCTGTGAATTTCCTTACTTCCGGATTCGTTTTGGACAAACTTAAGAGTGACGTAGCTCGATTTTTTCATATTGTAAAAATAAGAACTGCATTAATGGTCTTATTTGGATTTTTCATTGCCCTATTGAATTATGATAGAAATCGTTGGGTTAAATTGTCGATGGTGTATTTTGGAATTCAGTCGGCCTGGTTTCTACTATTGGGTCCGGGAAATATTCCACGATATATTCTTCCAGCTCTAATCCCCCCAATTATGGTTCTCTGTGTATATTTGGGAGCATGGTTTAAGGAATGGTTTATTCAATTAGAAATTAATTATCGAGCTGCGTGGGTATTCCTTATGCTCACACCATTGCTAATATTTTCGTATCGAGTTGAGCAGAATTGGAAAAAGAACTACGAAAATCTGGCAACGTGTGGGTTATGTAGGCAGTTGGCGGCTCAGGAGTATTGGAAAAATAGCAGGTTAGACAGAGATATACCAATCTGGACTGCTACCACGGGGTATTCAAGGGATTTGGCGTTCGTTTTAAGTGCTTCATATCGAATCAACTCATTTGATCCTGTAATTTCAAAAAAAAGCGGTTGGCCAAGTTCGATCGATACCGAATCAAAGCCATCAGAGGGCGATTGGGTAATATTTGGGGAAATGCCTAAGCCTGGACTTTTGGATTACCTGAGAGAAAAAAAGTGTCAGCCTGTATTCCGGCTCCCTAGTTCGAATGAGGGTTTTTGGAAATGTTGAAATCTATCTTGCAGTGGTCAGAAATTGATTTAGAAAAAGGGCTAGGTGGCGTTGAGGTTTGTGCACGTGAGATAGCGCGAGGTCTTGAAAAAAAAGGATGCGGAGTTTTTTACTCTTCTGATTTAACTGAAATAAATGGTGGATCTCATGATGCCGTCATTACCCATGGGAGCAGTTTTCCGATCAATAGGCGGATTCCCAAATCCAAAACTTGGATTCATATTCTTCACGGAACGACGTTGGGGCGAATGATTGCGTGTCGGGAATTTTTCTGGTTGAGGGGGTATTACGCTTACTTTAAGGAGGTATTTGCGACCATAAAGGCAGATGTTTTGATTTCCGTTAATGCAGGACTTCATTTAATTTGGATTAGGCGACTATTGCGAAAAAAGACTATCGTTCAGTGGAATGGATGGGACACGTCGGATGACGCGGGATCCCAGAGCGTGAAATCTCAAAAAGTGAAAAATGGTGGTTCCCTAAGTTCCCGGTCGCCGGCGATTGAGAATCCCTATTTTGTTTTCATAGGGCGCTCTCACGATTCAGTGAAAAATGCGGAATTGATTGAATCCTGTTTTACCGGGAACTATGATTTTGACCTGGCGGTAGTACCTGGGTTTGAAATGGCTGGATTAGAAAATGGTCAATTGCCTCGGATTCACAATTTAGGCTCGATGAATTCGAAAGAAATCAAAACCCTGCTCGGTGGATCAATTGGGCTGCTCGTTCTTTCAAAATATGAGGGCTGTCCAATAGTCGTGATGGAAGCACTTTCGGAAGGTGTATCGGTAGTCGCAACGGGGGTCGGGGCTCTTCCAGAAATTGCGGAAAAATCGATGGGATTGATTATTACAAAACCTGAACGAGAAGAGGTAATTCAAACACTGCGGCTCCTAGCAAAAGATGGAATCACTAAATCTGAGAAAAGCGATCGTAAAAAATTTAATCGCGCTATCTTGCCGCCCTGGGAGAAATTTGCGAAGGCGGTTTTGGATGCGATATTAGATGATAAGTCAGGCGTTGATATGACCGAACGGAAGCCGAAATGAAGGTTTCTGTCCTCATCCCAACCTTAGGCCGCGTTGACGAAGTTAAAAATATTATCGGGCAGCTTTTGTTGCAAACTAGAAGGCCCGACGAGATTGTGATTGTAGATCAGAACAATCCAAAGTTAGAAGAATTGGATCAGTTTTTGAAGTCCGAACCTTTGGTGAAGCATTTTCACTATGACGAACCAGGGGTTTGTAACAATTATAATCGTTGCCTAAAGCACTCTTCAGGCGAAGTCGTTCTATACCTAGATGACGATATGAGTATTCCCAATACATTGATTGAGTCACATTTAAAAAATTACCAGGTTAAAGGTATTGTGGGCGTCGCAGGTGGAGTGAGGCAACCGAACGGTGATCTTGATCCGAATGCCGCATTGAAGGTCGGGAGGTTTGATCGAATTTCGGGACGAGTATTTGCTAATTTCAATTCTCAAAAACGACAGGACGTAGTGTTTGGGCCTGGTGGGAATATGTCTTACCTGCGAGAAACACTGCTGTCGGTTGGGGGTTTCGATGAAGGATTTACTGGAAATGCTTATTTTTTTGAGCCAGATTTGGGTCTGCGGGTTGTTGAACTGGGCGGGCGAATTATATTTGATCCGGAAACAATGGCCGATCATTTAATGGCAGCGCGCGGGGGATGTCGAATTCAATCTAAGTCAGAGCATACTTATTTCTTTGTTAAAAACGGAATAAGATTATATCGGCGCCACGGTGTTGCTGCGTTGACACCTGTTTTTGTAGCTCGCCAAATAGCCTATGTTATAGCAAAGTCGGTTTATAATTTAGATCCTTCAATCGGATTTGAAGGGATGTTGGGAGTTTTTTCCGGTCTATCTGACACACGATAAGTCGAGTTTTGATTCAGCACTTCATGGAAAAAAGTTTCAAACATTTGCGCGATTGGTTCAGGGCCAAATTCTTGTGCGTACCTTTCTGCATTTTGAGAAAGAACTTTGATTTCTTCCGGATTTTCTATGAGCTTATCTATTGAGTTGGCGCAAGACTCCGGAGATTCTGATTTGAAAAGTGCCAATGAATTCGGAATTCGATCATTGATTTCTTGATTCAGTGTCAGATCTGATGCCAAAACCGGCATTGATCGAGTAAACAAATCTGCTAAAGAACCGGAACCTGAAGTTGCTCGAAATGGGAGGACAGCCAGGGCCGATTCATCGCATATTTTGTCGAGCTCATTGAAGTTGAGATATCCTGTTACGGTAATTTTTTCTTTTTTTGGATGGTTAGAAATAAGCATTTTGCAATGATCATAAAATAACTGATCTTCATTACGACGAAGTCCGCCGGCCAGGATCAAATTTACATTCGTTTTAGTATATTTTAAGGCTTCAATTATCAGATCTTGTCCTTTTTCTGGAGTAAAGTAACCAAACACGAGAATTTGTTTTGAGTTTGGATTCGGGAGATGAGGCCTCAGAGGATGGGGAATGTAGTGGGGAATTGATTTAGTAATTTTACAGCCTGATTTGCGAAGCGAGGGTAGCTGAGTTTTGGAGTGAGCAGTGACGCCATCTAAAATTCCCCAACTCCATTTTGACCAGTACGCCTTCAAAAATGGAAGCAGAAATGTATTGGCAGCTGCCCGAAAAGGCGCCTGAATACCACGTCCTTTGACCGGATAGGAAAAGCCTTGATCAATTACGGTATGAGCAGTGGCGGTGATTCGAACTTCTTGAGAATAGGCGCGTACTTCAGCAACGAAACAAGGGAATTGGTATTTGCTGGGCGTCTTTGATCCCCAAAATCCATATTCGTGATGGATGTGAACTAAGTCAGGCGATTCGGACATCACTCGGTCGGCTAGCATCTTTGCATCTAGGCGAGTGCGAATGGGAGAAAAGAAGATTGGATCCAAAAATTCGAATGTCGGCACAGCACCGGAGTCCATCTTTTGAGACAAATGCGTAGTGACCTTCGCAGTTGATCGATGCGTAGCGATTAAATCGCCGACGTATTGACGAAATCCCGCTTCATCGGGTGCAATGAGCTGAATTTTTAATCGTTTATGGGTCACAATACCGTTCAAGCTAAATCTTTTTAATAAAAATAACAAGACGCATATAATCCATTTCATCTGGTCCGCCATTGCTCATGCGTGATAGGGTAAGTGTCTAGGTTTGCAAATTAAAATGGCTGAAAAATACATTACCCCCCCGAAAAGAGACCTTGCTAAATCCTATGAGCCTCAGGAGTTTGAGGCAATTTGGGCTGAGTTTTGGGAGAAATCAGGGTGCTTTAAATCATCCGATGAAAACGCTCCGGGTCAAAAGTCTTTCAGTATTATGATTCCCCCGCCAAATGTCACTGGCGTTTTGCACATGGGGCATGCCCTTACTAATTCGATTCAGGATTTTTTAATCCGATGGCACCGAATGTTGGGAGACAATACCTTATGGCTCCCCGGAACGGATCATGCGGGAATAGCCACTCAGGTACAGGTTGAGCGCGCCATAGCTCAGGAAATGAAGGGTAAGGACGGTGGTCCGATGTCTCGCCACGAGTTAGGGCGAGATAAATTTTTAGAGCGCGCGTGGAAGTGGAAGGAAGATCATCACGACGGAATCACAGGGCAGATGCGCCGATTTGGGGCATCGGTGGATTGGTCACGAGAGCGCTTTACACTAGACGAAGGTTTGTCCGTAGCTGTTAGGGATGTTTTTGTGCAGTTGTATAACGAGGGGCTGATTTATCGCGGAGAACGCATAATCAACTGGTGCCCGGTTACGAATACGGCGCTATCAGATTTAGAAGTCGAACCAACCGAAACGAAGGGGCATCTTTGGCATTTGATTTATCCGGTCGTTAACAAATCTGGTGAAAAAATTCAGGATGAAAATGGAAACTCAGTAGAATTAACGATAGCGACGACTCGACCAGAAACGATGTTGGGAGACACGGCCGTGGCAGTTCATCCCGAAGATGAGCGTTACATTAATTTGCACGGACAATTTATAAAGTTACCAATCATGAATCGTCTCATTCCTATCATTACCGATGAATATGTAGATCGGGAGTTCGGAACTGGCGCGCTTAAGATCACTCCAGCTCACGATTTTAACGATTACGACCTTGGGAAAAAACATAATTTGCCTTTTATCTCAGTGATAGGAAAAGACGGCAAGATTACAGACGAAGGTGGGGACTTTGCAGGTCAAGATGTTAGGTCTGCGAGAAAAGCGGTCGTTGAAAGACTTAAAGAATTAGGCGCGTTGGGGCGTATTGAAGATCATACTCATATGGTGGGATATTCTCAGCGGGCGGGGGTTCCGGCCGAACCGGTGGTTTCGATGCAGTGGTTTGTAGATGCTAAAACATTAGCAAAGCCCGCGATAGAAGCCGTCGAGTCTAAAAAGATCATTTTCAAACCAGAGGTTTGGGAAAAGACTTATTTCGATTGGATGTATAACATACGCGATTGGTGTATTTCGCGACAGCTCTGGTGGGGTCATCAAATTCCAGCTTGGCATTGTCAGTCCTGTGCTCATATTACGGTGGCTAAAGAGCCACCACGAATTTGCGGTGAGTGTAAATCGACAGAATTAAAACAGGATGAGGATGTTCTAGATACTTGGTTTAGTTCAGCTCTTTGGCCCTTTTCTACTTTGAATTGGCCGACCGACAATAAAGCACTAAAAACATTTTATCCTAATTCGGTAATGGAGACTGGATTCGATATCATTTTTTTCTGGGTTGCGAGAATGATAATGATGGGGATGCACTTTATGAAGGATGTGCCTTTTCATAAAGTTTACCTTCATGCGATGGTTCGTGATGAAAATGGCGCCAAAATGTCCAAGTCAAAAGGAAATGTGATTGATCCATTGACGATAATGGACAAGCAAGGCACAGACCCGCTCCGATTCACACTTGCCGTAATGGCGGGCCAGGGGCGAGATATTAAATTATCATTGGATCGTGTTGAGGGATATCGGGCATTTTGTAATAAGATATGGAATGCGACCAAGTTTACGCTTTTTCAATTT
>Ga0066639_10003890_pt1 | contig 12836 bp, 10 predicted proteins | sample CryGeyCG2114_010_2_FD_59504 | JGI IMG/M metagenome (GOLD analysis project Ga0066639, IMG submission 59504) | Groundwater microbial communities from aquifer - Crystal Geyser CG10_big_fil_rev_8/21/14_0.10 | ecosystem: Environmental > Aquatic > Deep subsurface > Groundwater | place: USA: Utah...
ACTGGAGTATCTACCAATTGGTGAGCAGTAACGATACGGAACTTACCGTCAATACCGCAATCATCGCCAAACCCGATTATGCTGTCTGGCTCGCGGATCAAAAGATGCTATTCGGCCTTGCGGAGGGAAAATAAAGGGGTCAGGTACCTTTTCCGCATTGTGTAAAAAAGCCGCATAGGGCGGCTGTTGAGGTGAAGATCGTAGATTATGTGCTGGTCAAAAGGAAAAGCAGGTCGTTACATTCCTGCTCGCTCAATGATCTCAATCACCCAAGTACGATCTTCATCTTCTGCGGGAACAATGAATGCGTATTCGTGGGTTGCGCGCGTCTCAACATAGGTACACCGCATACTATTTCCTTTCAAAGACAGATAGGGAACAAAGAGCCATACCCGCACACTAAAAAATATTATCGTGTTTGTCAATCTCTATGAAACAAAACGCGCGTGCAAGAACCATCAAATCGAAATTTCTTGAGAGCATCCGAGAAGTTATTTTTGGTATGGAGGATGGTTTAGTTTCCACGCTGGGTGTTATTACAGGCATTGCCGCCGGAACGGAAAATTCTTTTATAGTGGTGTTAACCGGCTTTGTCGTTGTATGCGTGGAATCACTGTCCATGGCTGCGGGTACTTATCTTTCCTCAAAATCGCTGCACCAAATAGAGCGCGCGCGCGTGCGCAAACTCCAGCACGATATTACCAAAAATCCGCTGCCGCACAAGCGCGTATTATCGCGTGTGTATGAAGCTCATGGATTTACCAAGCGCGAGGTGCGTATGATCGTAGATCGCGTGGCGCAGCATAAGCATGTTTGGACAGAAGAGCTTGCCTTGCACGCGCTTCATATCGTTCCGGGGAATGGAAGGCGCGCGCGCCAAGATGCTTTCTTCATGGGCATATCATACATCGTCGCGGGCAGTATCCCGGTGCTTCCCTATCTTATACTTCCCCTAAGCGTTGCCATGATATTTTCTATTTTCTCAACCGTTGCGGCGCTTTTTATTTTGGGTTACGGCAAATCCATACTCGCAAAGATACATCCTTGGCGCGGAGGCGTGGAAATGATGCTGGTATCTTCCGGCGCCGCGGCGCTTGGTTTTACCATCGGCAAACTGGTTTCTTACATGTTTGGTGTACATATATAGGGATATAAAAAATTGCGGTAAAGAGTAAAACGGGGTATACTTTTAACGGTATATGAATTTTTTTACGGCATATCCGCTGCACCTGCATCTCTCAAAGAAGTTTGTGTGGTTGTTAGCGGTGCTTGGTATTGCGAGCGCCGGCGTCGTGTTGGCTGTTTTCCGTACGCATCAGTCGCACGTAACCTATACTACGGAAATCGCGCGCTTGGCGACACTCACCCAAACCGTTTCCGCAACCGGTTCCATGCAGTCGCCCGGTGAGCTTAATCTGCTGTTTACAAAAACCGGAACCCTTGCGAGTGTAGATGTTGCGGCAGGCGATGGGGTGGTGGAAGGCCAGGTACTTGCGACGCTTTCCGCAACCAATCTGGAAATTCAAAAAACCGAACAGGAGAATGCGGTTGCTTCAGCACAGGCAAAACTTGACCGCTTGCGTGAAGGAGCGACCGCGACAGAAATAAATGTTGCGCGCGCAAAACTTGCTTCGTCGCAAACCGCGCTCTTCAGCGCGCAAGCGTCACTGCATTCCGTGGAGAAAACTTCGGCGCAGAACATAGAAAAGGCCATGGTGGCGCTTGCCAACAGCGCCAAACAAACAATTGATGTCGTTGAGGCGAAAGTGAAAACACTCGCCGATGCAAAGCAAAAGTATGCGAACTCGGTGACTTCTGCCGATCAAACGGTAACCCAGGCGCAAGGTGATGCGCTTCTCACGCTGCACGATGCGCTGTTTGATCTTGCCGCGTCGTATACGACACTCAATGACATCTTTACTGATCTGGACATCAAAGATGTTTTTAGTGTGCTGCGTGCGGCGCAAAAACTTCGCGCGCAAGATGCGTTTTTTGGACTTGACGATCGTAATGAGGCGACCAAATCGCTCGTGCAGGCGGCTATTGCAAACCCGACCGAAACCACGGTTGACGCGGCGTTTATATCCACCTTGAGTTCACTGCACGCGGCAGCGGACGCGCTGTTGGAAATGTATGCCGCGCTCGGGGCAACCATAACAGATTCTGCGTATACCTCAACCGAGTACACCACTGACAAGACTAACGTCAAGAACGCGCAAACTACTGTAGCCGCGGCTCTGGTGAGCGTTCAGGGCGCGCGGAATGCTATTACGGACGCGGTGCTTGCGGCATCTGCCGCAAAAGACGCGGCGCAGGCAGATGTGCATGCGGCCGAGAGTGCCTACAACGCCGCGGTTATCGCCCGAGATACGGGTGTAGCGAACGCGGAACAAGATCTTGCTTCAGCAAAGGAACTTGCCGCTCAAAATGTACAGCAGGTGGACAATACTGTTGCCGAACGTGAAAGACAGGTGCAGCTTGCCCAGACGGAACTCACCCATCTTTTGGCGCCTCCTGCGGCGAGTGATGTTGCGGCGAGTAAAGCAGACTTGGATCGCGCAAAGGCGGCGCTCGCGTTGATTGAAGATGCCATCAAAGAATTGTCGCTCCTCGCGCCGATCGCGGGTACCATTACCGAAGTGAATTATAAAAGAGGCGAGCAGGTGAATCTCACCACACCGGTCGTATCCCTGGTGGGCGATATGGAATTGGAAATAGCGGTAGACATTGCCGAATCGGATATCGCAAAAATCGTTTTGCGTGATCCGGTGGAAGTGACCTTTGATGCGTTTGGCGATGAGTATGTTTTTCCCGCCACCGTGTACTTCATTGATCCGGCGGAAACGGTTATTGAAGGCGTTGTGTACTACCGGGTAAAAGCGCATTTGCTCTTTTCCGACGACGCGAATGCGGATGCGGATGCGGCTGGCACGAAGGTACCGCATGAGCTGCAGGCATATCCCGCTATTGATCGCGAACTCTTAAAACCCGGCATGACGGCAAACGTAACCATATTTACCGCGGAAAAAGAAAACGTTTTGGTCATGCCACAACGCGCCGTAGTTATTAAAGGAAGTGATAGGCTCGTGCGCATATTGCAAAACAATAACACGGTGAGTGAAGTTCTGGTACGTATCGGCCTGCGCGGGGACAATGGTTTGGTGGAAGTGTTGGAAGGCGTTCAAGAAGGCGATGCAGTGGTCACCTTCGTGCAAGAGGGCAAGTAGGAAAAGAGGTAGGGACTAAGGCGTACAGCCGTTAGTGGTGGAGTTTTACTATATGCTCCATCCCATATTCTATATTCTAGATCCTGTTGGCTATGCTCATTGAAGTAAAAAATCTTACCAAATCGTTTGGTACCGGAGAAGTGGAAACCAAAGTACTCCACGGGGTTTCGTTTGCTATAGATAAGGGAGAGTTTCTCTCATTCATGGGTCCGTCCGGATCGGGGAAGTCAACCCTCATGCATATTTTGGGTTTTTTGGACCGTCCATCTGGCGGCACCTATCTTTTTAACGGCAAGGATGTCAAAAATTTTTCGGATGACGCGCTCGCGCTCATGCGCAATGCAAAGGTTGGATTTGTCTTCCAAGCGTTTTATCTGTTACCGCGCACCACGGTGTTTGAAAATGTGCGCTTGCCGCTTTTATATGCAGGGCAAAGCTTGCAAAATACAGATGATCAGGTTGCACAAGCAATTAAAGCCGTGGGGCTTGCACATCGCGCGCAGTATTATTCCAACCAGCTTTCGGGAGGTGAGAAGCAGCGGGTGGCGATCGCGCGCGCTCTCGTGCGTGATCCGGATATCATTTTTGCGGACGAGCCGACGGGTAATCTTGATTCAAAATCCGGCATTGGCATCATGCGTATTTTACAGAACCTCAACAACGAAGGAAAAACCATCGTACTCGTAACGCACGAGACCTATACGTCAGAGCATGGCAAGCGTATCATGAAGCTCTATGACGGACATATTACAGAAGATATTCCGGTAAAAAAACGGCGGTTTGCGCAGGAAGAAACTACCTTAAAATAACCGGACGGACGTATGGGTTGACCGGTATATGGCAACATGAAATTTTTTATCAACACGTTGCAACTGGCGATGCGCGTATTATCCGCGCGCAAGGGAAGGGCGATGCTGACGATCCTCGGCATGATGATTGGCATCGCTTCCTATATTATTATTATGTCGGTCGGCGCGGGCGCGCAGAGTTTGATCGTCAACCAAATCACTTCGGTTGGATCCAACCTCATCGCGGTGCTACCCGGTGCAAGCGACGAAGCAGGACCTCCCGCGCAAGTGTTTGGTATCACCGTGACCACGCTTACCTACGAGGATGGTGTGGCGATTCAGCACAGTCCGGCTGCCCCGTATGTTGTGGCGGTAGCGTCGTACGTGAAGAGCGTGGAAGAAGTTTCATGGGAAGGCAATACGATAGATACCTCTCTTACCGGCACGACATCGGATTATCCGATCGTGGAGGGGGCATATATTGCTGGGGGAAGATTCATTTCCTCCGACGAAGAAAAAAATTTGGCGCGCGTTGCCGTATTGGGCAAAACGGCAGCCGACAACTTGTTTGGTGAAACCGATCCGTTGAACCGCTATATCCGCATCAAGCGCGAGCGTTTCCAAGTTATCGGCGTTATGCAACCCCAGGGCGTTACCGGTTTTCAAAACCAGGATGACCAGATATTCATACCGCTCCGCACCGCGCAGCGGCTGCTTCTTGGCATTAACCACGTGAGTTTCATGCGTATTAAAGCCACTGATGCCTCATTACTTCCCCTAAGCGTTGAGCAGATACGGCTGATCTTGCGCGACCGGCACGATATTCGCGCGGGAGAGCCGGATGATTTTTCTATCAGGAATCAACTGCAGGCGTTGGATATTCTCACCTCGGTGACCAATGCGATACGAAATTTTTTGGCGGCTATCGGCGGCATCGCGCTCTTGGTGGGCGGCATCGGTATTATGAATATCATGCTCGTATCCGTTATGGAGCGGGTGCATGAGATAGGACTGCGCAAAGCCGTTGGCGCGCGACGGATACACATTCTCCTGCAGTTTCTCATAGAAACATCTCTCATCGCGCTCATGGGAGGCGTGGTCGGAATTATTGCCGGAAGTTTTGTTTCCGTCCTGTTCGCTTTTATTGCAAACTATTTGGGCTATGATTGGGATTTCGTGCTTTCTCTGCGGTCGTTGACCATTGCGGTCATTATATCTCTTGCCACCGGACTTTTTTTCGGTTTTTACCCTGCATGGCGAGCTTCAAAAATGAATCCCATAGAAGCGTTGCGTTATGCATAAATGTTTTTCATGGCACACCATTGCCAAAAACACTATGTTCGTGCATGCACGCGACTTACAAAGCCAATCCCTTGGTTGTACACGTATATGCATCGTTTGCTGCGCATAGCATTTTTTGGGTTGCGAACCAATAAAGTTCGCGCGGGACTCACGATTACCGGCATAGTGATAGGTATTGCCGCGGTTATTGTCGTTATGTCCGCGGGATCGGGACTCAAAGCGTACGTTCTGGGGCAGCTTGCGGCATTTGGCACGGATGTCATTGAAATAGAGATCAAAGTACCCTCCGCCAGCAAAACCTCAAGTCAAAATGCCACGGGACTCGTAACCGGCATCAGCATTACCACATTGATCGCGGATGATGCCGAAGCCATAAAGAAAACCCGCAACATTTCCAATATCTACAGCGCGGTCATGGGACAGGAGCTCGTGCAGTACCTGGGTGAGCGCAAAAAAGTTTTTCTCTTCGGTACGAATGCGTCCTATAGCGATGTGGATAAAAGCAACGTGGCGCAAGGCCGTTTTTTTACCGATGCCGAGGAGCGCGAGCAGGCAAATATCGTGGTGTTGGGATCCAAGGTGGCCGAGCGGTTGTTTGGCGCAAACGATCCGGTGGGACAAACCATCAAAATACGCCAGCGCAACTACAAGGTCATCGGCGTTATGGAGGCGCGGGGAGCGGCATTTTTCTTTGATTATGATGATCTCATCTTCCTGCCTTTACGCACATTGCAAAAAGAGGTATTGGGCATTGACCACGTGTCATTCATGGTTGCGCAAATGATTGATCCTACCCGCGCGCTTGCGACACAGGCCGAGCTCACCGACTTACTGCGTGAGCGGCATGACCTTACCAATCCCGATAAAGACGACTTTGTGGTCAACACCATGGACGAGGCGATGGATATTTTGAGCGCGGTGGTTGCGGCAATTACTTTTTTACTGCTCGTGATCGCGTCCATTTCGCTCGTGGTCGGAGGGGTTGGTATCATGAATATCATGTACGTGAGCGTGGTGGAAAGAACCTATGAAATCGGTCTGCGCAAAGCGGTAGGCGCGACACAGCGGGATATTTTGCGGCAATTTCTGCTGGAAGCGATCATCTTGACGGGACTTGGCGGCATCATCGGCACTGTGCTGGGGGAGGTGGTGGCTTTTATCCTGTCTCGCGTTGCCACAAGCTACGGACTAACCTGGCATTTCAGCATATCATTTGGCGCGATCTTTATTGCGACCTTTACTGCCATGGTGATAGGTATTATTTTCGGTATTCGCCCAGCTCGCAGCGCGGCGCGTCTTGACTCTATAGAAGCTTTGCGCGAGGAGGGGTAGGATTTCTCCTTATTTGCCACGCCGGAATTCCCACAAATTTCCGCGGTTCTACCCCAAAACTGTCCACAAAATTCTGCGATCGCATTTTTTGTGGACAGTTTATACCTTCAAAGAAAATGGTCGCGACAGATACGGAGATAGTTATGTATGCCTGCAACTCCAAAAATTGGTATTCATACAGCGTAGTGCATTAACTCATGAACAACGCCGTTGCGTTAAAGTTTGGAAACTAAGCTATCTGGCATACTAAGGTAGCCGGAACAAGAGTAAGATCATAGTATACTTGACACATAAATTGTAACTTGTTACACTGCGATTAGCGCTCACCATATGAGAGTGCTAATCTCTCAAACCTATGCAAGACCGCGAAAAACAAATATTTTTTGCGCTGGTTGAAGAGCACGTGCGAACGGGCGAACTGGTTAGTTCTCTTTTTTTGTCGGAAAAAAAAGGTATTGGCGTGAGTCCGGCTACCGTGCGAAATATACTTGCCGATCTTGAGGGCGCGGGATATGTAACCCAGCCGCACACGTCTTCGGGGCGCGTGCCAACCGGTAAGGGGTATCGCTTTTACCTTCAAAACATGCTGGATGAAAAAGGACTGAACGCGCGTGATCATGCTAAACTGGCGGGATCGTTTACGGAAAACGTCGCGAATCCCAAGCAGCGGGTGAAACACATTGCTAAAACTGTTGCCGATATTTCTCAAGAAGCGGTGTTTGTCGGGTTCATGCCCGAAGAGGTCTACTACACGGGGCTGACGTATCTTTTCAGCAAACCGGAATGTACGGATATGGAGCGCATCTTCGCGCTTTCCGCAATGGTGGATCATTTGGATGAGCTGGTGAGCGAATTGTTTTTCTACACCTCAACCAGTCCTCGTGTCTTCATTGGTCAGGAAAATCCGCTGGATCACGAATGCGGATTGGTGGTAACGCGCTACCATATAGCGGCGGCGCACCCGGGCATTATTGGCATTATCGGGCCCAAGCGCATGGATTACCGAAAAAATATCTCACTCCTCAATGCTTTGCAAACCGCACTCACCTTTTAACCTATGCACCAGCACCAACACGATACGCATGACGGAAAAAAGTCGCAGAAAATAGAAAAAGAGTTGCTTGAAGCGCAAAAGAAGTGCGCAGAGTATCTTGCGGGATGGAAACGTGCGCAGGCAGACTACCAAAATCTCAAAAAAGAAACGGAAATCCAAAAAGCGGCATGGATAAAATTTGCGCATGACCAAATCATTACCGAGCTCTTGCCGGTGTACGACAACTTTAAAATGTCCCTTATGCACGTGCCGGATAACCAAAGAGATTCGCAGTGGGTCGTAGGTCTTACGCACATCAAAACACAGATGCAACATGTACTGCAAGACAATGGTGTTGCGGAAATACAAACAGTCGGTAAGTCGTTTAATCCCGAAAACCATGAGGCGATAGAAGCGGTTGCAACGAATGCGTACGAACCGGACATTATTGTAGAAGAATTGAAACCCGGATATACCTTGCATGATAAAGTTATTCAGGCGGCAAAGGTGAAAGTAGCAAAGGGAAAAGATGAGCGTGCTGACGGGACTGCTGCAAACGCATCGTAATTTTAGAACATATCTATTCAATAAATTCTGCTTCTAACCATGCTATACATATGCAGGGTATAGGTGGTCAATAAGCAACTACATGCTATGCCAAAAATCTTAGGAATTGACTTGGGTACCACTAACTCCGCCGTTGCCATTGTGGAAGGCGGAGAACCCAAGGTATTGGAAAATAAAGAGGGTAACCGCACAACTCCTTCGGTGGTGGCGATTGCCAAATCCGGCGAGCGACTGGTAGGGCAGCTTGCCAAGCGTCAGGCGGCGACGAATCCGGAAAATACGCTGTTTTCCATTAAGCGTCTTATAGGTCGTCATTTTAACGACGAAAAAGTACAGCGCGATATCAAACATCTGCCGTTTAAAATTGTCCAGGCGGGTGAAGGGGTGAAGGTAAAAATGGGTGACAAGGACTACACGCCGCAGGAGATTTCTGCCATGGTGCTGCAGAAGCTCAAAGCAGATGCCGAAGAAAAACTTGGTGAAAAAGTTGAGGAAGCGGTCATTACCGTTCCTGCCTACTTTGACGACGCCCAGCGCCAGGCAACCAAAGACGCGGGTGAGATCGCGGGATTGAAAGTACGTCGCATCATCAACGAGCCGACCGCAGCGGCGCTTGCCTATGGTTTTGACAAAAAGAAAGGCCAGCAGATCGCGGTATACGATCTGGGCGGCGGCACGTTTGACGTGTCCATTCTGGATATCGGCGATGACACGGTGGAGGTGAAAGCGACTAACGGCGACACGCACCTGGGCGGCGACGACTTTGACCTGCGCGTTATCTCATGGATTATTAACGAATTTAAAAAAGACCAGGGAATTGATCTGTCTCAAGATACTCTCTCACTCCAGCGTATTAAGGAAGCGGCTGAAAAAGCGAAAATTGAACTCTCCACTGCCACGGAAACCGAGATTAACCAACCCTTCATTACGAGCGGAGCGGACGGTCCCAAGCACTTGGTGTTGAAAATAAATCGCGCGAAGCTGGAGGAATTGGTAGGTGACTTGGTGGAAAAAACCATCGATCCATGCAAAAAATCGCTGGAAGACGCCGGGCTTAAGGTCAGTGATTTGGACGAAGTGATACTTGTCGGCGGTATGACGCGCATGCCGCTCGTGCAGCGGACGGTTGAAAAATTCTTCGGCAAAAAGCCGAACATGACCGTTAATCCCGATGAAGTCGTGGCGATTGGCGCAGGAATTCAGGGTGGCGTACTTCAGGGAGACGTAAAGGATATTCTCTTGCTTGACGTAACCCCGTTGACCCTTGGTTTGGAAACGCTTGGCGGCGTGCGCACGCCACTCATTGACCGCAATACGACGGTACCCACCAGCAAGTCGCAAATCTTCTCAACCGCGGCCGATGGCCAGACAAGCGTTGAGATCCATGTGCTGCAGGGCGAGCGTGAAATGGCGCAGGACAACAAGACGCTTGGCCGCTTTATTCTGGACGGGATACCTTCCGCCCCCCGCGGCATCCCGCAGGTTGCAGTAACGTTTGACATAGATGCAAACGGCATTCTCAACGTTTCGGCAAAGGACAAAGCGACCGGTAAGGAGCAGAAAATCACCATTACCGCATCCACTTCGCTCTCCAAAGACGAGATTGAAAAAATGAAAAAGGAAGCGGAAGTGCATGCCGAAGAGGACAAGAAGAAAAAGGAAATTGTTGGGTTGCGTAACACCGCCGAAACCATAATTTACACGACGGAAAAGACTCTGAAAGACGCGGGCGACAAAGTATTGGCAGAGGTCAAACAGCAGGTGGAAGAAAAAGTGGCAGCGCTCAAAAAAGTTAAAGACGGCGAAGATAAAGACGCGATCCAAAAGGCTGTGGATGAGCTGAATGAAACCGTGCAAAAGGTTGGCGCCGAAATGTATAAAGCTGCGCAAGAAACCAAGGAAAAGACGGGTGAGGGATCGACACAAGGCAACGGAGAACCTCAACAGGCCGAGTATGAAGAAGTGCAGGATGAGAAGAAAAAAGAAGGTGATACCGCAACGGATGGGAAAAAATAAAAGAGTACATAAAATGTAGGAGTTGTCTTACCATGTACTCCTATTGCTTACTCTAACCTATGCCCGCTGATTACTATGATATATTAGGCGTTGCGCGTGTCGCGTCTGCCGACGAGATCAAAAAAGCATTCCGCAAGAAGGCGCATGAGCTGCACCCCGACAAAGGCGGCGGTGATGAAAAAAAATTCAAAGAGGTCAACGAAGCGTATCAGGTGTTGAAGGATGAAAAGAAACGCGCTGCGTACGACCAATTCGGCCACGCGGGAGCGCAAGGCTTTAGTAGCGGCGCGGGAGTTGACTGGGGAGATTTTGCGCGGCAGGCTGGCTTTGGAGGTGGCACAAGCGGATTTTCCGGAGGTGTTGAGTTTGATATTGGCGACCTATTCGGTGACCTATTCGGCGGGGGTCGTGCGAGGAGATCAACACCACAGCGCGGTTCACGGCGCGGCGGAGATTTGGAATTGCAGTTACGGCTCACTTTTCGCGAAGCCGTATTTGGCGTACAAAAACATTTGCGCGTCAAGCGTAGTGCAGTGTGCGCGCATTGCCATGGCAACGGCGCGGAGCCCGGAACCAAAATTGAAACATGCCCGACATGCAAAGGATCGGGAGTTGTTACATCCATGCAGCGCACCATGTTCGGCTCATTCCAGACCCAGGCGGTATGTACTCCGTGCGGTGGCGAAGGGAAAATAGCAAAAGAAAAGTGTACGACCTGCCACGGCGACGGAAGAGTTTTGGAAACCGAAGAAGTAACGGTAACCATTCCGGCAGGGGTGGTTTCTGGTCAGACAATTCGCATGGGGGGACAGGGGAATGCGGGTACTCAAGGCGGCAGATCGGGAGATCTGTTTATCACTGTTGCCGTGGAATCCGATCCGCGCTTTATCCGCGATGGCGATACCCTATACACCACAACTAACATCTCGTTTGCTCAAGCGGCATTAGGCGATAAAATTGAAGTGGAAACGGTAGATGGCAAGGTGAAGCTTAAAATTCCCGAAGGCACACAAACGGGAAAAAAATTCAAGCTCGCGGGCAAGGGCGTACCGCGCCTCCAACGATCGGGTCGTGGCGACCACATTGTTGAAGTGGTGGTTCAAACTCCAACCAACCTCACAAGAAAGCAGAAAAAACTACTCAAAGAACTCACGGAACCTTGAGTTCTTTGATACAACTCATTTGTACTGCGGTTCCTATGACAGTTTACCTCATGTATTGGCAATGGATACTAAATCACGTATACTTACCGAAGATTACTTTGCTCACTTATCTCTCATGATCTATGCAATATTTCAAAAAATTTGGCGCAGGTGTGGCGGTGCTATTGCTGATCACCATCGCGCCGGCGTTTGCGGAAAACTCTATTGGCGTGGAAACGCTGGCGGCGGATGAAGTACTCACCCATGTGCAGCAGGAAGAGGATTTTACCAATGCAAACGAAAAACAGAACACTATCAACATGGTGGGTATGCTGATTGAAGTCGGCTCAACGGACGTGCCAACCACCATGATTATTCGCGGAAATGCGGACCATGTGGATTATACCGTGAATATTGGCGCAAACACGGCTTTGGGACAGCGCCGCGATCAATATACTAACCTTGCCGACTGGATTCCAGGAGATCAAATCCGCGTTATCGGCTTGCGTAATGAAAATACCAACGTGATAGATGCGCATATCGTTGCCAATCTTTCCATCAAAACGGTAACAGACTTTGGTTTGAACGGCTGGATAGATGGCATTGATGAAACAACCGGTATCATTCAGGTGCAGTGGCAAGGGAAAATGATACCGGTGCATATCACCGAAAGTACGCATATTGTCGCGGGACTCAAAAATCCGGCAACGCTTGCCGACTTACAAATCGGTGATCGTGTGCGCGGGCGGCTGCTCAAGCGAGTAGGCGAAGACGTGCGAGAAGCAAAAATTCTCATTGTGTTACGTCGTGGCGAGAACTTGTTCATGAAAGTGCGTACGTGGGTAACGCGCGGACAGCTGGTTGCGCTGGACAATATTACCACACCAACCCGAATGCAGGTGAAAATTTTGGTCAATAAAAACTTGCGCGCGGGAGATGTGAATAATCTCGTGGGGCAAGTTGGCGATGTGCGCACGGTCAACGTGAGCACGGACACCAAATTGGTTACCTACAACGCCGGAAAAATGACGCTGGAGGATATGGTTATCGGTGACCGGCTTCTTATTGTCGGGCGCGCGAATGACGCCGGAGAAATTGACGCGCGGATTATTAAAGACAATACGGCACGCGCCGTTTCCACCCAAGGGTACGCGGGAACGATTGTGCGCATTGATCCGACAACGCAAAGCGCGTCCATTTTTTGGCACGGCGCCGTGCATCGGGTGGATTTGAACGACGCACGAATTTTAAGTTCTGTTGATGGCGACAAGTCGGTATTGGCGGTAGGAGACTTGCGCGTGGGAGATCGCGTGCGCGGTCGTGGAACCAAAAATGCGCGCTTGCCCATCATTAACTGCGATTTACTGGTAGTGGTAAAGAATCAAAACTACACCTATGGCGATACTATAAAGCTGGAACGCAAGATCGT
>Ga0066639_10003892_pt1 | contig 12830 bp, 12 predicted proteins | sample CryGeyCG2114_010_2_FD_59504 | JGI IMG/M metagenome (GOLD analysis project Ga0066639, IMG submission 59504) | Groundwater microbial communities from aquifer - Crystal Geyser CG10_big_fil_rev_8/21/14_0.10 | ecosystem: Environmental > Aquatic > Deep subsurface > Groundwater | place: USA: Utah...
GCATCTGCGCACATTAATTGTGCATTAGTTAATGTAGCATAAGAAGATAATCCAAAATAAGTATCTGTTTTAGATCCTCCGGTTCCTGCAAAAACATAGCTTCCTGGAACTGGAAAACCATTATCAGTTCCGCCACCACCTGGAGCAATAGTTGCTGTACAACCGGAAGAATTAGCCAAATAACTAAATCTAGATGTGGCTTCCGAAACAGAATCAACTGTTTGCATATATCCTGTCATATATCGAGTGCTTGCACTACCAGCCCATAACACTATCTCTCGAACATACTCAGTTAAAGTTCCTCCAGCAGCCAAAACGGCTGCAGATATTGCGCCAGTAATATCATCAGAGTTGCTCCAACCAAATACTTCACTACCAGATCCTATTACTCTTGGAAGAACAACCAAATATCCAAAGTTATTATGCAAATCAAAATGTATTCCAATAACTTCGCCTTGAGCACCAGAGGTTGTTTGAGTAATATTTTCTCCTCTGATAAATGGTTTTGTTGTTTTTTCTGTCCAAGTAATTGAACCATTATTTGCATCTGTTACTGCATCATTATTGCTAATAATTACAGAAGTATCAGAAATTAATTTTGTAATTACCCATGTTCCATTATTGGCAGCAGTAGTTGCTCCAGATATTGTTAATAATCTACCAATAGAGGTTCTATACATTCTGGTTAAACCGCTAACTGTAACAACACCACGTACAGCCGTAATACTTGCATTAGATCCTGTTTGAGTATTTCCTGTTCTATCTATTACAGTATTGCCAGCAGGTAACGTTTTAATTGGAATTTTTATCGTAGATGGACCTTGCATACATATCCAAGCACTAAGCCCAGCCGTATAAGTATCTGATAGGGGTATTTTTTCAATCCATGATATAGATCCATTGTTTGAATCTGCTGCATCAGCTCCAGAATTTCTAATTGTAACAGATGTAGCAGATACATATGACAAAATCTTAAATGTTCCATTATTTCCTGGTGTATTTGCCCCGCTTATAGTAATCCATCGTTGCCCCGCTGTAGCAGCAGCAAATCCAGTCAATCCTGTTAATGTAGCAACACCATTTGTTACTGAACTAATTGTTGCAGCGGCTCCAGAGTTTCCTGTGCCAGTCACTCCATTCCATTTATCATTATCATAAGTCCCAGTAATATCAATTGAGCTTCCATCAGAGCTTGCACGTGTAACCCAGCCAGCAGCCTTCATTGCTCGGCTTAATCTCCACAATGCACTATTAGTATCATTAGCTGATGCAAGTGTATAATTTGGTGCTGTTACATGTGCCATTATTTACTCGATTTTGGTGTATAGAACCCGTCCCAAGGACCAGCTATTATCGCTGGTAAGTTATTAGATAATTGAATCCAGCTATCATTATATAGAGATAGGGCGGAACCAGAACTAACCAATCTTAACCATCTTGGTGTACCTTTTCTTATTTTAAGTGTAGATGCATCTGATACGACCCATATTGGTTGACCTACAGTCGCCTCTGGTTTTGTAGTTATAATTGGTGCGTCTGGAACTGCGCCATATAATACTGATTTGCAACCACCAGTAAAATTAGTTGCAGTACAAATGGATGCACCAGTAAAATTCATAAAGCTTTCAGTTGTCATGCTTCTTCTTCTAAATCCTCTGAATAAATTTCCTGCCCATGTTGAGACGGCAGTAGATTTTATAGTATAGGCAGCATTATAATAAGCAGTCGGAGTTGAAAAATAACTGCTTACGGCAGTTGTTATGGGAATTGCTGTACTATAAAGCGTCGCTGGATTTGGTTGATACCATACATAAGGGTCTACATCTCCATCTTCTGTATTATCACATATTGAATATGCAAATCCAGTATGATCCCCATTATTATCTGTAGTAGAACTATATAAAAAGGGCATTGCCAATACAAATGATCCATCGGCGCTTTTATCTTCATCATACAAACAACTAGCTGCCATAATTTGTGCTGGACCAATCTCAGAAGATGACATGCTATTACCGGCAAAATAGCTATAAGAAGATGACGAGCTATTTCCAGTACCACAAGGAACGAATGAGCCTATTGTAGGAAATGTATTGCCAGTGCCGCTTCCAGCAGGAGCTATTGCCGCTGTACATCCGGCAGCGCTAGTTGCCCTATAACTAAATCTTTGAGTATTTTCAGACGCAGTATTAACGCATTGGAAATACATAGTCATGTAATAAACCGTTGTTGACGGAATCCACATTACCATTTCTCTAACGTATTCTTCTACAGTAGCACTTGGGGTTATGCTTGCGCCAGATTGATCTCCAACTATCGCAGACGTATCCCAGCCTAGTGGTCCAGCACCATTACCATCTACTCTGGGATGAACCACTAAAAATCCAGTTGTTGTTTCAAATTGGTAACCTAATATTTCTCCCTCGGCGCCAGTACCTGCCTGAGTTATATTTTCACCTTTTATAAAGGTTCCGGATGCTGCCGATGTGATTGGAATTTTTAGAGTAGATGGTCCCTGTAGCAATGTCCAAGCGCCGCCTGTTGAAGAACTATTTTGAATTGGGGCATATCTTTCCGATAATGGATCAAACTCAGTCCAAGATATAGCACCATTATTTACGTCAGAAGCAACGCCACTAGAATTAATTATAGTTACAGATGTTGCAGATAACCATTTCAATATTTTAAATGTACCATTATTTGCAGCACTTGATGCTCCACTAATAGTCAGATAATGTTGTTCTGATAATGGAGTCATTCCTGTCAAACCAGTTAATGTCATTACTCTATTACCAGTTTTGGTAGTTATGCTTGCGGAAGATCCTATTTGATTAGGCACTGTGGCTGTAGATTCTAATTCTTCCCAACTAATATTTCCAGAATCAGTCGTAGAGGAGCCAAATCTATTCCAAAAACGCACAGATGTGGCACTTACATATTGAACTATTGGAAACTCCCCATTATTATTAATTAGTGTTGATCCTGAAATTCTTATTTTTCTACCCACAGAGTCCGCAGTCATGCCAGACAATCCAGTAATAGTAAAAAGATATGTAGAATAGGTCATGCTCGCGCCAGAACCAGAATTTATAGTTGCCCCAAACCCATTCCATGGATCTTTAGTGGGGTCGGCAGACGTATCTTTTGCATATCCATTACTGCCCGCAATATATCTCCACCCAGAAGCTTTTAATGCGCGGGTTAGTTTCCACGCAAATGGTCTTACAGAATGCTGAGCTTCTAAAGGATAGTTAGTATAAAAATTGGGTGCCGTTACATTACTCATAATAAATTCCTAAGTTATGTGGATGCAGGATCAGTAAGACCATTCCAAGGACCAGCTACCCAAGGACCATTAACGCTAGATAATTGTACCCATTGTTTATTATCATAAGTATCACATCCACTTCCACCTTGAACTATAAACATCCAACGTAGAGTGCCTTTTCTCATTTTACCAAAACTCAATCCTGTAATCGTTTGAACTTCTTGGTCTGATATGACCCAAATAGGCTCTCGTACTTTTGGTCTTGTAGGCGAAATAGAGGTCGCAACGGCATCATTGCTCGCAGTATATGGATATAATAATGTAGTTTGGCTGGTTCCTACACGACATAAACTTGCCGCGATAAAACACTGATATTCATCACTTGAGCTAAACCCTCTTCTTCTAAGCCCTTTAAATGAGCTTCTATTAGCCTGACCAACTGAGCAAAAATGATCATAATAAGTAGATGGTGCTCCGCTACCTACAACTAGATTGCCTTCACTATAAGCAGAGTTTGATGACGGCATAAACCATACAAATGGGTCCACATCTCCATCTTCTGAATTATCACATCTATAAAATCCAAAACCTATATGTGCCCCAGGATTTGTCCAACCATAACCAACTGCTAATGTAAATGATCCATCGGCAGAGCTAGTTTCTTTATAATCAGCATCAGCAACCATGATTTGAAATTTACCAAATAGAACTGTAGTTGAATAACTAAACCATTGTGCTTAGTATTTTGATGCTACAGAACCAGCTACTGGGAATGCATTTGCAGTACCACCTACACCTGGTCCTGTATTATAATCGCATCCAGCACTATTCATTAATGTAGAAAGTCTTAAAGCTGATTCTCCTACACTATCTACACACTGATAAAAAATACTACCATGTGTATTTACAGTATGTGTTGCAAATTCAACTTCTCTTACATATTCAATTGGAGTATGAGGATTAGCTGTAGTAACTGTCGCACCAGATGCCGCACCAGTTATAACAGTTGCAGCGGTATCCCATCCCTTAACTCCAGCACCATATCCATCAGATAATGGCATTACTACTAAATATCCATATGATAATGTTGGTTCATATTGATAACCTAATAACTCTCCCCTTGCATTACTAGTATCTTCAGATATAATTTCACCTTTTAAAAATGTGCCGACTGAAGCTGCATTTATAGGAATCTTCAATGTAGATGGTCCTTGAAATAATGACCATGCATATATAGCAAATGTTGAAGATGTAAGATCTCCAGGATATACATCTAATAATGGATCTAGTTCTACCCAACTACCAGAAGACGTATCAGTTGCGGCAGAAGCGTTATTATTTACAATTACAATGCTTGTAGGGCTAACATAGGATAGTATATTAAAAATACCATTATTATCACTATTAGACGACCCCGATAGTTTAATATAGTGACCGGCAGAGTCTGCTGTCATTCCACTTAAACCACTAATAGTTTGTTCTCTACCATGAACGAGATCAGACCATGTAATAGAAGCTGTGCCACTAATACGTTCACTCCATGTTAAGCTGCTTTCAGCTCCCCATGAGTTAACGTTATTACCAACGTATATTTTTACAGATGATGAGCTTATATATTCAACAATAGTAAATGTGCCATTATAATTAGTTGAACCAGATATGGTTAGGGCATTTCCAACCGAATCTGTGGTCATTCCAGTTAATCCTGTAACTGTAACCTTTTTACTTGTAGGGCTTGCTCCTATCGCTGCACCAGCCCCCGTTTGAGATCCTAACTGAATACCTCCATCAACAATACCACCAGGACCCCAAAGATCTAATATAGGAGAACCAGTTATTTCTTTAGCATCTGCTGATACGCCAGTGGAACTACCAAGATATTTCCATCCAGCAGCTTTCATGGCTCTAGTTAGTTTCCAAATGGCATAAAACTGATCCATGTTTTCATAACTGTTATTAGGCACAATTATATTCATACTCATGATAAAACCTCAACAAATATATCGTATTATGACCATTCAACTAACAATCTTGCCATTGAACAAGAAGCTCTATCACTAATTCCGCCTGCATTCATACTTAATTGAATTTGATATTCGGCAGCCCCTGCTGACAGATTAGAGCTTATATCAGCACTAGTTAATAATACTGGAGTAGTAGATGATGTATTTAATTCAGAGCCAGTAACAACTGCTGCGGTCGTATAATTATACAATTGAACATTGGCTTGTGGTAGTGTAGTCTCTAATATAACTTGTAATTTTACTGTCATAGTTCCAGATCCGGCAGTAGATAATACTGATTGATCGAATTCGGTCGCTCCAATTACAATAAATATTGCGGAATCATTAGAGAAAGAGCCACTAGCTAATGGTACATATAGTTTTTTAACTGGAGCGCCACCTTTTAGAACGGGAAGAGTTCCTGTAGTGTAATATCCATCAGCACCTTCTAAGTCCAATGGACCATAAGTCAGTGCGCTTGCGCCTGAAACTTGTAATAAATTACCTACTGATAATGCTCCAGCTATAGGGACTGTAGCGCTATTAATTTTTTCAACTGTTGGACCCGGATAAGATCCACCTAAATCGCCAGTTGCAGATCCGCCTGGAATACCGCCGGGTCCTGTTGGTCCTGTTGGTCCGGTGGGACCAGTTGCGCCTGTGTTTCCTGTTAATCCTATTGGTCCAATTGGTCCTGCTGGTCCTACTGGTCCAGCCGGTCCTGTTGGTCCTGCTGGTCCTGTTGGTCCTACTGGTCCAAAAGATGGGGTACGCGCGGTCCAGCGTTCTTCAGCAGCGTTATAAGCTAAAATATAGCCATTAGCAGGGATATCAGATGAACCGATAATGGTTTTATTTGTGGTATTAGCCATTGATTATAACCTCGAAAGTTCTCTCCACTCAATGGTAGCCATAGCTCGTCTATCATCTGTACCATAAGAGTCTATTTGAATTGTTAGTTCTGTACCAGATGTTCCAATAGTTACTGACCAGTTTGTTCCATTATCATCAATTAAATCATCATTAAGAATATCTACTACCAATACGCCACCTTCTTGATGAGCCAATATATTGTACTTAAATCTAGCACAAGTTGGTGTTCCAGTAGTATTTACAACTAAAATTCTAATGTTAATATCATATGATTTACCATCCTCCATACCTATATTAGATGTGGTTCCGGGTATATTTAAATAGAACTGCCCGCCATTAACTTGATATCCGTCTAATATTATTCTAGAGAATTGTTCATCACCGGGATCCGTAAGATAATTTATTGCATGAGATTTCTGTCCAATAATTCTAGCATCAGCGGCATAACCAAACACTGAACTATATTCGGCTGACGCAGTATTTCCATAACCATCTGCATGAGAATAATCTCCACTAATAATATTTGAGGTACCATTTATAAATGAATGACCGGCATTAGATGTATTATTTTGTCCGGCAACAACTGAATTTTGTGATGTAACTATATTATTGTTTCCAGATAATACAATAGAGTTAGTGCCACTAATATTGTTTTGGATTCCTGATATTATAGTTGAATAATCTCCGCTCACTATATTTTCAGATCCATTTAATATAGTGGTTATTATTCCTGTAGATTGATTTGAAAATCCAGCAGCTACAAAAGACGAACTATTTTGCGCCCTATTTCCAGAGCCACCCAAAATAATCGATAGGTAACCATCTGCGGTATTAGAATCACCACCAAGTACTGCACTATAATTTCCGCCAGATATATTTAGATACCCGCCAACAACAGAAGAGTAATTACCAGTTGTTGTATTGCTAGTTCCTCCAACAACAGAAGAATAATAGCCGTCTGCCGTATTACTTAATCCGCCCACAATAGTAGTGTAGGGTTTTGTAGCCGAATTAGACTGTCCACCAAGTATGGAAGAATATACGTCAGAGATAAGGTTATCTAAACCGCCACCAATTATAGAATAATCAGCAGTTATCTGGTTTCTATATCCACCAATTAGAGTTGAATAATCTCCAGATACACCAACCAAAAGATTGCTACTAGACAAATTAACAATACCAGTTTTAGTATTATCAATTGGAGATTGGTCTATTGGTCTATTAGCTATAATATTTTGTGATTCGTATGCTGGATCAAATATAACTGGCAATCTCGTTGGGTGCCAAGTATCTGTTCTATATATTAGGGAATATCCGTCAACAGGGTTAATTGGAGAAATTGGTTGTCCTTGAATACCAATTACTGTTTGATCTATTTTTGTGCCAGATAAGTCTCCATGCGCATAAAATCCGATTTGTGGTTCCCAGTAACCATCCGTATCATTCCATGTTACATGGTAGCCATCTACGGGCATAGTAGATACTAATGGTCTATCTTGAAGACCAATTACGGTTTGGCTATAATATCCTCCAGACAGATCACCGCCAGCCAACCAAAAATCAGTTGGAATAAGTTGCCATGCACCATTACGATGTTCATATAGTCCTTCATAGACGTAACCATCACGTCTAAGATACAAGGAACCATCTAGTCTAGATTCTGTGGGATATCCATCACCAACGCTAATTGAAACGCCGCCATAACCATCTATATAAAATGGATTGGTTACATTTGGCGCGGGCGAGTTAGGATTATTAATTCTGGCTTCCAGAATATCTAATCGTACCCTTACGTCGGCATAAACTCCATATGGAGTGATACCAAGTACTCGTTCTATTGTTTCTACCGCATCAGTTAACGCACTAATTGCGGCTGCTTTGTCATCAATAACCATGGATTACCGTTCCAAACTAGATTTTACGCAACTGTCTCACTATATACGTAAAATTTAGTATACTAGGATAATTCACTAGAACGAAGTTAGTACGCTAATTCTATTCCTAGAGAAGTGACTGGTAATACCTTAATTGTCATAGCAAAATTGGTTGTAACGGCAGAGTCTCCTACTGCTTTGATCTCTATTAAACCGGACCCCAAGTGTGTTATAGATATACTATATGGTGTTAATATATCAGTATTAGTTACATAGTCAATTGGATATACTAAATAGCTATTGGATTCAAGTGCTGGTGGATGATATGTTACCTTACATACAAATTGATAAGCTGTTCTATCATAGTAATTAGTAGCAATTACGGTTACGGTTATTAAATTAGAAGTATTTGTCCCTAATTGAAGTTGGGCAACTGGAGAAAATGATATTGGATATGTGTCAACACCATCCACAAATGACGCTAAATATATTGGTTCAGAATAATCTGCACCTGTTGCTCCAGTAGCGCCAGTGGCACCAGTAGGACCTGTTGGACCAGCCGCACCAGTAGCGCCAGTGGCGCCAGTTGGACCTGTTGCTCCAACTTCCACTTCAATTTCAGGGACAATAATATATTTTAATCCGTCCCATTTTAGATAGCCAGGCTCAGGTAGTCCACTCATATTATCCTCATTTATACAGCAAAGTCTAATATGATGTCAAAAAAATAGTATACCAGAATTTAAACTATTCTTACTGATAAACCTAACAATATATGTATATTAATTACAAATCTGAAATTAACTTTTTAAATTCTTCAGAAGATAATTCTACTGCATTTGTAATTTTCTTAAGAGGATTTTCATGATCTTTGGCTTGAATTACAAATAATACTTTTCCACCATCAATCTTTTTTGCTTCTATAAATGATTTATCTGAGAACTGTATTTTCATAATTTACTCCTATCACTAATTACTTCTACATGATCTTTATGAACATAGACAGAATGTTCTGCGTGGGCACATATACTTTCAGCTTGTACAGTCCATCCATCAGAGAGGACACGAGTATTAGTTGAGCCCATAATTAACATAGGTTCAATAGCAATAACTAATCCTGGTTGAATTCTAAATCCATTATTTGGATCTGATTTGTTATCAACAAATGGTGGCGCATGCGGAGCATTCCAAGATAATCCGTGACCGCCATATTTGGTAATTACAGAAAATCCATTTCCTTTAGCTGATTTAGATATAGCATTACCAATTACTCCAAGCTTTTTGCCAACAGCAATTGCGGTAATACCTTTATCTAAAGCTTCATAGGTCGCATCTACTAGTTTCTGATGCCATTCAAACTTAGGTTTACCATATATACATGTAATAGCTGTATCTGCGATGGCTCCAGCATAAGTTGTGCCTAAATCAAAAGTAACTATATCACCTTCTTGTAAATGATAGTCTGTTGGAATACCATGTACAAGTTGATTATTTACAGAAATACAAACAGCAGCAGGAAATCCTCTATAATCCTTAAATGTAGGAATACATCCGCCTTCAACAATAACTCGTTCAGCCAAATTATTGAGTTCAATTAATGATAGCTTAGTTTTATTTTTAACTTCCTTTTCTAATTCATTTAGAGCCTTTGCGGCTACTGCGCCTGCTATTTTTTGATATTTTAACCACAGATCATCTTGTAATGGGAAAAACCCGTTCTGTTCGAACGAGTTTTTTAGTAGAACTTTCATTGAACTTACCTTTATTGCTTTTTCATATTTGATTTTATATTGGTAATACGAGCCGCCTCTTCAACTGCTTTTCTAACATGTTCATATCCAATATAATCTTGAAATGAAGTACTTTGTAATAGACTTACTATCTTCTTGTCTAGTAATAGTAGTGTGTTATTCATAATCGTAACAGTTGCTCTATCTAGAACAGGATTTCCCATAGTATTTGCTAGATACTGTCTTATTTGTACAAGCTCAGAAATTTCTTTTAATAGCTCCATTTACAGGCTCATTTCTGCGCTTGGAGTGCTTGTTGAGCCCCGCCGCGCAAGATTTTACCACTTTCATCAATGGCATCAACTTCAGTCAAACCATATTTCATATATAGCTGTAGTACAACATATTTATATGATACATCTGCGGTTTCATTTTGAGCCAAAGCCTTTTCGGCTTGTGCTAATGCAACCATTCTTTTTGACTTAGCTAATTCTAAAGCCATTCGATCAACGTCCTGTAATTGTTCTACCATTGGTGCTACGCTTTTAACTTCTTCTTCCATAATAACCTCTTATAATATCTCAGATGCTAGAGTTGCTAATTTACTACGCTCGCCCTGTGTAAATGTAATATGTCCAGCCAAATCAGAACCCTTAAACTTTTCAATTACATAAGTTAGCCCATTGCTTGTTACATCCAACACAGAATTATCAATTTGCTCTATATCACCTGTAAGAATAATTTTGGTTCCTTCTCCTGCACGAGTAAGTACAGTTTTAACATCTTCTTTTGTAAGGTTTTGACATTCATCTAATAGAATAATGGCATTTGGAATACTTCTACCACGTACATATGTAATGGCTTCCATTTCTATTCTACCCTTCTTCTGATACATTTCTAGCTCTCTCCTCCAATCACCACCGTTTTTGGTTTGGAATAAAGTTTCAAAATTATCCATAATAGCTTGGAACCATGGGGCTAATTTTTCTTCCATTGTACCTGGAAGGAATCCAATATCACTTCCAACTGGCTGAATTGGACGATAGATAATGAACTTTTCATATTCTTTTCTATTGATTACTAATTCTAAAGCAGCAGCTAATGCCACAAGGCTTTTACCAGTTCCTGCCCTACCGATTAGAGTTACCAAATCTATACTCTTATCCATAATCATATCGATAGCAAAAGATTGCTCCTTATTTCTACTAGCCAAATTCCATGGATAATTTTTCTTAATTAGCTTTAGCTTATTCTTCTCAACTTTACGAGCCAGGGCTATGCCGCCGCCGGTTGAATCTTTAAAGAAGGCGCACTCATTTGGATTTAAAGTAATTCCATATAGTTCAGGATCAATGAAACCTTTCTTTTGCAAATCTAATCCAGCGTCTTCATCAAGAATAACCTGATTACCGGCATATAAATCGCTTAGAGAACACTTTGGTCCTTCATGGGATTCTGCATCAATGCCTCTTGCTTTGGCTTTGATTCTAAGATTAATGTCATTGCTTACCAAGGTAACATTATGCTCTGGATCTTGCAAATGTGCAATGTAGGCAGATACTAAGATTCTAGTATCTGCATATGATGGATCTCCGAAGCCCTTAAATTGTTCTAAATCGTAATAGGTTGAATCAACTTTTAGCAAGATATTGTCATCTAAAAGTACACCAGTGCTTATATCACCTATATTGCTAATCTGATCTAATAATCTGCAACATACTCTGGCATTTCTTCCAGACTCACCAACAAATGTTTTCTTTTTATCTAATTCATTAACCACTACAATTGGTATAATTACGTCACTATCGACGAAATGTTTATAGGCACTTGGATCATCAATCAAAACCGACGTGTCTAAAATGTATGTTTTTCTCATTATTTCTCTTGTTCTTCAAAGATTGACCAAAAATTAATTGTCATTTCCATGTATAATTGTTTTTTAGGATCAAGCTCGCGCAAATCGCGTTTTAGCTTGTATGTACTTTTAAACCACTCTCCAACCAACTCACGTTCAACATAGATCTGCATATGTCCATCCAAATCATCTATAACTTGGATGCCATAAGTTGCCAGAATACTTCTTAATTTTATTCTCTGTTCGATGGATAAAGCCGTCTCTGATGTCCAAAAGTCATCGACTTCGACTCCCATCTGCTCCAACAAATTTCTGAGAAATCTAGATTTCTCTTCTTCCTCAACTTGTTTTACATTCTCATTATAATTAAGAAGAATAGTACCTTGCATGTATTATTATACCAACTAATTCATAGTGTTATAAGATTTTCATTATCCACACTTACTAAATCGTTTACAGGCTAAACATTTCATACAACCTTCTTCATAGATTATAGAGTTTTCGGCTCCGCACTCTGGACATTTCTTTTCTGATGCAGCGGTACCATCTTTAATATAAGTCTTCAAAACTCTGGCAATCACTCTAGAAAATGAAGTCATCTCAGAAAACTTGTCTTTTGTTAGTTGTTCAACAACAAACTGTATTGGTGTGCCATGTCTTATTGCCAATGATATTGTTCTAGTAAATGCTCCATAGTTCTTATTCTCAAAGATATTGGCTATATCTTTAACTGTCATCTGATCGTCGCCCTCACCAATAACCAAGTTATAGGCTGTAATACCATCTGAGTTCTTTCCATTTTTTACAATCTTACCCATTTTATATTTATTGGGGATATCAATGAACTTAGATAGTCCTCCAAACACTTCATAAGGGCTATTGTTTAAAAGTCCCACAAATATAGTCCAAGCCTCTCCATCAATCTTAGATTTTTTGATATGACAAGGTAACTCTAAAGGTCTTTTGGGGGCGGTATGATATTCAATACTAGAAGGTCTTTTCCGTTTTGGTTTTTGAGCAGAGTTTTCACTAATTAAAACACCAGATCGACAACCTTCGCGATACACAGTAAATCCTTTACATCCAAGTTCCCATGCTTTCATATAAACTTGTGATACAAGTTCGGGTGTAGCTGTGGCTGGAAGATTGCATGTTTTACTTATAGAGTGATCTACAGATTTTTGGGCAGCGGCTTGAACTTCAACAGAAGCTAACCAATCAATTTCTGTT
>Ga0066639_10003893_pt1 | contig 12830 bp, 12 predicted proteins | sample CryGeyCG2114_010_2_FD_59504 | JGI IMG/M metagenome (GOLD analysis project Ga0066639, IMG submission 59504) | Groundwater microbial communities from aquifer - Crystal Geyser CG10_big_fil_rev_8/21/14_0.10 | ecosystem: Environmental > Aquatic > Deep subsurface > Groundwater | place: USA: Utah...
TTTGTCGAGTGGTACTATATCCTTTACGAAGTCAGTATTTGGAATCTGGCCGATTTCTACGAATATTCCAGCCACTGAAAGCTCTTTTTCTTCCCCTGAAGTTTTATCCTTATATACAAGCCCGTCTACGAAATTATCACCTTTTATTTCTAGAATTTCTGCATTTTTTATCGCTTTCATTTTTGGATTTTTAAGAACTTTATCTACCGTTATTTCATCGGCGCGAAAAGTGTCGCCCCTCACTATGAGCGTTACAGATTTGCAGTAGGCAAGCAGTTGAGCGGCGGTTTCAAAACCAGCATTACCTCCGCCGATTACTGCGACATCCATACCATCAAAAAGTGGTCCGTCGCAAGAAGCGCAGTAGGTGAGGCCCTTGTGTTCTAACCGGTCGGCGTTCTTGGCGGGAAGTTTTCTGCGTCCGCTTCCAGAAGCTACAAGTATGGTTTTGGTAATGAATTCCTCACCAGATTCTGTTTTTACTTTAAATAGATCTGCTTCTTTAATAATCGAAGAAACTTTTTGACCTTCTTTTACTTCTAAGGTAGAGTTTTGATTTTCTGTGCTTTTTGCATTTGCGAGCACATGTTTTTTGAAATTTTCGGCAAGTTCATTGCCAGATAGGGCAGTGGTGCCTATCCAGTTGAAAATCTTTTCAGATACGACAGACTGCCCGCCCCATTCAGCGGTAACAAAAAGCGTATTTAGTTTTTTACGAGCAGCGTATACCGCAGCTGCGGCGCCGGCCGGACCGCCACCGATAATTATCAAATCGTATGTCATCTTTGTATTATACACTAGACGTCAAGCGTATAAAAATTATTTTTTCCTTCGGAGGAATGCTGGAACAGCGCTCCAGTCATCACCATCATCTTCGATAATAATTTCTTCTTCTTTCTTTATCTCTTTTTTATCTCCCTTTTTCAAGAAATCATTTCCGCCTAAGATGCCGTTTTGCATACTACCATGTACTTCCTTCTTTATATTAGAAGGGCTTTCATCTTTCGCTAGGGTTTGATTGCCACCAGAAAATAAACTCTTTCGAGGCATATCGGTAGGGAAGTTAGCGGCGATAACCGTAACTTTCAATTCTCCTTTCTTAAGCTTTTCATCGCGGATGGTTCCAAAGATTACTTTAGCATCTTTATCAATAGATTCAGTTATGATTTTTGCCGCTTCTTGTATTTCATGAATAGTCAGATCGTCTCCGCCAGAGATAGCAAATAGTACGCCCTTGGCGCCATGAATAGAAACCTCAAGGAGCGGGGAATTTATTGCTGCTAGTGCTGCTTTCTCTGCCCGTTTTTCACCCGATGCTAGGCCGATACCCATTAGGGCTCCGCCTGCGTCCTTCATGACTGCTTTAATATCAGCAAAGTCTACGTTGATTATTCCGGGAGTGGTTATAAGGTCAGAAATTCCTTCTACCGCTTGGCGCAATACGCTGTCACACTGAGCAAATGCGTCTTTAAAGTTGGTGCCTTTTTCAGACATTTGCAATAATTTGTCGTTTGGGATAACGATAATTGCATCTACTTCTTTTGATAGGTCTTCGATGCCTTTTTCGGCTATCTTCATTCTGTGGCTACCCTCGAAAAAGAATGGCTTGGTTGTAACCGCTACAGTCAGTATGCCTTGTTCCCTGGCAGCACGAGCGATGATCGGAGCAGCACCAGTACCAGTACCTCCACCCATTCCGCATGCGAGGAAGATCATATCGGCGCCCTTCACTACATCTTGTATTTCTGATTTTGTTTCTTCAGCAGCCTTTCTGCCAATTTCTGGGTCCATGCCGGCTCCCAGACCTTTTGTGAGATTTTTTCCAAGATGAATCTTTTTTTCCGCCAAAGAATGATGCAGGTCTTGGGTATCAGTATTTGCGCAAATAAAGCTCACTCCTTTGACCTTTGAATTTATCATATGGTTGATGGCATTTTTACCAGAACCTCCGACACCTATAACCTCTATGCGAGCGAAACTTTGTATTGCTTGGTTTATTTTTGGCATATTTTTATCCCTTATTTTAATAAAGATTTCTCGAGCTTTATATAGAGGATACTATCACTCAAGAGAAAAAAAGCAAATTTAAAAAATAGCGCCGGTCAGAGCTCTAGAGCTTAGTTATCTAGCGCTTGTCTATGGCATCAACTGTTTGATGCTTGATTTTATTGTATTTTTGATGTCTTTAAGCGCGTTTCGAAAAGAGCTTTCTGAATAGTTGCCATCATCTCTTTCGTAGGTTATAAGGCCCAGTGCAGTAAAGTAAGACGAGTCTCTTAACTTAGTTTTCGCATTTCCAAACATCTCGGTAGTGCCCTGGCTAGCGGGAAGCTTAAGGGCCTCCTTGGCGAGCTCTTCTATGCCAGATACGTTAGCGCCTCCGCCGACAAATATAATACCAGCAGGCAGAAGCTCGTTTCTCTTTATTTTTTTTAAGTGATTGTCTATAAGTTCAAAAATATCCGAAAGTCGGGCATCTATTATTTCTTCTAGTTTCTTTTTTGAAAAACTCGCATCTTCGGCGCCGCATTTCAAGCGTTCAGCCGTGTCTAGCGGAATTTTAAATCCGAGAGCAATATCGTTAGTGATATCTTCCCCGCCGATTCCGAAAGTATGCACTGAAACCAAAAGCCCGTTTTCAAAAACTGCGAGCGAAGTGGTTTGTTGGCCGATGTCGACCAAGGCTACACCCACTATTTTTTGTTTTTCAGATAGAGCAATCTGGCTTACAGCTAGGGGGGAGGCGATAATGTCTATAGTTTCTACGCCCGCCTTGGCTATGGCCTCTACCAGATCTTCTAAATGCTGTATAGAATAAGTAACAAAAAGGGCCTTGACCTCGAGTTTTGTTCCGCGCATGCCCTCCAGCCGGCCAAACACCTCTTTGCCGTCTAGTTTAGAAGAAAGGTGAAATACCTGTACTACTTTCTTGTTATTTAGATTTAAGTTTTCTTCACAATCTAAGAGCGCTTTATTTATGTCTAGGTTTGTTACTTCGCCATCTGCCTTAGATATGATTGCTGACCCGGAGCTTGATTCCCCGCGCAAACTAACATCGCCGACTGACACGAAGGCTCTTTTGATTTTTAAGTTGGCAGACTTTTCTGCCAAAAGGACCGCGCTTTTTATCGAAGTAATTACTAGAGTTGGATTTATCACATAACCGTGACGCATCCCTGCGGACTCGCTTTCACCAACGCCGATTATTTTCGGATTTTTTTGTCCTTTGAAAAACTCTCCGACTATTACTCTCACAGACGAAGAGCCCACATCTATACCCACTGAAATGTTTCTAATCATCCAGTTGCAAAAATTTATTTGCTAATACTAGAGATTATATCACGTAATTTAAAATTTAGCGCGCAAAGTATGTTTCTTTTCCAATTTTTCCATCACCGGACCATGTCGCATGCCTTTCAAATGCAACATTCCGTGCACGGAAAGCAGTTTCAGAAATCCCAAAAGAGTGGTAGAGAATTTTGTTGCGTCTTTTTTTGCCACCGCAGGGCAGATGATGATCTCTCCCGCGTTTTTATGTAAAGAAAAGGAAAGCACGTTCGCCGGTCGATTTTTATTTCGATATTTTTTATTTATTTTTCGAGAGGCTTCTTCGCCAACTAAGGCCATTGATAGGTAATAATCTTTACCTAAGATGCTGTTTTTTAGTTTTTTGAGGGCCTTAAAACCGGCTGGGGCGGTGAACCGCCCCAGCCTCGTCTTTGTTTTATTTATTATAGAGAAACCTTCTTCCATTTATCTAGTTATCGCTCGACCCAGTTTTTTGAGTTTTTCTATCTCTTTTCTGCGCGTCATCCTTTTCAGGGCGCTGTTTTTTGCCTTTAGTTTTGATTCTTTGCGTACGTTGTATCTGGAATCTTTTACTTTTCGAATTATACCTGATTCCTGCATTCGGCGAGAAAAACGGCGCAGAACGCCTGAGTTGTTTTCGTTAGTATTTCTTTTGACCTCAATTACTACTTTTGCCATACGGAACAGATTATCATATAAATAATTTTTTGTAAAACCCGATTGACTTTAAGTCAAAAAAAGAATAAATTTAAATGATGGATAAAGAAGTTACTTATATCACAGAAGAAAAAAGAAAATCTCTCGAGAAGGAATTAGAAGATCTGAAGGGTCCGCAGAGGAAGGAAATTTTAGCTAGCCTAAAGTATGCAAAATCACTGGGTGATCTATCTGAAAATGCAGAATATCACCAAGCGCGAGAAGATCAGGCTAAGCTCGAAGAGCGCATAGCTAGAGTAGAGCAAATACTTCAGTCTTCAGAAGTTGTTTCAAGAGGAAGTAAAGATACAATCGGGATCGGTTCTACGGTTAAAGTACATAAAGAGGGAGGCGATAAAGATCTTACTTATATTGTGGTGGGGTCAGAAGAGTCAGACATGAAAGCCGGGAAAATCTCAAACAAATCTCCTTTTGGCGAAGCTCTTTTTGGTAAAAAGAAAGGGGATAGCATATCTTTTCGAACTCCGGGTGGCTTAGCTAATTATAAGATTATTAGTATTTCTTAATTTTAAAATGTCTTCGATTGACGAAATTAGGGAGGCTAGAATAAAAAAACTCGAATTATTGCGAAGCCGAGGTATGGATCCCTATCCAGCGGAGTCAAAGCGAGAGCTTTCTCTGCAAGAAGCTTCAGAAAAATTTGAAGATTTAGAGAAAGAAAAATCGATAAAATGGATCTCGGGTAGGATTATGTCTATTCGCGGACAAGGCGCGCTAATTTTCTTAACCTTAAACGACGGCACTGGACAATTCCAGGGACTTTTAAAAAAAGATATCTTAGGCGAAGACAAGCTGGATTTTTTTAATCAGACTGCGGATATTGGCGACTTTGTAGAAATAGAAGGTTCATTTTTTGTGACAAAGAGGGGAGAGAAAACTCTCGAAGCGAAAGATTGGCGAATGTTGTCAAAGAGCCTTCGTCCGTTGCCGGAAAAATGGCATGGACTCACGGATATAGAGGAGAGATTTCGCAAGAGATACCTCGACATTTTGATGGACCCAGAGCTTAGAGATTTACTAGGCAAGAAGGCTAAATTTTGGAAAGTCACTAGAAATTTTATGCAGGAGAGAGGATTTCTAGAGGTAGAAACTCCGACTCTTGAAGTGACTACTGGCGGAGCCGAGGCCACACCCTTTAAGACTTTTAATGAAGACTTCAAGCTTCCGCTTTATTTGCGTATTTCGATCGGTGAGCTCTGGCAAAAGAGATTGATGGCTGCTGGCTTTCCGAAAACTTTTGAAATCGGCCGGGCGTATAGAAACGAAGGTTCGGACGCAAACCACTTGCAGGAATTTACTAATATGGAATTTTACTGGGCGTATGCTAACTACAAAGATGGCATGAAGCTGACCGAAGAGCTTTATAAAAAAATCGCGCAGGATGTTTTTGGCACTATGCACTTCGAGACTCGCGGGCATAAATTTGATTTTAGCAAGAAATGGGAAGTGATAGATTATTGCGATACAGTAAAAAAGGAAACGGGCATAGATGCGCTAGATGTGAGCGAGGACGATATAAAGAAAAAATTAAAAGAGCTCAAGGTTGATTACGAAGGTGAGACTAGAGAGCGCCTGCTCGACACTTTATGGAAATATTGTCGAAAGAAAATATCCGGCCCGGTGTTTTTGACCGGCCACCCGAAATTAGTTTCTCCGCTTTCTAAAAGCGTTTCGGGAAAAGAAGATCTTACCGAAAGATTCCAGATAATTATTGCTGGTTCAGAGGTGGGCAACGGATATTCAGAACTTAATGACCCGATCAATCAAGCCGAGAGATTCGAACAGCAGAAGAAGCTGATGGAGCAAGGGGATAAAGAGGCCATGATGCCTGATGACGAATTCGTAGAAATGCTTGAATACGCCATGCCGCCGACTTGCGGTTTTGGGTTTGGCGAAATGCTTTTCGCTTTCTTGGCAGACAAGCCTATTCGCGAAACTCAATATTTCCCGCTCATGCGGCCTAAAGGTTCTGAATAATAATTTTAAACAATGTCACTAGAAAGAGGACAAAATCCAGGGGAAAGAAAAACAGAGGAAGAAGATTCCGAAGAAGTTCAGAATTTGAAAAAAATGATAGGTCTTATTGTTGTAGAGATTCAAAGATTGGAAAAGAAAAAAGCAGAGGAAGATGCTCTTTCTCCAGCAGAAGAAGAAAGACTGAAAAGGTTGACGGATACAAAAGGATCATACGAAGGTCAGTTAGCTGAATTGCAAAAATAAATTTTACCTAAAAAGAAAACAGCCCGCGTATCGATGTTGATACGACGGGTGTCTTTGTGTGTCTAACCAGATTGTTAGACACTAGATTTTGTCGTGGGGCCCCCGACTTAGAGGTTCGTGGACGCCTGGGAGAAGGCACACGAACTTGAGTCGAGGGACACCCACGAAATTAAGAGCACCCCGCTCCAACGCCAAGGAGGTCACCGGTGGAGAACCGGTGGAGGAAACGTCAGAGGGGGTGCTAAATTTAAAAGAGCGATTTGAAGAGAGAAAGCTTTGGATCTCTCAGGATTCCCATTAAAGCCAACCCTCTTCAAAGCCACCTAAAAGCAGCAAACACGATTTGGTAGCATCTACATAATAAAACTTTTCATAAAAAAGTCAAATATTTAGAAATCTGGATTACGAACAGTTATCCACAGGTTGAAGCTTGGTGGTTTTTTATCTGTGGGATACAATGTATATGAAGTGGGAAAAAGTGGGAAATCCACGAAAAGTAATTTTTATAAAAGTCATGTTGATCGGCGAATACATACACACCATAGATGAAAAAAATAGGATTTCCATGCCGGCAAAGTTTCGCAAAGAGCTTGGCAAGAAAATTATTCTTACTCCTGGACTCGGAAAATGCTTGTTCATTTTCACCAGCAGGGAATGGGAAAAAGTTTCAAAAAAACTTGCCGATTCAGATTCCGATCTTTCATTTTTAAAGGCAGACCAGAGAAATTTCAACCGCTATATGTTCGGCCGAGCGGCAGAGGCAGAGATAGATTCAGTCGGCCGTATACTGATTCCTGATTTTTTGAAAGATAGGATAGAGCTTAAATATTCTGCAGCAGTTGTCGGAGTAAAAGACAGGGTAGAAATTTGGAATGAAAAGGAATGGCAGAGACAGAAAGAAGTGGTCGAAAAACAAGCCGAAGATTTAGCGGAAAAGATCGCAAGGGGAGAGCAATGAGTATCCACAGGACAGTTCTTTTAAAAGAAACAATAGATGGTTTGAATTTACCTACCCTCGCAGGCAGGAAGCCAAGATCGGTAATAGTCGACGGCACTTTCGGCGGAGGCGGACATAGCGTGGAGGTGTGCGAAAGGTGCCCTACCGCACAGATATTGGCTTTCGATCAAGACGAAAATGCTCTCAAAAAGAAGGATGCATTTAAAAAATGCGATATTTCATTCGTAAACGAGAATTTCAGAAATATAGACAAAGTACTAGACAAAATGGAGGTAAAAGAAGTAGACGGAATAATACTTGATTTGGGTTTAAGTTCTGACCAGCTAGAGAATTCAGGCAGAGGGTTTTCTTTCAAGAAAAACGAACCGCTTCTGATGACCATGAAGGCAAATCCGAATGCAAACGATATCACTGCCAAAGATGCGATAAACAGTTGGAGTGAAAAGAGCCTGGCAGATATAATCTACGGTTTCGGAGAAGAGAGATTTGCCAAGAGAATAGCAAAGGCCATCGTAGAAGCGAGAGAACAGGGCGAGATAAACACTACAGAGAAATTGGTAAAGGTGATAGAGGGTGCTGTTCCCAAGGCATACAAGAGTAAAAGGATCCATTTTGCCACCAAGACCTTTCAAGCGATACGTATGGCAGTGAACGACGAACTCGAAGCGCTGAAAGAAGGATTAGAAAAAGGGTTTAAATTTTTATCAAGGGGCGGGAGAATGTCGGTGATTTCTTTTCATAGTTTAGAGGACAGAATAGTAAAACAATTTTTTAGAAAAGTAGCAGCGAACGGAGAAGCCAGGTTAATAAATAAAAAAGTTATCGTTGCAGGGGAAGAAGAATTAAAAGATAATCCACGCGCACGGAGTGCAAAGTTAAGGATTTTAGAAAAAATAAAATAAAAATTATGACCTTTTAATTTTATTTAGGGTCATAGTTAGTAAAAATAGAACTATGAGGGGAATGGCATCAAAATTAAATATCAGAAGCATAACTATGATAAATACCAGCGTGGAGAGGTTGCTGTTAAATGCTGTTTTAATTTCCTTTGCCTTATTAGCGTTTTCATACTTGTTATTGCTCGGCAATATGGTAAAGGATGTGGTGCAAAGAAAAAGTTTTGAAGCTAAATCTAGACTCCTTTCTGTAGAGGTGCAAGATCTTGAAGTAGCGTATCTAAATGCCTCGAACAGCATAGACTTGAACCTTTCTCGCTCCCTGGGTTTTAAAGAAGCGCAGACTACTTTTACGTCTAACACTTCTCTCGGCGCTGCAGAAACAGTTCAAAATGAATTATAGTTTTCTCACTAGATCTAGGGTTACACTTTTCTTTATTTTGTGCTTTTTCTTAGTTTTAGTCAGTAAGCTTTTTTTATTACAGATTGTTCATAGAGATGCCTACGCTGAAACTGCTGATCGGCAATACTCCACTCCCAGTGGAAATATCTTTGAACGCGGAACAATATTTTTTAGCAGTAAAGACGGCGAACTTATTTCTGCAGCTGCGCAAACTAGTGGATACAAAGTGGCTATAAATCCAGAAAAAATAACAAATCCCGAAGACGCTTATCAAAAATTAAATACAGTGGTTAAAATTAATCACGATGATTTTATCAGCCGAGCAGAAAAGATAGATGACCCCTATGAAGAGGTGGTAAATCGTATTTCTAAGGATGAGGCTGATGCTATATCGTCTCTCAAAATTTCCGGCGTGGGTATTTTCAAAGAAAAATGGAGATTTTACCCTGGGGGAGATTTAGCTTCGCATGTGCTGGGATTAGTGGCTTACAAGGGCTCTGAGCTCGGTGGCCGCTATGGCCTAGAGAGACAATATGAAGACGAGCTTGCAAGAAAAAATGACGACCCTTATATGAATTTTTTTGCCGAGGTATTTTCGAATATAAATACTGCTTTGTTTAAAAAGGATTCGATGGAGGGGGATATAGTTACCACCATCGAGCCAACCGTACAAGGATTTTTAGAAAACAAACTTTCTCAAGTAAAAGAAGCTTACAATGTAGATTCAATTGGTGGTATCATTATGAATCCAAAAGACGGGTCTATCTATGCTATGACGGCGAAGCCAGATTTTGATCCGAACAATTTTGCAGACGAAAAAGATAATCATGTTTTTAGCAACCCTATGGTAGAGGGTGTACTCGAATTCGGTTCAGTGGTAAAACCCTTAGTGATGGCTTCCGCCCTCGATGCCGGAGTTTTGACTGCGGATACTACTTATAATGATACAGGAGAAGTTACTATCGAAAAGCACGACATTTTCAATTTTGACAAGAAAGGACGTGGCCCCAACACTACCATGCAGACGGTTTTAAATGATTCTCTGAATACAGGTATGGTTTTCGTAGAACAAAAATTGGGTAAGGAGCGCATGCGCGAATATTTGCTCGCCTATGGTATCAAAGAAAAGACGGGGATTGATCTGCCGAACGAAACGAGCGGTCTTGTATCAAATATCATAAATAGCCCCAGAGAGATCGAGTATGCAAATGCCGCTTTCGGCCAGGGTATTGCGCTCACGCCGGTAGAGCTGGTGCGGGCCCTAGCTTCGCTGTCTAATGGTGGTAATTTGGTAACTCCGCACATAGCAAAAGAAATAAGATATAAAACTGGTATAACTAAAACTATCAACTATCCTATTGTTCGTACAAAAATATCAGAAGCAACCAGTGAGGAAATTACTCGTATGCTTGTCACAGTCATGGATACTTCGTTAAAAGGAGGTAAGGCAAAACTCGATCATTTTAGCGTGGCCATAAAAACCGGTACGGCTCAAGTTGCAGATAATGTGTCGGGAGGATACTATAAGGACAGGCATACACATTCTTTTTTCGGATATTTCCCAGCTTATGATCCACAGTTTATAGTTTTCTTGTATGCCAAGAACCCGAAGGGGGTGCAGTATGCTGCGAATACTTGGGCTGATCCGTTTTTAGATATTACAAATTTCCTGCTTAATTATTACAACGTTTCGCCGGATAGATAATAATCCATTCGATACAATTCAAGGTCATAGTGGATAAAATTGAACCATGAAACCTATTTTTAAAAAAATATTGACTCTTGTGTTGAGGGCAGAGTCTCGCTTGGTTTTGCGCAAATACAAGCCGAAAATCATTGCCATCACCGGATCAGTCGGCAAGACGTCTACCAAAGATGCAATTTTTGCTGTTTTGTCGAAGGCAGTTCATGTGCGTAAAAGCGACAAGAGCTATAACAGCGAGATTGGTTTGCCCATCACAGTTTTGGGTTTGAAAAATGGTTGGAATAATTGGGGAATTTGGTTAAAAAACTTTTTAAAGGGTTTAGGGCTTATCTTATTGCCGAATAAATATCCCAAATGGCTAGTTTTAGAGGTGGGCATCAGCCACCCCGGAGATATGAAGAAGACTGCTTCTTGGCTTAAAACCGATATGGTGGTGATCACTGCTATTGGCGAAACCCCGGCGCACATAGAGTTTTTTCAATCACGCAAACAATTAATCGAAGAAAAAAGCAAGCTAATAAAAACTCTAAAACAAGATGGGTTTTTAATACTAAATGCTGACGATCATGATGTGCTCGAACTGAAACATAAAACCAAGAATTTAGTTTACACTTATGGCTTTAGCAAAGACGCCGATGTAATCGGCTCTGAAGAAAATATACTATATGAAAACTCATCCAATGCCGAAGAGGAGAATAGAAAAGGTTATCCAAAAGGAGTTATCTTTAGAGTGGACGAGGGTGGTGATAGCTTGCCGGTAGCTATCGAGGGTGTGTTCGGCCGAAACCATATTTATGCATCACTGGCTGCTTTAGCTGTGGCATCTAAACTAAAGTTAAATATGCTAAATGCGGTTGATGCTTTAAAAAATTATGAAGTACAGCCAGGGCGTATGCGAATAATCCTCGGCATAAACGGTTCTCTTATTATCGATGATTCATACAATTCTTCGCCTTTTGCCTGCGAGGCAGCCCTTGGCACCTTAGGTGAAGTGCAATATGGCGAAAGAAAGATAGCCGTGTTGGCAGATATGTTCGAGCTTGGCAAACATACCATAGAATCTCACAAGCATATAGGTGGTGTGGTAAAGAAGCGCGCTGACGTGCTCGTGGTAGTGGGCCCTCGGGCAGAGATGATAAAAGAGGGGGCGTTAGAGGCCGGAATGAAACCAGATAATATTTTTGAATTTTCAAATTCGCGCGAAACCGGGGAATTTTTGAAAGGTTTTGTGAAAGAAAAAGATCTAATATTAGTTAAAGGCGCTCAAAATATGCGCATGGAACGCGCAGTAGAAGCCATTCTTTTAGATAAGGAAAATAAAAGCAATCTCTTGGTGCGCCAAGAAGAGGAGTGGCTGAAGAGACAGCAATACTAGATTATACTTCTCCGATAAATTTTCTGGCCCAGATTTCAAACTTTTTTATCTTTTCCTGCAGTTTGGGATATTTTTGAGTGTGTTTATCCATCCACTCGAAACTCTTCGGGAAATAGAGAGATAAAAGAAAAAAGCCGATAGCTAGGAAAAGAATTCCCTGCAAAAATGGCAACACTAGCCCGAGTATTCCGAAGATTATAAAAATAATTCCGACAGTTAAGATGATTATTTTTTTCGCCTGTTTTTGCATGAGATAAAGTATAGCATGCCGGTTTTGACAAAAAAAAGCAGGGAGCGAAGTTAATGACTTGCCCCCTGCGGTGAAGAGAAAAACCTATTCCCCAGGCCTGAATTGCAGGCCGTAGCCTGGAGCGCGAGCCCCGAGTTCCTGAAATCTGTCGCTGGCTGAGGCTACAGGGTGTGGGTTTTGCTCCACGGGGTCTTTTGTCTTTCTGGCTGCCCTCGCTTGTGCCGCCGGAGGGAGAGGCGGGGTGCTGGGTTTTTTCATTACATATATTATACCTCTTTTTTGCAAAAAGTTCAGAAAATAAATTCTACTTGCTTTTTTGATATTTTCGTGCTTTAATTTGGGTTAACCTCTAACCCGGGAAAAGAATGAAGAAAAAGTTTTGCTCTTTATTGGGCGCCCCGATAGCATTTTATGCTTTTGGCGTCCTTTGTGTCATCGCGATTTACGTCGCAATCTTCGGACACCCCAAAAATGGTATGTTGTGGGGTTCTCGTTGACCAGGCGATGAAATCTTAACTCAGCGCGTCGTGCAATCACGGCGCGCTGTTTTCTTTAGTTATGGAGCAAACACTCACAAGGTTTTTTCTTTAAGATTTCTTTTTGTTCTTTGATTGTGTTGATAAAAGTTTTTTGGTCGCTCTTACCTTTCGCTAGTTTTTTATCGAGAGGGGAATGATGCTGGTACCCTCTGCGGGCGAATTCTTTTACTAATGCCTCGTGCCTTTCATACAGCGCTCGCGTTTTCCCAACCCAGCGCAAAGTCTCTGGGTGTTTAGAATAACCCACGCCCTTCGAAGCTTTAGCGAAGGAGGGGCCTTTTCTAATGTGCTTAGTTAAAATATTCCATAGGCCGTGAAGCTCTCTGTGTTCAGCGAGCAGATGCTTTCGGCACAAATGTTTTGGATGTATGTCCCAGACACGCATAAAATTTGTGACTCTACAGAGAATCGAACTCTGATTTTATCCTTGAGAAGGATACGTCCTAACCGTTAGACGA
>Ga0066639_10003896_pt1 | contig 12827 bp, 5 predicted proteins | sample CryGeyCG2114_010_2_FD_59504 | JGI IMG/M metagenome (GOLD analysis project Ga0066639, IMG submission 59504) | Groundwater microbial communities from aquifer - Crystal Geyser CG10_big_fil_rev_8/21/14_0.10 | ecosystem: Environmental > Aquatic > Deep subsurface > Groundwater | place: USA: Utah...
CTTAATGTGATAAACTGTCCCGGATTTAAAAAGGACTGATAATATTTATTCTCTCCCAATTCTTCTACTGCTATTTTTTTTAAATTTCTCTTTCCATAAAATGGATTACTGGATGCAGATTTGTCTTCCTGCTGTGCAGTCCAAGCCTCTTCTGTCGCACTGTATCCACAAGACTTACAATGTAAAAAAGTAGTCACAGAACCACCTTGGTTCTGAACACTATAGTCCGATTTGCTACATTTAGGACATTTAATCTTTTTAGGCATTTGTAATTAACCCCACTTGACTCAAGAATCCATATTCAGCATCAGTTATAACTGTTGCATTATATCCCGTTCTTTTTTTAAAGTCTAAAATCCTCTTAATACTTCCAAAGTTTTCATAAGGAACTATTTTCAAATATGGTAAAACTCTTAATTTATTCTTTGATGTAAGTTGAGAGTTTTTAACGCTATTCATTATATCCCCATGACTTGTGATAACAACATACGCAAATTCTCCAGTGTAATTTACATCTTTATTTTCTGTAAACTTATACCAAGAATTAATATTTGCTTTTTTACTTTTTTGTATTTGCTTCATAACTTGATTGAAACTACTATCAGGACTTGGACTGGCACCTTGTATTAGTCTATTCATTCCCTCTACGAAACTTACACCGCCCATTCCCCAGTTGGGTATACCTTGAAGCATAATTTGTATTGGAGATTGATTATAAGTAAATCTATTTTCTGTTTCATTATAATCAACACCAGCACCTCCTAAATAGAAACCAGCATTTCTATTAGGAATAGATCCACGTTGAGCATTTGAATACAAGAGTAATGCTCTTGTAATAGTCGCTGGTCTTTCTGCATTTTCATAGTTGGCAGATTGAAGCATGTTTAGACCCAAAAGACCAAGTAGTTGATTAATTTTTGGAGTAAATGAAACAGCATATCCACCTTTTTCTTGAAGCATTTCTACGTAATCATATATCTTTGATGAAACATCTTTATTCAATAAAGATAGCTTCATCATTTTTTCTGTAAGAGTAGTAAACGCCTTGTATGTTAAAAGTATTTTTTCTTGAGGTGTTACAGGATCTTCGTTTTCATCAAAACCTGTTAAATGTCCCAATAAATTAGATTTCCCTATTTTTCCACCAGTACCCGAATCACAAACAACAGAGGCCACACCGGACTTAGAAAAATGTTGCAAATCTTCTTTAGCACTAGGAAGATTAGGAAAAAAAGACGGAAGGTATTCCGCTCTATCACCAATAACAGTTTCTTCTACTTGATTATAATTTTCTATACCACCAAAAAATTGGTCTATACTTATTCCTAAATCTTCTTCTATTTCAGGAAAGGACATGCTTTCTAAAATAGATATTTGTATAATATTTTGATGTATTTTTTGCTTTAATAAAAGTTTATTATCTTCTCTATTTTTATATAAATCTGATCTTTGAGAAGAATAGTTATTGGACAATTCTTTATCTAATTGCTCAAAGGCTGTAGAAGCAACTTCTTCAGACGCTATTTGCCCAGAAGCTTTTATTTCTTGTATTTTTTCTCTAAATTTATAATATGCATAGTATTTAGAGAATATAGCTAAATCTTTTCTTCTTCTATAAATATCCTTATATTGATCTCTTTCTAAAACTTCATTTTTTATTTTAGTTCTTTCACCAGACACTCCACCAGATTCTCCGCTAGGAGGAGAATCAATCCATCTGGCTATAGCAGCTTCAACAAACTTTTTACGATCTTTATCAGAACCCATATAATAATATTTGTCTTTAAATCTAGCGGTGAGAAGTGCTGTTGAGTCAGACATATAGTTTGCACCCGCACCAGTCATCACATGATATTTTCTTCTGTCTATGGCGTTGTTTAGTGTTTCTATTTCTATTTGTTCTGGATTTTCAATACTATCAAAATAAACATCAAAATCGTAACCTTCTTCTATTTCATATTTATTTATTTTTTCTTTTTCTACAGCACTTTCTTTATAAGCCACACCGGGAACAGCAAGATATTTTGCTACTCCTGTTTGTGGATTGCTGTTTTTTTCAATATTATGTTCTACTAAATCTAATATAGAATAAACATTAAATCTATTAGAGTTTTCTTCTTTTATTCTAATTAAATCTCCTTTCTGTGGCATAGGCATCCAATCGACTGATTTTCTGGTGTAATCTAGAAATTCTTGCTGAAATTCCTCAGATTCATATCTATCCATAGCCTCATTATATTCTTTATCACTAAATCCAAAAAATACTTTTGGAAGATTAGTTTTCTCTTGCAAAAAGACCTCAATATCAGTATCTGTAGGATTACTTGTACCCTTATATGGCATATCAAAATCAAAAGTAGAGAACATATTGTCCATTATACTAATAAAAATATCTCCCGCACGAGAAGGATCTAATGCATAAAACGCCAACTCTTTTTCATTTGGCTGGACATGGCCTTCTACAAAGTGCTGACGAACCCAGTTACACAATTGCTGTTCATAATCTAGATTTAGTCTTCTATTACCATCTTTATCAATAATTTCTTTTTCTGGTTTTGTTGCATAAGCTGGTATTTTTACTTTCTTATATAAATCAGAATTATGCATAATTTTTTTCCATGCATTCTGAATGGTGGTTTCTCTATCTTCTACAGATATGTTTGGATTATTAATTTCTTTAGCTGCTAATGCATATATCTCCAAAGCATGAGCTTTTTTCAGTGCCTCGTTAGCAAAGTTTTCAACAGCACCCACTCTTTTGCTATAACTACTACCAGTGCCTTCTCCCGCAAAGAGAAATCCCATAGAAACCGATTCTTCTGAAGGTAAGTTGGTTTCTCCAAATGGTATTTTTTTGATATCTTTTAAAAATTCTCTAATTGTAAGTTCTTTTTCTCCATCTTGAGACATTACGGGTTTTCCCCATGCATCTCTCCAAACAACTTTATTCAATTCATCATCGGTTAATGGAATATTGTATCCGCCCGACCCGCCCGAAATCCTTGTGCTTTTTAACATAGTTTTATTAGTAGCACTTGCGCCACAAGCGAATAACTGTAAAACATCTGCTCCAGAAAAGAATTGAGCTTTTGCTTTTAATTTTTCTATTTTATTTTCATCTAGAGATTCAGCACCACCTTCAATTTCTTCTAAATATTTATTGTAGTTATATGCTTCTAGAGCACTAAAAAGAACTGAGGAAGATCTTTGAGATCTAAATGCATATTCGATTGCATCATCTCCACCTTGGTGTTTACTTCCCTCAAGACTTAGAACACTATCTGAAATTCTGGAAGTAGTATATTCTAAATAATCTTTTAATGCTTCTCTAATAGCGCCACGATCTAGACTCACATTGCCTTTTAAGAAAGAAGAAACCTCACTGGCATTTTTTGTTTCCCCATTTTCATATATTTTTATGAAGTTTTCAAATTCACTTTTAGAAATACCTTCATATTCTAAAACACTATTTAATTGCGGACTACCAGACTTATATAACCCTACAATTTCGTTTACCCTTTCTCTTGGAAGCAAAGCTTTAATAGGTTTATCTTGATGATATTCCGTTATTTTTTCTAAATAATCATCAAGTAATACAGAAGTAAATGTTTGAACAAGCTCATTTTCTCTTTCATTTAATTGTATAGGAACTATTTCTGGTTCACCATCTTCATTTGTTCTTCCTGTCCTCATCTGCAAGGTTTCTCCGTCCATAACAATCGGAACATTTCTATTGAAAACCTCATTAATAGAAGGCGCTCTTGCAAAGCCTTCAAACAAGACATTACTTACAATATCGCAACTTCCGAATATAGTTCCATCCTGATTTTCTTGAAAATCACATTTGTTCTGTATATAGAAATAAAGCTTATCACCAGCTTCTTCTTTTGAAGAAATCTGAGTAAATTCTCCAGACTCGTCTTTTATATATAGTTTAAAATATTTAGAAAGAGTGTCCGAATCCATATGCTCTACGTCAGCAGGAGACAAAACAATATCCTTATCTGTTTCGGGTCTCTTAAAGTAATATTCACCGTCAATTAAATTGACCGTATCTGCTCCACCATACTTTCTGGATTGTCTTTTGACGCCTCTAAATCTTCCACAGAATCTACAGAAATTAGACTTTCCATGATAAGAGTAAGAACTATGGTGAGAAAGTTCTTGTTGCTCTGCAAAGTCATTGGCTCTATCTTTTACATTTTTAAAGTATCTTATCTTTTGTGGATCAAAAATTGTATCTAATATTTCTAAAGCCTTTTCAAAAGATATCTCTTCTCCTGTATTTTTTCTTGCTTCTATAACGTTTGGAACTACTCTCTCAGAAATATATTGTATTTGAGAATCTAACTCACCAAAATTTTCTCCATTTTTCCAGTTTCTAACAATATCTCCTAATGTTTGATAGTTTTCAGCATTAAGTAATTCTAAATCTTTTCCATAAAAATTCTCACAAAAGGCTATAATAAAATTATAGTCGTTAGGACTAATGTTTGTGCAGCTTGCCACGTTGGCACGAGCGGCATACCCAGAAATGTCTCTAATTATATTTTTAAAATATTTTAAGTTTTCAAAAAATCTCCACAATTGGCCATGGTCTCCAGTCGCCTCATCAACATCAGCATATATGATGTCTCTCATATCCTCTTCTTTGATCATTAATAAGAAGCTTCTATAATCAGCAGAGCTTTTTTCTAAAGAATCAAAACTTCTATACTTATTAAAAATCTCGTAATCTTGTTCAATAACCTTTTGAGGATTTTCTCTGTATAGATTCCAAAGCTTGTATAATATTTGATTTTGAACATGATCATATTTTGAAAAAGATTCTGAATCTAAAAATATATTTTTAACACGAGAAATTAAATCTTTTCCACTGCCTTCTGCTCCAAATTCTAAATCAGAGACAAAAACGTTATGAATATTTTCTATCGGTTCAATATCTATTAAGGGATATACAATTTGTTCTCCAGTTGCACTGTCTATAGTCACATCAGGGACAATTTTTCCATCCTTATCTTTTTTTGTTTTAATAGGAATTGTCCAGACATGTCCATACACCTGATACCATTGACCTTCTTTTTCGAAAGGCTCTCCAGTAGAAGAAAATTTCATCTCCTCCATATGTTGTTGAACATATTCATCAGGATTTTCCATTTCTTTTTCTACTGGAATACCATGCCCTAATATCTTTATAATTTGTTCTATTAAAATATCTATTTCTTCTAAGTTGTTGTTATCTAAAATATTTTGAACTTTATCAGAAGAATCTGCATTTTTTGCATCTTGACTTAATTCTTCATTTGCACTTCTAAGTCCATTAGATACAGTAAAGAGATGTTTTTGATATTCTCTTTCAAGTAAAGGATTATTTTGTTTTTCACTTTTTATTTTTTTAAAGCTTATTAAATCGTCTTGACTTACTTTATATGCAAGAAGAGAGATATATTCATTATAAGAAATTTGTGGAGCTTTTATAACCTTTTCTGGTTGACCAAAAGTCTTGTTTAAAGCAGATCTAACTATATCATTAATATAGCCTTTAAATGGAGCGGTATCTTCTTCTCCACGGTTATCTATAATATCTATAAAAAACTCTTCATCATTTAAAGCAATAAAATCTTTAATTTCTTCATATGATTCATCAAACCCCTTAAAAAGACTTCTTTCCAATTTTTTATATCTATTATTATAATCTTCTTGTCTTTTTTTCTCATCAACTATACTTGTATCTTCATTTAATTTAAATAAACTTTCTTTTATTTTATTAATTTTTTCTAAAATGGGACGAAATTTTGGTGATTTTGAAATATACTCAGCATACTCTTCTGCTTTAGAAGAAAAGTTTTCTGTAAGAACTGATTCATATTCTTCTTCAGGAACCTCTTCAGAAATAGAAGTTTCAGGGGTCTCTATAACCCCGGTTTCCTCGTCTTTTGTTTGTGCTGTTTTTATTCCTATAATTTTACAGACTTCATCAAAATTATCATACAATATTTCTTTTTCTAGTCTGCTAATTTTAAATATCTTATCAAGGATTTTATCCTTCATATCTGTGCTCCGATTAGAATTTTTTACCTTTAGAGTTCTCTACATTTTCCCAAGATCTATCTTCACTTCTATGTTTTCTAGTATTATCTTTAAGATGATCAGATTTTCTTTTTATATTAGCCTCTTTAACCTCTTCTGGATTGGGAGGCATTTTAAATATTTTAGATAAATCTTTATCATAAGATCTTTCTCTATATTCATTAGGATTCCCAAAATTAAAAGCATCATTTTTTGTATTCATATCTTTTTCATAACTTCTTTTAATTTTATCACCAACATGATCTTGCCACTTCTGAGTATCATTTGCATCATTTAAAAATTCTTGATGCTTTTCTTGATCTCTCTGTCTATAGATTTCAGCAACTTTTTCTCCAGCCTTAATAGACTGTTGGACCCTATCTCTTTGTGCGGTAATTTCACTGTGCTCTTTTTCTGGGGCAGGAAGATCGCAAGGTCTTAAGGCTGTTCTATGTGGTGTGAAACCCATCATACTCGCTGGAACTTCACTAGTATTTCTAGCTCTAGAAGGCTCAAATTCATGCTGTTTTTGAGTCTTTTCTCTTTTAGCCTTTCTACGTTCTTTACCAGTGTTAATTGCATGATCAGTAAATTCACTATTCTTAGCATTAGAAAATGGATCGGGATTAAAAATGCTGGGTCTAAAATCTGAAGCCTGAGGCATTCTAGTTACAGAGCCATTAGCATCTCCTGAACGAGAAGTTTGACGAGGATCAATACGTTCACCTGGTCTTGCGGAACCCGAAACTGTTTCCCAAGAACGATCCCTAATCTCCGCACTTTGACGTGCTTTCTTCTCAGCACGAATTTTTCTATCAGATTTAGCATCTTCTTCAATTTTAGGAGTTTTTGATGATAGTGCAGCTTTTAGTTCTTCTGCTTTATTAAATCCTTTTTTAGGATTCATATCGTCATAAAGAACATTCCCTGACATAATATGTGTTGTTTTTTTAGACATAATTTACTCCTTAAATTAATCTTGGAATTTACTTTTTCTTTTTTCTTCCAATTTTTTATCTTTATAGTTTTCTACTTTCTTCTTTCTTTTCTTAAATTCACCTTTTGGAGGTGTTTTTTTATCTTCGGTATCATGTTGATTTGTTTCCACATAATCTGTAGTCATATCATCAGCATATCCAGGAGGATAAATTCTTGACCAATAATTAAATAATCTTTTTGCCTGATCGCCTCCTAGCGCCATTATTTTCTTATAAAGAGCTAGATTTAGTTGAGCTTCGCTCATTTTACTTGCTACTTTTTCCATTATTTTATCCCCTGAGCCGTAAGTGTCCCATGTTCCTTCTGGATAAGGCTCATAATAACTACAGGTATTAGTTCCGGGATCTCCTTTAAAAGTTAAAGTACTTTGTTCATATTTGTTTTCATAAGGACACTCTCCGGTCTCTAACTTGATGCAGCTATAACATATGGTTCCGGGGGTAACGACATTAGTACCTTTATTTACAACGGGCATTATATTCTTCCCCTTTTTCTTCTTAGATTGAATACGACTTTATTGTTAGAATACTTTTTCTTAAGGTTGAATTTTTGAGATCCACCTCTATAGTTTTCATCTCTTTTTTTATAATCTCCCAAGCCTTCGAAAGACTCTTCGTCTTCAACACCCCTTGGACCACGAAGACTTTCATAACTATCTTTAGAGTCTTGATAATCTTCAAAACTCATATCGCTTTCTGAATCCTCAATAGAAAATCCAGATTCTCTAAAAGTCTCATAAGATTGAAAAACAAATCTAATTAAACTTTCTATACTTCCAGAAGCAGATTCATAAGCCTGTTCTGCTAATCCGGGTATATTTTGCATTTTCTTTTCATGTTTTTTATTGTTTGCAATGTCACTAACCAACTTTGTAAACTCAGAACTAAATACAAAATCATCTGGCAAAGCTTCAATAGCAACATCAATTTTTTTAATAGCTTCTGGTGCATATCGTCTTAATGCATCATAAGGAGACTCTCTTCCTCTCTTTCTAGTATCACTTCTAATATCTGTTGAAAAAGCATTACCAGTTCTGCCATATTGAAGTAGTTTTTCTTTAACTTTTTCATTTTGATCCATTTTTTTAAGAATTCCAACCATAGTTTCTTTGGCAGGATCACCAGACCATTCAGAAATAGCTTTTTCAATAGCGGCATTAAGATTTTCACTTCCAGCTAAGGCATTTCCCCAATATTCAGCATTTTCAGCAAAAGCTTTATAAATATCTGAAATTACTAATGATTCAAACAGGTCATTTGAAACCCTTTCATTAACTTTATTAGCATTTATTAGTCCAGAAACAAACTTATTAATCTGTTCTCCAACTGGGCCCACTTCATTGATATCTCCTGAAATTTCTTTCAATTTATTTTTCAAATCATTCGGATATTTAATTTCTCCAGCATCATAATATGTCTTTAGCTCTCTTGTTACTCTATTTAATACTGTTGGATTCTGTGGAACAGTATAAGAAACAGTAATTGTATATGGATATTCTACATCCTTTTTTAGATCGGCTGGATCTTGATAGGTATCTTGGTAAACTGCTCTATAGAAACTTGTATTTGACGGTGGTTCCAAGCTTAATAACTTTCTTGAAACAAGGGCTGCTTCAAGTCTTGGACTTCCAATTTCATAATCTCTTGCATCTCTAAAAGTATAAGATTTAGTAGATTTAATATCATAAAATGTTACAGTCATTGTATCTGGATCAATTCCACCTTCGGTTTTTATCTTTTTAGCTCTCTCTTTTCCCTTAGATGTATCGGCTTCCCACCTAATAGCCTCTTCTTCAGATTCTATCTGTGCATTATCTAATTGAAAATCCCCATATCCAGTAAAAAGTTCTCTCAGATCTTTAGAAACAGCCTGAATATCACGATAGGCAACATTTGCTGCTTTATCGCTTGTATCTAGATTTAAGAAATCGCTAAGTAAATTTTCTATAATAGGTAAAGCATCTTCTGCCATTTCAGACATGGCCTCACCCATTTCCTTCATCTGCTCTGGTGTTGCAGTTCCACTATTGGCAAGTTCAATTATTTCAATATAATAATCCGATATTCTTTCTTGTAATTCTTGAAATTGTTTTGCTTCATCGCTTTCTACTCTTGATTCATTTATTCCAAGATATTCATCTGAAGCTTCTTTTAGTAAAACAATAATTCTATTTACTTTTTCTGAAGCGGACTGAAAGCTTTCAAAATGATTATTAGAACTTAATCCGATTTGAATAAGAGCTATAATTTCTTCAGTACCAGAAATAATTTCTGATAAAGTGTTTTCATCTAAAATTAATACGTTAAGAGCGCTTCTTTTTTGTAAATTTTCAGCAGCATTTTCAAACTGATTTACTGCGTTTTCTACTTGAGATTTTTTAATAAATTTGTTAATATTAAAAGCAGATCTAGATTGTTGTTTTTTTCTTCCAATTTCTTTTATTAAATCTAATTTTCTTTGTTTTTTATCTTCTGGACTTTCTTCCTGTTCTTCTGGTAAAATATCTCCAGTAGATATACCAAAATTCTGCTTTAATTCATTCAACAATCTTTCTACGTTACCCCTGTCCTCATTATCTCCAGTATAATTTTTAAGAAATGATTTGACTTCGGAAAGAGTATTTTTTAATTGAACAATAATCTTTTTATAAGGCTTCTTATCTACTCTTGAAGCAAGAGTATTTAATATAGAAACAATTCTTTTTGACGAATCATCTAATCTATTTAACATTTCTATAGCAAGAGCACCTTCATAAGAAGACATCCCAGATTTTAGTTGTGTATAATCGCTAGGATTTATTGCTTGAATGCCATTATCTTTATATTTTTTATCTTGCTGTTTTAATGAAAAATTAGATCTAATTCCAATTAAAGGATTGTAGTTGTCTAGAAAATCACTAAAATTATTTTTTAAAGATACAACATGTTTTGGCAATCTTAATTTTGCTTCAGCTAAAACACCTTCATCAGTATCTTGATTTCTAATTAATATAGAGAACTGATCTATTTCATTTGCAGAAATATTTAATTGTTTTACTATATAATTAAGATTTCTAACTCTTACTCTATCTATATATGTCTCATAATTTTTATCATTAAACCTATATTTAGAAATTACTTCTTCAAGTTGTCCCTTAAAAGCATTAACAATTTTATTTAATCCTGGGAACTGTTTAAAAGGATCTTCTATATTTAAATTTAATTTACCAATTCCTTGCTGATTGGCCTGATTTATTCCACTTGCTATAGCAATCATTGCATCAGAAACGTTTTTTGGGAAAGTTTCTATATTGGATGTTAATAAAGCTACCCTATTTTCTGAATAAGTTTTACTTGTTTGAACGAATGCAATAAGTTTTCTACGCATCCAATTATTATATGCATTAGCGGCGGTCGGCGGAGGATTGTTTTGATCAAATGCAGGTAAGGGAGTATTAATTAAATCATCTACAGTCAAATCATAGTTTGAAAGGAAAACGTTAGCCTGGTCTACGTCAGAAAGATTATTAATACTTGAAAGCAAAGAATCCCAATTCCTTTGCATACTCCGTTCTGTTTGATAATCTATTTCCCTTCCCTCATAAGGCTGGAATTCTTTTCCACTCTTTTCTAAAAATGCAGTTGAGTTTCTAGAGAATTCATCATAATCAAAAACAGATTCTCCTGTTTTTTCCTGCTGTATCAATATATTAACTGCTTTTTCAGGAATATTGTCTTCATTAATAACTTCTTGATCTGTCAAGCCTTCATCCATTTGACTTTGCATCTGACGAATCAAGTTATTTGAGACTCTATCATAATCACGTTTTTCAAAATATACAGTAGACACTTGACCGTTTTCGATATCTTTAATAAAATGAAGCTTATTATCATATTTGTAGATTTCACCTGGTTGTATAGTGGGAATATTCTCTGGATGCATTAATTTGTATTTATCAGGATCTGTTTCGTTTGTCCCCCTAACCGGATTTATTATTGTTTCTAAAGTTTCAATAAAATTATCTAAATCTGGTTTAGACAAAAAACTAGTTAAATTAAACATAGGAGCAACAGATTCTAGCATAGAAAAGTCAGCGCCTGGAATATCTGCGCCATGTGTTTCAACAACTTCTTGCAATACACCAGCAACTTTTCCAGATTGAAGTGCTCTTACTATATTTAATTCTTCTTCCTGCTGTTGTTCTACTTCTTGCTGTTTTTCCTCTAACAACTCTCTCTGGACTTCTTCGTCAGTCCAACTATATGTTGATATTTCTTGTTTTATTGTCAATAATTGTTCTTTAGATCTTTCTAAAATCTTATTTTGTACTAAATTGCCAAGTTCTTTAAGAGATTTATTTAAGGACCCCAAATCAAGTCTTTCACTTAAACCAACATATCCTTTTTTGTCTTGTTCAAATAGATCTTGAGCGATGATCCTCATAGATGCTATTTCCTGACGAGTTAAAGGGTAAAATTCATTTGTTTTTTTTAGTATAGGGGGTGCTATACCATCAAATCCGTGTTGATTTAAAATCTGAGTTCTTTCCTTTAAGGAAATTCTGTTCCAGTGGGAAGGACTTTTGGACTTAAGGCTTTCAATTAAAGCTTCTATATCTTCTTTATTTTCATCTAATTTTGCACCTATATCCATTAAAGAGAAAGCTATTTTTCCAATAAAATCTTCTGTATCAACTCCAAGAGCTTCTATTCTTGAAAAAAGGTTTCCCAAATAAGGATTTCCATAAATAAGATTCTTTAAATAATCAAATTCACTTACTTCTTGGTATTCTCCATTTTCTGTCGGCGTAGTTAGAGGTGTATCGTCCGGTCTAACAGCCACTTTATTTAAATAGTTATCTAAAGTACTAGAAAATGGATCTGCCTTGCTTGCTATTTTTCTAATTTTGAAAGCCATTTCTTATCTCCAACATAAATAAAGATGTCGTTTTGTGATATTCTAACAAAACACACCTTATTCCTTTAGTTTATTGGTCAGTTCCCTTAACTTTTTTATAGTTTTATTGTGTATTTTTCTGACCGTTTCATGTGAAATATCCATGCTTTTAGAGATTTCTCTAAAAGATTTATTCTTTAAATGTTTCTCTTTTATGATATTTTTTTCCTCTTTTGGTAAAATATCTACAAAAGACAAAATTGTACGAATTAATATTTTTTCATGTATTTGATTTTTTTTAATTATTCTAATTTGATCTAATTGTTCAAATTGATTATTTAAAATCTCTATTATGAATATTATATCACCCAAATATTCATCATTACAAAAAAGAAACCCCTTCATCTCACTACGAGACGGAGGGGCTCCATTGTTTTTTTGGGTATGGGAATTTATGAATCTTAGAAGGCGGTAAGCCTTACAAAGACGGTTGTGAGGGATATGAACTAAAGTTGATTCTTTTCTAAGAAAATCCTGAATGCTGTATTTGATATGGTAAGATGCATAAGTTTCAAACTTTATTCCATTTTTTGATTTAAACTTTCTAGCTGCTTTTATGAGACCGATTCGTCCCTCTTGAATCAAATCATCATGTTTATTACGATCTATAAAACTATATTTTTTAGCAATTACATTTACTAGGTGAATGTTTTTTACAATTAATTCATCTATTTCATATTCATTCAGGACCCCTTCAGAGGTCCTAAGACTCATGCGTGTTTAGGCGTAATCTCCATAAAATAATTATTGTTAGAATAAGACCCATCACTAACTTCATACTCTAAATCATCGTTCAAATATCCAAATAAGAGATCTTCCATCTT
>Ga0066639_10003897_pt1 | contig 12827 bp, 12 predicted proteins | sample CryGeyCG2114_010_2_FD_59504 | JGI IMG/M metagenome (GOLD analysis project Ga0066639, IMG submission 59504) | Groundwater microbial communities from aquifer - Crystal Geyser CG10_big_fil_rev_8/21/14_0.10 | ecosystem: Environmental > Aquatic > Deep subsurface > Groundwater | place: USA: Utah...
ATAGACGGCATTTGTGACGAGGTGGCAAAGACGATAGAGTTGTTTTCGAAATAGAGAAGGCAAGCGAAAAGCGCTTGAAAGTAAATTTATTTGTAGTAGTCTGGTAGATAGGTTTTCTTTTTTGAACAGGGCAGTTATGGTCGCAAAATCTCTGATTGTTCAACCTTCTCCAATGACGATACAAAAGTATACTGATAATTGGCATCAGATTCATTTTCTTGATTCTGACGGCATTTTTGGGATCTGTAATTGCACAAGTTACGATGAATTAATGGAGCATGTGAAGAAACTTCGTGATCAGTACGGTTGGACCATACTTTGGGTTGGACGTGTGAGCGAACAGCATTGGCCGCCCCCTGTTTCGCTCGAAGAGCAAATGGAAAGGACAGAGCCTGCAGCTCGTCTGTAGAACCGTCTGTAAAATCCCCGTGGCAACGGGGGTTTTTTATTCGTATCTCTAATTCGAACGAATAGTGGAATAGTAAAAGTTTGTGTGGTATGGTTAATGTATGAAAGATTTAAAAAAACTTGAGAAAGTTTTAAAGGCTCTTGCCAACAAGCGCCGACTAGCAATTCTTAAATATGTAAAGAAAGAAAAAGAGGCGACAGTGGGTGAGATTGCCGAGGCAATAGATCTTTCGTTTAAGGCGACGTCAAAACATTTAGGCGTGCTCGCAAGCGCGGATATTGTAGAAAAAGAACAAAGGAGTTTGCAGATGTGGTACCGGCTTTCGGTGTCTATGCACCCAATCGCAAAATATATCTCTAATTCGCTCGAATAAGCGAATAGTTAGGAAAATAAAGTTTAGCCTCGTCATATCCCCACCGCCTGCCTGTGCGAGGCCTGCTTGCGCGCTACGCGCAGGCAAGCACGCAGACAGGCAGAGCGGATGGGGTATTGGCGAGGCATCAGGGTAAACTTTGTTGTATAGGTGTCGGCTCCGCCGACACGCCTATACCTTGCGGATTCATCCTCGCCGCCTGCCTGTGCGAGACACGCAGACAGGCAGAGCGGACGAGGTATTCTCCGCAGTTACAATAAAAACGGGCATGTGGCGGAATTGGTATACGCGTACGCTTCAGGAGCGTATGAGGCAACTCTTGGGAGTTCGAGTCTCCCCATGCCCATACTGCTATTTTAAATACCCCGACTTTTTGGAGGGGTATTTAAAGTAGTGGCTGTGGAGTTATGGGGAGACTCGAAAGCCGGACTGAGCGTAGCGAGGGAGGCGGGGTCGCGGTCGTTTGTGGGGCGCGAAGCGCCGAACGCAAACGAGCTGTGACCGAGTCTCCCCATGCCCATACCGCTATTTTAAATACCCTTCCCGATGGAAGGGTATTTAAATATTAGTTGTGGAGCTATGATAAGTCTCGTCACAGCTCGTGTGACATATCCCGCAACTAAAGTTAATGGATATTGTATAATTATTGTATGTTGAATAAACAAGAAAAAATACTTTTGGTTGGCGCGAATTTATGGGTGCTGGGAGATGGCATGCTCGGGCCTCTTTTTGCCGTGTTTTCAGAACGTATTGGGGGCAATATAATTGATATTACGTGGGCGTGGGCAGTGTACCTTGGGGTAACGGGTATTGGTATTATTCTCGTCGGAAAGTGGTCTGACCATATCGGGAAAGAATGGCTTTTATTGGGCGGGTACGCCCTGACCGCTCTTTTTACCTTTGGCTATCTTTTGGTGAGGGAGCCGATAGATCTTCTTATTGTTCAAATAGGGCTTGGTATAGCCCTCGCCTTTTCACAACCGACGTGGTATGCGCTCTATGGAAGGTATTCTCATAATCAGGACGAAGCCGACGGGTATTCGTGGGGGATTGCGACCGGACTCTCATATGTTATTGCGGGAGGCGCACTCCTTATCGGAGGTTTTATTGTAAGCAACTATTCATTTAAGGTGCTTTTTATCACGATGGGCTGCGTGCAAATTTTGGCGACTCTCTATCAGGCAAAAATTTTGAAATACAGGATGAAAAATTAATTTTGTTTGTAAAAAACACATAAAAACACACCACAACAAACGCCTCAACGAGAATCCCCGTTGAGGCGTTTGTTGTGGTGCCTCTAGTATTCCACTAAATAAGTTTCAACTTCTGCGTTTTTCCGCGCTGTGCCCCTCCGTAGTCCGCCAAACTGGCGGACGAAGGGGGGTTCGTTCTGCCCGCCTCGACTCGTCGTCTTCGACGAGGCGGGCGTAATTCTGCGAGTGCCACCGTAATGCATGGCATATACGTTGTTAAACCATGCACGCGTCGGATGTGAAATGGGTTGGGAATTAAGTTAATGCGGCACTAGGTTTCCAGCCGTGTCGTTGTTTGAGAAAGCAATTTTCGATACACAAACGCGCTTGCGAAGAGAGTTACGGGGACCGTCAGAAAAAGACCAACGCCGAAGGCGAGAGCTCCGAGAAGATTTGTGATTCCCACGCACACAAAGAAAAGAAGTAGATGGGAGCGAACTCCTTTTGTGATAGTAGAACTACGTTTGAGCGCTTCCAGCGGCCCGATATCTTTATCTACTATTCCGTATCTAAAAAAACTGAATTGAATTGCCCATATAATTCCCGGAACAATAAAAAGAATAAGGCCGCACATGATAATAATGCTGTACAGAAGCGAGCCGAGAATAAAGTCCCAGAAGAGTCGAACATGGGAGAAAAGGTCGCTCCAGACCGCTTTTTCGTTATCGACGTAACGGAGTGAAATTCTCACGAGTCCGATGCTGATGATAATGCCCCACACAAGTATTCCCGCATTAATGAGGAACGCAATCGGGGTGGCGCCTTTTTGGAGTTCTTCGGCCGCAAAGCTCAAGATAATTATTGGTAGCCAGATTACAAAAAACAAGCGGATTAAAAATTTCCCATTTTTTTTAAACGTTTCCCACCCGAATTGAAATGATTCTTTTATAGAGAAGTTTTTCATTTTATGAGAGACCGAACACGGACACATGCATGTTCCACTCTTGGGTAATTAATTTTTAAAATTTATATTTGAATAGGCTCTAAGCTAGACGATACGGCATACGCTATTTTGGCATCTCGTATTAGGCACCTCATTCACGTTATCAAAAATATAAGCCCGGAAATAATCATAGCGTATGATATCATTTTTACAAATAAATGTTTTTCATGGAAGTAAATATTTCCTGAAAGTGTCGCCCACAAGATTGCCAACGCTCGTTTGGCTGTCGTGATGATTGATGCCGGCGCGAAGAGGTACGCAAAGCTCATGAAAGCGGTCGCAAGTCCCATAGAGAATGACTGCACGAGAAAGACGCGTTGTTTCAAAAATCTAATGGGATTTTCTCGGGCTACGAAAAACGCCATTATTGTAAAGTACACGAGAAGTATTGCCAGAGTGAGGCTTTGTTCAGCTTCAACAGAATTGAAGTGGGTAATGTCGTATTTGTAAAGAGAGATTGTCGCGGCGGCGTTTATCGTGATGAAGATTATATACCAAAACCCCTTTGTCCGAATGCCGTGGTTCATGAGGAGGAAGATGAGGGCAAGGATAATAATTGTTATACCTATGATTTGTGAAAATGAAATCGCGTATCCTAAAAAAATGTCTATCGCCAAAAGGAGGGGAATCGTGCCGATCATGATAAAACCAACGGCGCTTCGTTCTGCTTTTATAATCGCGAGAATTCCGATATGGAATTGCGCGATTTCCAAAAGTGCGCGGATACTGAAAGTGGGGAGAGACTCAAATGAAAACACAAATTCTTGACGGGCAAAAGCAATCACAAGAAGAATAATGGTGCTCCACAAAAGATTTAAACACCCCATCGTGTAGATGCTTTCTTTGTGGTCGCGTACTTCTGTTTTGCCGATGGACGTGCCTATTTCGTGGAAAAACGTTGCCGCGATGGTGAAAAGTAGACCGAACATTTTTAAAAACTTTGGTTACCAAAAAATATATAATCCGAAATTTACGAAATAATATCCGAAACTACAAAAAATAAGTGGCGCCGTGTTTCGTATCTTTCGGATATTACTTCGTAATTTCGGATTATGTTCTCGTAGGAAACTTTTGTTCTGCTAATTGGGGTACTGAATCAATAAGTCCCCCCATGGCGCCTGACGTAAGAAGTAAAACAATGTCGTTGTTCTCAAGCTCGTGCGAGAGTATCGCAAGCGCTCGCCGTTCGTTGGGGGCACCGACAGCCCGCTGTCCGCTTTTTAGAACGCGAGAAACAATATCCTGAATTTCAGATTCTGTTTCGGCCGTTTCTTCGCGAGACGGCTCATGGTAAATAAGTATTCGGTCCGCGCCCCTAAACACCGTATCGTACCATTGCATTGTTTCTTTGTTTCGCCAACTGAACGTATGCGGCTCAAAGACAACAACGAGACGTTTTTCGGGGAAATGCAGGCGAAGTGCTTCGATCGCCGCGCGAGCTTTTGAGTACGAGGAACCGAATCCTTCGTATATAAGCACGGATGAGGTGTGCGTTTTAAGATCGAGGCGCCGTATAAGCCCGGGGAATGTTCGTATGCCGGCTTCCAGTTCCTCGGAACTCATTAAGTTTTTTGTAAGAATATATGCGGAAACACCCACGATATTTTCTATGTTGTGCTTTCCCAGGAGGGTGGTTGTGAGACGGATACGCGGACTCCCATTTTGCACGAGGGAAAAATTTGTTTCTCTGCCGTAATGAATATCCAGAGCGCCGAAGTCCGCTTCTTGGTTTAAAGCGTATGTTACAATATTTCCGCGAGATTTCTTTAAGAGTTCTTTTACATTTTCTCCATCAAGGCATGCAGTAAGCACTCCATCCGTCGGCATGTCCGCGATTAATTTTTCAAACTGGGCGCGATATTCCGATAGCGTCGGATATACATTTGTGTGGTCATGTTCCGCTCCCGTAAGAATGATGTCCTTTGGATGGTAGTGTAAAAATTTTGGCAGGGTGTCCCAGTGCGATGTCGGGTACTCGTCTCCTTCTATGACGAATTGCGGATCTTCCCCAATGTGGGCTAATTCCAAGGGCATCTTTCCGTCGGCTTGCCCCGTAAGCGCTCCTATAAAATAGCCGGGTTTTTTCCCTGCAGACAGAAGACACCACGCCAAGAGAGCAGTCACGGTGGACTTCCCGTGATTTCCGGCAACTACGGTAACGTGTCGTTCTTTTGTCAGCTCTTCCAGTATTTCTGGAAATGATTTTACCGGTACGCCATGAATAAGCGCCGCCTGCACTTCCTCGTTTGTGTCAGGAGATAGTTTGGAATGTCGGCCGATTACAATGAGGTCTACATCTTCCGGAATGTTGTTTTTTGAATATTCAAAACTAAATGAAATACCTTTTTTGCGCACGTAGGTACTTATGGGAGGGTAATTTCCTTCATCCGAACCGCTTATTTTCCAACCTGCTTCTTTGAGAAGCATCGCCGTGCCCGCCATGCCAACACCGCATATACCAATAAAGTGAGCCTTTTTAATCATGCATATATAGTAACACGAGTATTGCCGTGCGCGGAAATGGCCTTGTTGCATTTTGGCATAATGTAGTGTTGCATATACATATATGGTTATGTTTTATATTGTCGCAACCCCTATTGGCAACTTGGAGGATATTACACTCCGCGCGTTAAGAGTTTTAAAAGAGGTTGATATAATCTTGTGCGAGGATACGCGGGTTACAAAGAAGCTTTTACATCATTTTAAAATTGCTACGCCGACAGAAAGTTATCATTCACAATCTCGATTTACGAAAACAGAGAAAATTTTACGATTTCTTGAAGAGGGGAAGCAATGCGCTCTCGTGACAGATTCAGGAACGCCGACAATCTCCGACCCAGGGAGCCATCTTGTATCTTTAGTGCGTGAGAAGTTTGGCGAGCGAGTCAGTATTGTTCCCATTCCCGGTCCATCTGCATTAACGGCGGCACTTTCGGTGTCAGGGATTCCGGTTCAAGAGTTTGTTTTTTTGGGGTTCTTGCCCCATAAAAAAGGACGGGAGACGCTTTTTAAGGAAATAAAAGATTCAAAACGGACGGTTGTTTTTTATGAATCCCCGCACCGCATAGAGAAAACATTGGCTTCACTCCATGTGCATCTTTCATCGGAAAGAAAAGTAGTAATCGCAAGGGAACTTACTAAGATATACGAGGAAGTAGTTTCTGGCACGTCTGAAGAAGTGGCACTTTATTTTCAAAAAAATAAAGACAAAGTGAGGGGGGAGTTTGTGGTGCTTGTATCGGGAAAATAATGGGTGCCTCTTTAAAGTTTTTAAAAATATTGTATAATGACACCATGAGAAAAAATCTTATCATTTTTCTTTTGTCGCTCTGGATTATACTCATACCGTTCCTCGGCTTTCCAGGTTCGTGGAGGACATTTTTTATTGTAATTTCCGGATTAGTAATCGCGGTGCTCGTATTTCTTGACGTGGCGCGAAAGCGGATGGCTCATGCCCCGCATTCTTCCGGAGAAGACAATGAAACTAAATCGTAACCAACTCACGTTTGTTTTTGGAGGTGCCGCGCTTTTTAGCGGCGCGGCATTTCTTTTTGCGTATCTTCCGTCATTTGGTCCGGTTATATACGAAAATACGCCCTCTGTGGGCGGGGCTGTGCTTACGGGAGGGGAGGTCGATGTAGAGCCTCCCGTTCTCCACATTCCGACGCCGGAGCCTGTGCACGGCCTCTATATGACGCAATGCATTGTTGGCACGCCACTTCTGCGCAATAACCTTATTCAGCTCGTGAAGGATACGAGTCTCAACACGGTTGTTATTGATATAAAAGACTACAGCGGCACTATTGCGTTTAGAACCGGAGATCCGCTTTTTGCCGGCGCGGAGCTCGTGCAATGCGGAGCTTCAGACATGAAAGAGTTTATCAAAAAACTCCATGAAGACGGAATTTATGTCGTCGGGCGCATTACGGTGTTTCAGGATCCGTATTATACATCAAAATATCCCGAGGCGGCGGTCAAGCGCGCAAGTGATCCGCACGTGGTTTGGGAAGATTACAAAGGACTTGCTTTTGTTGATGTCGGCGCGAGAACATTTTGGGATTATATCGTGGCACTTTCAAAAGCTTCTTACGCGATCGGATTTGATGAACTCAATTTTGATTACATACGTTATCCCTCGGATGGCAACATGAAGGATACATATTATTCACACAGTCTCGGGAAAGAAAAGAGTGTCGCGCTCGAAGAGTTCTATGTTTATCTTAACAATGCGCTCAAGCCGGTTGGCGTTGTCCTTTCAGCTGACTTGTTTGGAATGGTAACAACAAACGAAGACGATCTTAATATTGGTCAAGTGCTTGAACGTGCGTTGCCATATTTTGATTATATTGATCCCATGGTATACCCGTCGCATTATCCGAAGGGTTTCCGCGGGCATGTAAACGTAAATGAACACGCTTACGATATCGTGAATTTCTCGCTTGCGCGTGCCGTGGAGCGTACCATCGCCACAACAACGCGAGTCGCCAGCTTCGTTTCTATGCCAATTGCTTCTACAACCCCGCAGCTTTATGAGAAACCAGCATATCCGGCTTCACGCATTCGCCCGTGGCTTCAGAGTTTTGATTATCCTGTCGTCTATACGCCGGATATGGTTGACGCACAAATACGTGCTACGCATGACGCGGGACTAGAGAGCTATCTTTTCTGGGATGCTGCCAATAAGTATCGAAGTTTGCGTGAAGTACTCACACAGACTGCAATCACAACAGAAATATAATGTAGGGAGTAGAATATATATTTTTGTTGTATAATTTTTTTATGGCCGACGAGACACAAAAAATCACCTATTTCGCTCAAACCGATCATCGGGGGAAGAAGACGCCCTTCGGCATAAGAGCCGACGATCGGATGAAGCATTTCTATGTAATCGGAAAGACCGGCATGGGCAAATCCACCATGCTTGAAAACATGGCGGCGCAGGATATTCAGAGCGGCAACGGCATAGCGTTTATAGACCCGCACGGCAGTGCCGTTGAAGCGCTTCTTGACTATGTTCCCGAAGAACGGGTCAAGGACGTTATTTACTTTGCTCCTTTTGATATGGAAAATCCGATTTCTTTCAACATTATGGAAGATGTCGGCTATGAGAAACGGCACCTTGTCGTGTCGGGTCTCTTGAGCGCTTTCAAAAAAATTTGGGTAGATGCATGGTCTGCCCGCATGGAGTACATTCTTCAAAATACTCTTTTGGCGCTTCTTGAGTATCCTGACTCAACCATATTGGGGGTGAATAGAATGCTTATTGATAAAGCGTATAGGAAGCAGGTAGTAGATGTGGTGTCGGACCCCGTTGTGAAATCATTTTGGGTTGATGAGTTTGCGAAATATACTGACCGCTATACGCAGGAAGCAACACCGGCAATTCAAAATAAAATCGGGCAGTTTGTTTCAAATCCCTTAATACGGAATATCGTTGGCCAGCCAAAGTCTTCTTTCGACTTTCGAAAAGCGATGGATGAGAAAAAAATTCTTCTCATGAATCTTTCAAAAGGGCGCATAGGAGATACGAATGCTCAGCTTATCGGCAGCATGCTTATTATAAAAATCTACCTTTCCGCAATGTCTCGGGCGGACACCCCCTCGTCTGAACTGGCACAACTGCCGCCATTTTATTTTTTCGTGGACGAATTTCAGGCATTTGCGAACGAAACGTTTGCCGATATTCTTTCTGAATCACGAAAATATAAGTTAAGTCTTACCATAGCGCATCAGTACATTGAGCAAATGCCCGAAGAGGTGCGTGATGCCGTTTTTGGGAACGTGGGAACGATGGCGATATTTCGCGTGGGAGCATTTGACGCGGAAGTGCTTGAAAAAGAGTTTTTTCCCACGTTTACCGCGGAAGACCTCGTCAATCTCGGTCAATATCAAATATATCTCAAACTTATGATAGACGGTCTGGCTTCAAAGCCGTTTTCCGCGATAACGCTTCCACCGATTAAAAAATCGGACCACCTTTTTAAGGAAGAGATTATTGAACATTCTCGAAAAACATTTGCGTATCCGCGAAAAGGGGTTGAAGACGCAATAAAAAAGTGGCATGAGCCGGTTGTTGTTGCGGTGCCGGAAGAAGCGAGGAAAGAAAGAGAGCGAGAGCGGACTCCTTTCACGCGAGGTGAGCTCAGGCAGGACACACGACGAGACTCTCGCGAACCGCAATCGCGAAGTGAAAGAGAACGCCCTGTAGAGAAAGCGGAATGGCGTACCGAACCTCGTCGGGAATTTCAACGGAATACTCGGCCGGAAATTACTCGAGACGCGAGACCAAGGCGGGAGCCCGAACCTCGTGCCGTGGTGGAGCAAACCCACAAGCCGTTTGAGAAAGCATTTACGGCGAATACCCCCCGGGTTTCTCGTGAAGTCCGTATGGAAAACTCTCCTAAACCTGTCTCGCTTGAAAGCCTCAAGAATAAAAAGGAAGTATCCGAGAATTCTCAAAATAAGATTGGCTTAAAAGCGGCCCTTGCGGAAGCGCTTAAGGGCGAAAACAAAGAATCAAGTATTAAGAATGAAGGTGGGGCGTTCAACAAAGAACCGGATACGGATAGTTCAAAAAAAGATGCACACTACCGGCCTGCGCCTCGTGAACAGGTGGGCGCAACGCCCGCTCATATTCCGCCAGTGGAAAAGAAAGACACAAAAAAAGAGATTCCGGAGATTCCGGAAAACGAACTGCGTGCCATGCTCAAAGACGAAGAAGTATAAGCGATATCACGGGGCGTGAATCGCTTGAATTTCCGTCGCTCGCCCCAGATGAAAGCGAGCTTTCGCCTGCGGGCTCGCTAGGAAATATAAAAAAACGCTCCGACCGTGGTCGGAGCGTTTTTTTGCCGCACTTCTCGTGGTACGGTAACTGAGTTTTGTCTAGTTTTAAAATTCTTTTATGTTGGTACAATCCTTGCAATGACAAGGGTTGTATTTTTCTTATTATTATTTTTTCTTCCCGTTCTTTTATTCGCGCAGGTTATTATCACGGAGGTTATGTATGATCCAGAAGGTGCCGATGCGAATGCTGGTGGAGAGTGGATCGAAGTCCGAAACGCGGGATCTGTCGCGGTTAATCTCACGCAGTGGAAGTTCTTTGAAAATAATGTTAACCACGGCATTGTTGCTGATGCGACGCCAGATGTTCCTTCAGGAGGATATGCGGTGATTGCCGAAGATATAAGTATTTTTAAAAATTATTTTACGAACTTTTCCGGGTTGCTTTTTCGAGCGTCTTTTTCACTAAACGACAGTGAGGCACTTGCAATGAAGGAAAACAAAGACGCACTCCCGTCTGATTCAGTGACATATACGTCGGAGTGGGGGGCGGAAAACGATGGAAACTCGCTTCAGAAGATTTCTTCCGGATGGAGTGCGGCGGCCCCGACTCCGGGAAGCGAGAATGCTTCCAATGGTGCCGTAGAAAACGGTGGCAGTTCCTCCTCGGAAGCCGAAGAAGCTGAAAATAACAACGCAGACAATCAATCCGCGGAAGGACAAAACAGTCCAGCTTCTTCCGGCAACGAGGCGATTGATGTTCATACCCAAATAAAGGTACTTGTTAAGGAGCGTCCTCGGATAGTTGGAGTCGGGGTTTCTTTCTCTTTGAAAGGGTTTGTTCTTGGCCTTGATGATGAACCGATTGATAATGCTCGATATATGTGGAGTTTGGGTGATGGCGCGCGGCGAGAGGGGCAGAATATCGCTTACACCTATCAATATCCTGGAGAGTATGTAGTTATTCTTGACGGGTCATCTGGGCAGTATGCAGATTCAGTAAGATTTACGGTAAAAGTTGTTCCGATACAAATAATCGTTGCGAACGTCGGTCCCAAAGAAGATTTTTATATTGAACTCAAAAATGAATCACAATACGAAGTTGATTTGGGGAATTGGATTCTTATTTCCGGGAGCCGTAATTTTCGAATTCCGGAAAAGACATTTATCATCTCAAACAAAACTCTTATTTTCCCGCCACACGTTACCAGTCTCTCTTACGCAGACGGTACTGTAGCGTTGTATTATCCGGATGGGAAAGTTTCCTCAATGTATATCAGGGGAAGTCTCGACATTAGTGCGGCACAGACGGTTGCCTTACCCATGAAGCAGGAGGTCGCGCCACAAAAGGCGAATATTCCGGAAACAGCGAGTGAAGAAAAAACGGAGGTAGCGCCCTACGACGCGGAGATAGAAGACGACATGGTTACCGCTTCAGTGGAGCCAATTCTTAATCAGAGTAACTCCACGTTCTCTCTATGGTTTATAGGAACGCTCGGACTTATCGGAATTGCACTTTTTGGATTTTTGTTTATGCGGCGCAGTACAGCTCCTCCCCTAGAGCCGGAGGAGATACTTGCCGAAGAAATGGAAATAACAGAAGTGAAAGAAACAAAAAAGGATTGAGTTCTAGTTATATATTTGTATATAAGGTCGGGTCTTTCCGTGGCTCAAAAAAATATATTAAAAATTGAATATAATTCAGTTGCGAAATGCTATGCGAAAAGATAATCCGAATACTCCGAATCGATATCCGAAAACTCCGAATAACGCGTTCGTGGTGTTTAGGTATTCGTGGTATTCGGATATAATTCGTAGATTAGGATTATAATCACTATGAAGATTCTTATTACCGGCGGGGCCGGGTTTATCGGCTCGCATCTTGCCGAAGAATTGGCGGGAGATAAGAGGAACCGTGTCATTTCTCTGGATAACTATTCGACAGGCAAAAAGGAAAACCATGTCCCCGGAGTTGAATATATTCGCGGAGATACTCAAAATATAGATTCACATATTCGATTTGCGCCCGACCTCGTATTTCACCTGGGGGAATATGCTCGTGTCGAAAAAAGTTTTGATGACATGGCAAAAGTTTGGAACTCCAACAAAAACGGGACATTTGCGGTATTGGAATTTTGTAGAAAGTACGGAGCAAAAATCATATACGCCGGTTCTTCTACAAAGTTTGGAGATGGCGGATTAGGCCGAGACCAGAGTCCTTATGCGTGGACTAAGGCGAGTAACACAGAGCTTGTTCGCAACTACGGCGCGTGGTTTGGCATTCCGTATGCGATAACGTATTTTTATAATGTGTACGGCGGACGTGAAATAAGCACGGGGCCGTTCGCGACGGTTATTGGTATCTTTCAGGAGAAGCGCAGACGGGGTGAGCCACTTACGGTGGTATCTCCGGGAACACAGCGAAGGAATTTTACTCACGTCGATGATATTGTTTCCGGCCTCATTCTTGTCGGGGAGCGTGGTTTAGGTGACGAATACGGGCTTGGCGCGGAAAAAGACTATTCAATCCTCGAGATTGCCCGGATGTTTGGTGATAGTATTACTATGCGTCCGGAACGAAAAGGAAATAGAATGGGGGCTTCAATTAACACTTCAAAAACTAGGCAATTGGGCTGGGAAGCAAAGCATGACGTTGTTTCACATATTCAGTCTTTTCTTTCTAGTCTTTCCCAAAACTAAAATTAGATATATTTGCGGTACGATTATGCGCTCTGTTATACTGTAAACTTACCATGCAATGTGATCTATGCCACAAAGATAAGGCGGTCGAGTTTCTTAATTTAGGAAATCAGCCGCTTGCAAATAAATATCCTACGCAAGAACAAATCGAGGCGGAAGATTTTTTTCCACTTGCTGTTTTTTTCTGTACGCAGTGCAAAAATGTCCAGCTCGGGACAAAGATTTCTCGTGAGCGGATGTTTGAAGACTACTACTATCTTTCCTCGGTGAACCCGGGGCTTGTGCGGCACTTTGAGGACTTGGCGCAGAAAATTTCTGGAGCTGATTTCGTCGTTGATATTGGCTCTAATGACGGTATTTTGTTGA
>Ga0066639_10003898_pt1 | contig 12826 bp, 9 predicted proteins | sample CryGeyCG2114_010_2_FD_59504 | JGI IMG/M metagenome (GOLD analysis project Ga0066639, IMG submission 59504) | Groundwater microbial communities from aquifer - Crystal Geyser CG10_big_fil_rev_8/21/14_0.10 | ecosystem: Environmental > Aquatic > Deep subsurface > Groundwater | place: USA: Utah...
CCGCCGCAACAAACCTGTTAGCTATCCCAAAACCAATACCCAGCGCACCACCTGTCACTATCGCTGTTTTACCGGATAAATCTATTAATTTACTATTTGAAATATTTTCCATGGCCTACTGATTTAACGTTATCATAATTGACACAGCCTTGCCATGGTATAAGGCTCTATGTACAGGGAGATAGCTTAACAAGATCTGTAAACTCTTATTTGATTACAAATTTTTAGGAAGCTTTGAGAATAGTTTGCTTATATTTTTATAGGTAACTACGTATTTGTAGGGATAATATAAAAAGCTGGCGGGAGACTGCTCGATAATTGCCTTCTGGAAATCGACATAGAATTCTTTTCTTTTGGATTCTTCGGAAGTACCGCGGCCATCCTCGAGAAGCTTGTCAATTTTTGCATCTTTAATTTTAGTAATGTTTGTTTGTTTTTGGCTTGAATGCCAAAGAGAATATTGATCCGGGTCGGGTTCTAACCTGTTTAAAATAAGAAGTGCTTCGAAAGTTTCCGGAACGTTTTCTTCAATTTTAATTTCTGTTTTTACCCCAATATTTTCCCAGTCGCTTTTAATATTTTCTGCAAAACCCTTAAGGTCCTGTGTCGTAGAGAGAGTAACTTTAAAATCCTTTTCCTGGGATTTAGAGAGAAGCTCTTTTGCTTTTCCCATATTGTATTCATATTTTTGGGTGGAGTAATAAGCCCAGCTTTTTGGAGATATGGGACCATTCGCGCTTTGTCCGTCAAAGTCAGCATTATTTATCGCATATGTTAAAGCCTGACGGAACTCCTTTGAAGCGAGTGAGCCTACTTCGGTATTGTAAAAAACAGTTACAACTTCGCTATTATCTACGGTCCTTTCGACGTCGAGATTTGGCCATCCCTGAAGTTCCCCGGCGCTGGCAATTGTTGTCCTTTTAATGTCCCCCAATTTCAATGCATTTATTGCCTGCTGACGGCTGGAGTAAAATTTTATTTCTACCCTAGGAAGTTTACTGTTTTTTGGAGCAAGTGTTATTTTTTTTACTTTATTATCGATCTCGTTAATATTCACTATTCTGTACTCACCTGTTCCGTAGAAGCTTTTTGCTTTAAAAACAGGCTTGTTTAAGAGAAGAGGAAATGACGGTATCGAATTCGGCAGTTTGAATTCTATTACTTTTTTATTAAGTGCAGTTATTTGTACGCCGCTTATCGCTACAAGAATATCTTTTGCTTCAACATCGGTACCGTCGTGCCATTTCAGGTTATCCTTAAGAAAAACTACGTATGTTTTTCCTTCATCGGCCATTGTCCAGTGTGAGGCCAGCTGAGGAACCGGCCTTCCGTTCTCGTCTTTGGTGATTAGAGAATCCGTTGCCAGAGACAGAATATCTGAGGGAATGTTTTCAATAGTGTATGACCCGACATATCCCACGGTTAAGGTATTAGTCCTGTTGAGATAAACAAGTATTTTGTATGAGGCAAAAATAAATGCAGAAATTATTATTAGAGCGGATAATACCCATAACTTATAACGTTTAACGTATGCAAAAGATAAATTACACCAGAACCTAAAGCGGCGGTTTCCTGCTTTGAAGTTGAACATATAGCTAGATTGCGAGCTGAATAACTGATATCAGGAAGAAAAGTACCGCAAAAATGATTGTAAGGTTAACAAGCAGTTTTTCCACCCCCCTTTTGGACCTGTAGAACCCGCTGCTTCCCCCAAATGTTGACCCGATTCCAGCACCTTCCGCCTGAAGGAGAATAAGTATAACCAGACCTACAGAGATAATTATTTGTGCCGAAAGTAATATGTCCTTCATTAGACTATTAATTTTCTGATAAGTTTTGCCAGTTTTTCACTGTCATGATAAATGGGATAATTTTCATCAATCAGATTATCTGTTATTATTTTTTCCGAATAAGCCCTAAGTTGCCCTTCAACGTATGATACGTAACTGTAATTAAACCTTCCGGATAATTTTGGCTTATTATTATTATTAACGACAATTGTATCAAAAATGTCACTGCCAAGATGGTTTTTTAACGCCTGCAGATAATCCGATACATTGTAATTGGTTGTTTCGAAAGGTTTATTGGCAACGTTTACTATGAAAATTTTACGGGCAGACGATTTTACTAATGATTGCCTGATTTGAGGCACAATCAGAACAGGAAGTACGGTTGTAAAAAGATCGCCGGGACCGGCTATAATGACATCCGCTTTTTTGACTGCTTCCATTGAGTGGGTATATGCTTTGGGATTTTTAGGTTCTAAATGTACATGGGAAAGCTCTTTGGAACCGTTATATTTTCCGAGATCTATTTTTTCTTCACCAAAAACCTTTTTTCCCGCTTTTGTAACTGCCCAGATATTTACGTCACCGGTTGTCGCCGGAAGTACCTTTCCGTGTGAAGAAATTATTTTCGAAAACTCTTCCAGGGCCTTATTAAGGTCACCTTTAAAAATATCAGAAAGCGCTACAAATATCAGATTCCCAAGCTTTTGTCCGCCTAAATCCGTATCTTTTCCATACCTCTTACCAGCAAAACGGTACAGAAGGAGCTGTTTTAGTATTGATTCTTCGTCGGAAAGGGCGGCAAGACAATTTACAATATCTCCGGGAGGAGGAACGGAAAATGCCCGCCTTAACCTGCCTGCCGACCCTCCGTCATCTGCCATAGATACTATAGAAGTAAGGTCAAAATTATATTTTCTAAGACCTTTTAAAACCTGCGAAGTACCAACTCCGCCTCCAAGACAGACTATTTTTATGCCCTTTGGGGGAATTTCTAGGTAGTTTTTAATAAATGAACCCAGCATTAAATCTGTATATTACCTTCTTTTTAGGCCAATGGCAAAGGTTTTTTATTCAAAAATTATATGAAGTATTTTTTGGGTAAGAGTGATAAGAACCGAAACAAGAAGAATTGCCTCAAGCCTATTAAAGTCCATTGCCGGGAGAATGACGCCTCCGACTACCGCTCCGGGGAAGCTGTAGGCTTCTACATGGAATCCGGGTAAAAAGTTAATCAGGGCGAATATAAAGGCAACATTCAACACAAGCATTAAGAGCCCGAAAGTCAGGTGGTTTACCGGTAAAAGCACGAGCGAGAAAATTGGATCAATTAATAAAAAGATTATTAAAAGTCCGCCTATAATGAAAAGGATATTTTTCGGGTCCTGGCCGATAACTATTGTCGGAACAAGCGTAAAGGCTATATAGAAAGCAATACCGGAAATAATGAGGGATTTTAGGTAGTGGCGCATGGACAGATTTGGTATATTCCTGATTTTTGCATTTTGAATTTGCAAATTCAAGAGAAAGCAAGCTATTGGTTTTTTCGCAGAAAATCTTTTGACCTAAGCAGCCTATGATATCTAATTGCGACCCTGTGAGCTTCATCCCTGATTGCCTGGGCCAGCTGTCTTGCCGGACTGTCTTTTTCAAGTGAAATCGGCAAAACCTTACCAGGAACAAAAATCGTCTCCAGCTTTTTTGCAAGCGACACCACAGGAATACTTAGTTTATACTTTGACATTATTGACAGAGCCGCATTTAACTGACCCCTACCCCCATCAATAATGATAAGGTCGGGATGCGGCCATTCATGTTTAAACCTTCTTGCAAGTATTTCCCTAAGCATATCGTAATCGTCGGCTGTTTTTTTAAATTTTATCCTGAACCTGCGGTATTCTCCTTTTCCCGCACGGCCGTTTTTGAAAACCACCATTGAACCTGTTGCCAATTTACCCCCTATATTGGATATGTCATAGCATTCGATCCTTTTAGGAATTTTATGAATTTCAAGCTTTTCTTTGAGGTCCTTCAATTTTGTCATATTCAAATCGTCTACCAATGTCGGCCTTTCCAGAAATTCCCTTGGAGCATGAAAGGTTGTAAGGATATACTGAAGTTTCTGAATTTTGAGCTTAAGTTCCGAAGCTTCCTCATACCTTAAATTTTTCGAAGCAGACTGCATTTGTTTTGCGATGTCCCGGATTAATGCCTTATTTTTACCCGAAAGCAGTTTTTTTATTTTTTCTGCAGTCTGAAGGTATTTTTCTTTTTTGTCCTGACTTCCATAGGGATATGGACACAAACCCAAGTGGACATATAAACAGGGTTTTTTTGGGTTCTTGTGGCGGCAATAAGGAAATATTTTGCGTATTATTTTTAATACGTCCCTTGTTGTTTTTGCAGAAGGAAACGGGCCTTTCAGGTAAACTCCCCTCTCCCTTTTTTCCCGTCTGGTTACAGTGACAAGCGGGATATCATCATTGGTAATTTTTATGTATAGCGGACTTTTATCGTCCTTGGCCTGGACATTGAAAAAGGGTTTATGACTTTTTATTAGTTCAGCCTCCAAAAGCAGAGCCTCAAATTCCGAAAAAACCTTGATGAATTTGACATATGCAATTTGGGAAACCAATCTGTCGGTTTTTGGGCCTAGATTTTCTTTTACAAAATAGGAAGAAACCCTTTTCCTAAGTGAAATTGCTTTGCCGACGTAAATTATTTCTTTACTTGCATTAAGGAACAGGTAAACTCCCGGATCGACTGGTAATTTTTTAATCTTATCTTTTAATATATTTTTAGGCACCAGGGGATTTTACAGGAAATCACGGAATATTTTCACCCTTTTTTTATGAAGTTTAGAATAAAGCACAAGACCAGATGCAACGACCAAAACAACCCCGGAAGAAACAACCAGAAATTTAGGAGACATTACAAGATAATAGAAAGGGATAATTTCTATATTTTTAGCTGTTTCAGTATCCCCGAAAGACAGTATTAGGGTATCCTGAAATTTTTTAAGAGAACTTTTACTCTCAAGGTCATACGTGAATTGCTTGTTTGAGAACGGCGGCAAAAGAGGTAAATTTATAGGGTTTTCCGATGTTATTTTTAACCGGTTTGCAGTTAGCATCAGGCTTTCTCCAATCACGGACGTAGACCCGATATTTTTGACCGTAGCTTTTACTTTAGTCGGAATTCCGCTGATAATATTATCCGAAGCCTGAAGTTCTATCTCGGGCGTAGCCGTAATCTGAGGAAGTTCTTGTGCAAAGGCGACCTCTACATCCTTTTTCTGACTATCTCCTATTTTTTTGAAGGCGCCTGCGGGTACAGGATTTGTCGAGGATAACCCCCTTTGTACAAGTGTAATATGGTTGAAATCGAGCTTGTTGAAGTAATCTAATCCGCCGGAAGTTGAGGCCCATGTCGGGTCAACTTGAACCCATCCGAATGTGTCATCCCAGTATTCCGGCCAGGCATGAAGAAGATCACCTTGGGCGGCAAATGATAGAGGTCTCAGGCGTGTATTTTGGGTATATGCGTATCCGACAACTTCCCTTGCAGGAATGCCCGCACTCCTTGAGAGTGCAATAAAAAGATCAGAAAATTCCATGCAGACTGCTTCTTTGGGAGAATTAAATGCCGAAAGCGCGCCAAGCCTTTCAATACTCGCAGAGTTTAATTTATTTTCGTTGTAGACTAAATAAGATGTCACAAAATTATAAATCTGTTTAGGGGTTTTTAAGTCTTTGGCTTTTTCTTTTATAACTGCAGAATCGGTTTCCCAATATTTGTCGGGAGCCAAATATTTAACCTTTTCTTCATCGCCTAATGACTGGGTTATCTTCCTGAAAGGCTTACTAAATACCTCAACGTATCCTTTTACCTCAATATTTTGCCGTTGTTTGGGCTGAAGACGGTACTTAGCCAAAAAATTACCATCAGCGTCTATATCTACGTCCGAAGGCGGGGGGTTTATAGATTCAAAAACAACTTTCTGAAAGTTATTATCCGGCGGCAGGGTTACGGTCCCGGTCCTTGCTGTAAGGTTTGCATTCTCAATATAGTAATCCAGCTTAAAGGTAAAAACCTGCTTTTCACCGAAGGACATAGAGATCCCGCTTTGAGTGAGCTGGTCTTTATTGAAGGAAAAAGTTTGGTTTATGCCTTCCCTTGCCTGCGAAAGCGGAGACGGAACCGCAAAGGCAACAGGCCCTAAGGATACGGGTGCAAGTATCTTTGCAAAATAAGAGCCTATGTCCGAACTTTTCGCAAGCCTTGGTATCGAGATTTCCCAGATTTGTCCTGATTTAGCTGCAAGTTCCGAGGATGTGTAGCTCAATTTCCAGGGCAGTTCTTTGTCCTGACCTATGACTTTTTCGTTAAACTTTACGGAAATGGTTGTAACGTTTTCTTCAAATTTTACTGATGTTTCCATCGGCCCTACTCTGTCCTGGGCCTGAACATCCGCCACTTTTGTTGACCCTATTTTTAGTTCAAACTTTTCCGCGTAATAATTAGCAGTCTTATTTTTAAGGACAATATCCTGATTTACCAGAGTTTTACCAATGTCGGTTACTGTGTAAGTAACGGCATAGTCGGTTTGGAATTCGCCTTCTGCCAGTACCGACTTGTTTGTGATTAAAGTTAACGGAATTAATATAAATATAAAACTAAAAAATATACATGCTAAATATTTCATCCGCTTTTAATATTCTAACCGTTTCAAACGCGGATTTCTAAAATATTTTCTTGAGGAACTGTCCTGTGTAGGAATTTTTGACCGAAACTATTTCTTTGGGTGTGCCTTCCGCTACAAGCTGTCCTCCTCCGTCCCCACCTTCAGGCCCAAGGTCAATAATCCAGTCGGCATTTTTTATCACGTCCAGATTATGCTCTATTACAATAACAGTATTACCGGAAGCGACAAGCCGTTTTAATATTAGGAGCAATCTCTCAATATCGGCAAAGTGCAGCCCTGTTGTCGGTTCATCAAGGATGTAAAGAGTTTTGCCTGTTGCCTTCTTGGACAATTCCGCTGCCAGTTTTACACGCTGAGCTTCACCCCCGGACAGGGTAGTTGCAGGCTGGCCAAGACGAATATAACCTAGTCCGACATCATATATGGTTTCCAGTTTTTGTTTAATTTGGGGAATGTTTTCGAAGAACTTAAGCGATTCTTCTACCGTCATTTCCAGTACTTCGAAAACATTTTTCTCCTTATAGTGGATTTCCAGGGCTTCCTCGTTATACCGTTTACCTTGGCACACTTCACATACCACATACACATCCGGAAGAAACTGCATTTCTATTTTTACCTGGCCTTCACCTTCACATGCTTCACACCTGCCTCCTTTGACGTTAAAAGAAAAACGGCCAGGCCTATACCCCCGGATTCTGGCATCCGTGGTTCTAGCAAATAAATCGCGGATGTGCGTAAAGGCCCCGGTATAGGTTGCAGGATTAGACCGCGGGGTCCTCCCTATCGGGGACTGGTCAATAAGAACCACTTTATCTAAATTATCCGCACCCTGAATGTCAAGGTGTGCGCCTGGTTTTTCTTTGGAATGGTAATACCTTGCCGCAAGCGCTTTATAGAGAATATCGTGAACCAGAGTCGATTTCCCTGATCCGGACACGCCGGTTATGCATATAAATTTGCTCAGAGGAAAACTGATATCGATGCCTTTTAAATTATGTTCTTTTGCACCAAAAACTGTAAGCGCTTCAAAACTTTCGGGCAAAAGCGATTCATAGGATATCTTTATATCCTTTTTGCCGGATAGGTATTTACCCGTTATTGATTGCTGATTCTTGATAATCTGCTGATAACTGCCCTGGGCTATTATTTTTCCTCCATGCTCGCCCGCGCCCGGCCCAAAATCCAATATTTGATCGGATGAGAGCATCATATCCCTGTCGTGTTCAACAACAATTACGGTATTTTGTAAATCCCGAAGCCTTTTTAGGGTAGAAATTAAACGGCCGTTATCACGCTGGTGCAGACCTATCGACGGTTCATCCAGGACATACAGGACACCGGAAAGACCAGACCCGATCTGGGACGCTAGCCTTATTCTTTGAGCCTCACCTCCTGCAAGAGTTGAAGCTGTTCGGCTTACGGTAAGGTAATCCAGGCCAACATCTAAGAGAAAACGGACACGGGAAATGAGTTCTTTTAAGATTGGCTTTGCGATTTGCGCTTCCCTTTCTGAAAGATAAGATCCAGGGCCTGCAATAATATTCAGCCATTCAAAAACCTTACTTACTGATTTTGCAGATATATCCGCTATTGAAGATTTATTAATGGTTATTGAAAGGGATCCTGGTTTTAATCTCGTTCCTTTACATTCCTCGCATGTGTCGGTCCTCATGAATTTTTCGATCTCTCCTCTTACAAAATCAGATTCTGTTTGAAGGTGCCTCGATTCCAGGCTCTGGACTACACCTTCAAACGGGCTTTCGATTGTAACCACCCTGCCAAACCTGTTAGGCCCCTTTACAAAGTAGGTTTTGCTATCTCCATGTAAAATTAATTTTTTTTGATCCGCTGACAGCTGTCCGATTTCTTTATTTATATCAATACTATTTTCCCTGCAGAAATGCTCAAGAACGCGCCAGGTCCATGTATCGCTTTCGATGATTCTTGACCAGGGCAGGATTCCTCCTTCGGCAATCGATAAATTCCCGTTGAAAACTAAGCTTTCATCGACTTTTTTGATGATCCCCAAACCATTGCAGGCCGGACAGGCACCGTGCGGAGAATTAAAAGAAAAAGTCCTCGGTTCTATTTCCGGCAATGAAATGTTATCAACGGGGCACATAAATTTTTCAGAAAAAATATGGTCCTTTAAATTTTCGGGATAATCCGGTATACCGAAAGTCTTATCGAGTATTTCCGAGGCTATAATTGTACCTTCCGCCATCTTCAGGCCCTGCTCTGCCGATTGGGTCAATCTACTTTTTTCAGCAGGTATTGTCAGCCTGTCAATTACTGCGTCTATCGCGTGTTTATTTATTTTTAAAAGTACGAAATCTTCATCAATATCCCGGATTTTTCCGTCTACCCTTACGAATCTATAACCTTTTTTAGCAATATCCTTGAATAGTTCCCTGAATTCGCCTTTTCTATCCTTTACTATGGGTGCAAGAAGTAGAATCCTAGTCGGCTTTTTGGTATCTGATGCCATTTTTTGGATTTCATCAACAATTTGTTGTGGAGACTGATGGGAAATTTCCCTTCCGCACACCGGGCAATGCGGGTGGCCAATCCTGGCAAAAAGCAGCCGCATATAATCGTATATTTCGGTTATAGTGCCTACTGTAGATCTGGGATTATGGGATGTCGATTTTTGGTCAATCGAAATAGCCGGTGAAAGACCTTCAATCATGTCCACATCCGGTTTATCCATTACACCTAGGAACTGGCGAGCATAGGATGCTAAGGATTCGACATACCTGCGCTGGCCTTCCGCATAAATCGTGTCAAAAGCCAGAGAGGATTTCCCTGAACCGGAAATTCCGGTAAAAACAACCAGTTTGTTCTTTGGTATATCGACGCTTATATTTTTGAGGTTGTGAACCCGGGCTCCTTTTATAGATAAAGTATCAACCATAATTAAAAACGCAAGACTGGAGATTTTATCACTAAAATTAAGCTTGATTCAAGGGCTAGGAGGGGCTTTTTAGTTCTAAAATCTGGTCCCTTAGTATTGCTGCTTTTTCGAAATCGAGAATTCTCGCGGCATCTTTCATTTCGCGGGTCAGAACCCTGATTAATTTTGTACGGTCTTCGGGCAGAATATTTCCTTTTTTTGCCCGTGCAAATGTCCGGGTGATAACGGCATCCTGATATGATTTATCATTTTCCTCATATATTTTTTCTCTTTCAATAAGTTTGCCGCGCACCGGTTTTTGAATTGATTTTGGGGTAATTCCGTGCTTTTTGTTGTACCGGATCTGGATATTCTTCCTTCTTTCTACCTCGTCGATAGCCCTCTGCATAGAGCCGGTGACGTTATCCGCATATAGAATCACTTCACCTTCAACGTGACGGGCGGCTCTACCCATAGTCTGGACAAGTGACGTTTCGCTCCTCAGGAATCCTTCTTTATCAGCATCCAGGATGGCGACAAGAGCAACTTCCGGCAGATCCAAACCTTCTCTGAGTAAATTTATACCAACAAGAACATCATAATTACCCATACGCAAATCATCCAGAATATCCGACCTGTCGAGAGTTTGGACTTCCGAATGTAAATACTGAACTTTTAAATTTTTTTCTTTTAAATAATTGGTAAGCTCTTCTGCCATTCTTTTGGTAAGTGTTGTTACCAGTACCCTTTGTTTCTTGGCAGTCCTTTTTTCTATTTCTGTAATTAGGTCTTCTATCTGGCCTTCCGATTTTCGGACGGAAATTTGCGGATCAATTAGGCCCGTAGGGCGGACTAACTGCTCAACTATCTGATCAGAAATTGATATTTCATAATCTGCAGGAGTTGCTGAAGTGTATATTGCCTGATTTATTTTTCTTACAAATTCTTCGAATTTAAGCGGCCTATTATCATAAGCAGAGGGCAGGCGGAACCCGAAATCCACAAGCATTTCTTTTCTGGCGCGATCTCCGTTGTACATTCCGTGTATTTGGGGGATAGTCATATGCGATTCATCAATAAGAAGCAAAAAATTCTTGGAAAAATGCTCCATTAAGCTGAAAGGTGGATCGCCAGGTTTCCTGCCGTCAAAGTGCCTTGAATAGTTTTCTATTCCCTTGCAATAACCAATAGTTTTCATCATCTCCAGATCATAATTCGTCCTTTGTTCCAGGCGATGGGCTTCAAGTGCTTTGCCCATATTTTTAAGTTCTACAAGCCTTGACTTTAATTCTTCTTTTATTCTTTCCATGGCCATGGCAGTTGTTTGTTCCGAAGCTATGTAGTGTTTTGCCGGATAAAGCGCAAAGCTTTTTATATCATCCATTTTTTCCCCTGTTACTATGTGGATTTTCTCAATATTTTTAATTTTATCGTCCAAAAATGAAATTCTAAGTCCAAAGCTTTCATAAGCCGGAAATACTTCAATGTTTTCTCCTCTAACCCTGTAGGTGCCCCTTATAAAGTCAACATCATTTCTTTCATACTGCAGCCTTGCAAACGAGGCGAGCAGGTCTTTTCTCGCCCAAACTTGTCCAGATTCCAGAAAAATTCTTGCTTCCTGATACTCCTTTGGTGAGCCTAAATTATAAATTGCCGAAACAGATGCAACTACGATTACATCCCGACGGGTTGCCAGGGCAGTAGTAGCGGCAAGCCTTAATCTATCAATTTCTTCGTTTATCTCCGTTTCCTTTTCTATATATGTATCCGTTGCAGGCATATAGGCTTCCGGTTGGTAATAATCGTAATAAGAAACGAAATAGCAAACAGCATTATCAGGAAAAAACTCGCGGAATTCCTGATACAGCTGTGCGGCCAGTGTTTTGTTATGGGAAATTACAAGTGTCGGCTTTTGGACGTTAGCAATGGCTGATGCTACGGTAAAGGTTTTACCCGATCCTGTAACCCCCAATAAGGTTTGATTTTTAAATCCGTGTTCTATCCCTTTCGTTAATTTTTCTATTGCCTGCGGCTGGTCACCCGCAGGTCTAAATTGCGATGTAAGACGGAATTTCATAGCAAAGCTAAATTATATCAGGAAAGCATAGTCCCTACTGCTTCCATGGCGAATTAAATCAGTACTGAAGGGTTGACATGTTCGGGATTTTCAGCTTGTTTTATAAGCGCAAAAATCGATTTTGGGTGTTGACATGTTCGGGTTTTATTTGGTATCTTTGCATCATGCCAGTGACTATTTACAAAAGGCAGAAACAAATCTTAGATTTTCTAAATAACTATATTTTAAAATACGGTCATGCGCCTACTTTGGTTCTGATTGCCAAACATTTAAAGGTTAAATCCCTTGCAACAGTACACGAGCATCTTGCCGCCTTAGAGAAAAAAGGGCTGATCAAAAAGTCTTCTGGTATTGCCAGAGGCATAGAACTTTTGGACAGGAAAATAAGTGAAGCAGTCCAAGGGCTTGATTTACCGCTTCTTGGTTTCATTGCTGCAGGTTCCCCTATCGAGCCCTACAGCGACCCGACTGCAACTTTTGCAGTTCCTAACCACATGGTAGCAGCTAATAAAAAATCATACGTATTACAGGTTAGGGGAGAATCGATGATTGAAGACGGAATATTAGACGGTGATTTTGTTGTCGTTGAGGAAACGAATAAGGCCAGAAACGGCGATATTGTTGTTGCAATGATTGAAAACGGTGTTGTAACTTTAAAACGATATTTTGAGGAAAAAGACCGGGTAAGACTGGAGCCTGCAAATTCGACAATGCAGCCTATTTTTGCTAAAAACGTCTCCATTCAGGGTAGGTGTGTCGGAGTGGTTAGAAAATACAATTAAGAATCCTTCTAAAGAAACGACAGGATCAGTGCTAAGCCGAAAATTCCCATAACAACGAAAGCGATCCAAAGCCCCAGCTTAGACCACATGCCGCTCTTATGTTCACCCATGATATCTGCCCGACTGGAGATGCGGGCGATAAGAAATATGAGCGGGACCGCCGCTATACCATTGAAGACTGCGGTTAAAACCAATGCTTTTATGGGATCTAGTCCGATAAAGTTGAACATTAGTCCTACCAGGGTCCCGATGATGATGACAAAATAGAATTCGCGGGCTTGCTTAAACTTACGAAACAGGCCCTCCCTCCAATTGAATGTTTCCGCAACTGCATAAGACGAAGAACCCGCGAGAACCGGTATGCTCTGAAGACCAATTCCAATTACACCTATAGCAAAGATAAGCTTGGCTAAGTACCCGGCGTTCGGAAAGCTGTGGACAAGCGGTTCAAGCGCCTTGGCTGCATCCGCTGCGCTGGAAATATTCGTCACGCCAGCCCGGTTTAGCACCACTGCACCTACCACGATAATAAACCATGCACTAACGTTGGAAAATAACATACCGAAAGCTGTATCAATCCTA
>Ga0066639_10003900_pt1 | contig 12825 bp, 13 predicted proteins | sample CryGeyCG2114_010_2_FD_59504 | JGI IMG/M metagenome (GOLD analysis project Ga0066639, IMG submission 59504) | Groundwater microbial communities from aquifer - Crystal Geyser CG10_big_fil_rev_8/21/14_0.10 | ecosystem: Environmental > Aquatic > Deep subsurface > Groundwater | place: USA: Utah...
AAAAAAAGGATTAACAATGGCAGCTGCTGTATCTAATTGTGAATCTTCCAATGAGCTTCCACCATCTTTTCTTGACTGCTACCATCTTAAAGGTGATCTAGCAGAAAAAATAAGCCAAAAAGCACTTGAAACTATAAAATCTGATGCTGAGATGATAGCACATGCATTCAATGAAAACCCCTACCGGGGAAAGTTTTGGAATGATGAAAACTTTAGATCATGGCCTATATTTGCAATTGAAGCTCATGAACGAAATTTTATAAGCATCTTCCAAGCAGCTACGATAATTTTTCAATATGCTGTTATAGGTCAGTTTGTAAATAAGATACGTGCTTATAGTGCTTATGTAGAAAAAAATAAGGTTTCTCATATCTTAGGAAACCCTCCTATAAGAAAAGATGCACACTTTGAGCGGATCCATTTAAAAGACAGACGTTTTAATAAGATTTTAACTAAGTTACTAAAACCTGGAAAAGTAAATGGTTACTTAAAAACAGACCAAGATATCAAAGAGGCTGTAGAACATATCAAAAAGTCATTAAAAAATGAGCCCTTCTCTGAACAGTACCTTTTTATGATGGATGGAATTACGTTTATGAAAGGCTGTTCGCCTCTACTGGATTTTTATAATAAAAAAGTACCTTTCCCCTTTTCTGGAAGCTTTTTTTTAAATAATGAACTTAAGTTTGCAACACCATCTTTTTCGATTTTACAGGCTTTTTTTAAATTCTTAAGACCAAGCTCACCTATAATATTAGATCCTTCTTTTGATGAACCAAAAGTTCAAGAGGAAAATAAAATAGTAATTGATCTCCAACTGCCTTTATATAGTCGTTTTATTTTTGTGAATGGAATGTTTGCAGGGAGAGTTGGATTTTTTATTAATAATGCTATCCGGCAACCTCTTAACTTATCTAGCCATTCAACTAATGACAACAAAGCAATAGCTTATCTAAAAGATCTTTTAGATCAATATATTCAAATTACAGAGGCTTGGTTTGAAGGGAACTTAGAGTTATTTTTTGCTAAATATAAAATAGAAAATCCCTCAAAGAAAGAAGGTTTAAAAAATAAACTTCAGTGGGATGATGATTATATAGATTGGCTAATTACAGAAGTGCTTAAGAATTTAGATGTTTCTAAATACCATTTAAAATTGGACATGTCAGACTTTGATTCAACTGGATTTAAACCAGAAGCTACAAACACTGCAAAGTTTGATTTAGCTAATTTAAAAAAGCTAAAGTTCAAAAGCTGTTTAGCAAAAAAGTTTCATAGACTACTTGCCAGCAGATTCATAGAAAGATTTAATAAAATAACTTTATTAGAATCTATTTTTAGTGATCCATTTTTTAAAGCATTATTTATTCTTAACTCAGGAATTTACAATTTAATTGTCAGAGATCTAAGCCTAAATGCTGAGCTCTGGGAAGAATTTGGAATAACTGAAGATGAAGTGTTTCCGGAAAAAGAAGTTTAACTTTATACCCTACACAGGCTGAGTATAGTTAATATAAAAAGATCTCTTATAACCTATATCTGCAAATAGCTTTTTAAGATCTTGCTCCCGCAAATCGAAGTCAGCATTTTTTAGTGCATTAGAGCTTACATACTCCCACGGCTAAAGCCAATGGGCTTTTGAGTTTGAACTCTTTCATTTCCCTCTCTTAGTTGGGTAAGCCAGATGCCTCTCTCTAACATCTCTGTCTGATGGAGATTACAAAATGCCTTGATGTCTCAGCGATATAACGAAAGACGCGTTTACATCAGCATGTGCAACGTGTTACAAGAACACTTAAATCTTTTTTTCTTTTGAAGTTTTCGTCTTATGCTTTTGAACTTTTTGTGAGTATGGTTCGAAATAGCTGATTTCAATCCAATGTGTTTCACATCTTTGGAGGATTGCCTTCCTTTTTTAAGCTCTACAGATAGGTTTCGATCGCGTCTTATTTTGTATGTTAGAATCATGGTTGAAGCATATATCTGGCAACGGCACAATATCAAGAATGAGTAGATGGAAAACTTCAAAAACAGCTGTATTCAACCTGGGCTGCTACCTGATATGGTGTCTCAAATATCGCAGAGTTCTTGTGAGAGATATCAAAGACCGATTAATCGAATTGCTCAGAAAGTACATACAAGAGCAGAATAAAAAGTAGACGCTCTCATCTCATACCTAATGACAAGACCTAAAGACATGGGCTTTCTCGCTCATTGTCGTAAGCTTTTTATCAGTTTGGAAGAAGTATTTAACTGCATTTTATATGTTTTTTTAATTTATTTTTAATAATAAACAATCTAAAATATTACACCTTTTATTACAAAAAAAAAGGAATTAATAATGACAGCCGCTTCACAAGTAGATCAAGTAACTCACAAATACCCACTATCAAATTTTCCTATCGCTCGTAAATTAACAGATAATCAAGTAGATGAAATAAATAAAATAGCTTTGGAGGCTATAGGATCTAATGCTGAAATTTCTAGGATGGCAGGAGAGTTCAATGCTAAACCTTATGACAGCGAATTTTGGGATCATAAAAACTACAAACTATGGCCTATCTTTGCTCTTAAAGCTCACACTCAAGGCCTTTTAGATCGCTTTCAAACAGCTACAATTATTTTCCAATATGCAGTTGTAAGTCAGTTCATAGAAGAAACCCAAGCTTATGAAACTCATGAAGAAAATTTTTACACTAGGTCGTTTAAACTTTCACCTCCAAGCAAAAGAGAAGTCAAAAATAGACCAATTTGGGTTAATTTAAGTGACTCTCGCTTTAAAGAGATATTGACAGAACTTATCCAAGCTAAAATTAAAAAAAATGACAATACATATGTTGCATACCATTTTCAACAGCCTGGAGAAATTGAAAAGGTTGTTGACTATATTATAAATTCATTAACAACTCACCGAAGTTCTGAACAAAGCTTGTTTATGGTTGATGGGGTAAATAACATAGGAGAGTACTCTAACTTACTGAGCCGTTTTCAAGAAGGGAACATTCCATTTAATGGAATTATAAAAATAGATAATGAACCCAAAATTGTAGTTCCTTCTTTTACAATTTTGCAGTTATTCTTCAAATATTTAAGACCTAATAATCACATAAAACTAGATCCTTTGATTGGAACTGCCACAACTAAAGATATTTCAGACTTAAGGATGAAAAATCGAAGACTTGTAAGTCTTCCTTTTCCAATTACAAGTTTAGATAGAAGCAAATTCGTGGTTGCTGATGATTTTTTAGCAGGTTTTGCAGGGTTTATTATTCATGATGCTGTTTATCATTCCTTTAAAATTTCTAGTTTATTACCTTCAGAGAACAACGCTATCCTCCATGTTTTAAGCAGCGTTATAGATCCTTATATCTGTGATTCTGAAATTAAACTTGCAAAACAACTAGAAGCTTTTTTTTAGTGAATATAAAATTCCAAAAGAATTGCAAAAAAAGGTTGAAAAGGCTCTAAAGTTTTCAAACAAAGACTTAGACAAAATTGCTATTGATATTTTTTCAAGAGAAACTACGGGAGGCTCTGAAATTGACATAAGAGGACTAAGAACCATTAATGAAGAACTTTTAAATACCTTAAATAACCTTGGAGAGCCTAGAAGATTGCTAACCCAATTTAAAGATAGCAGCCTCATGATTAGGGTTGCAAAAAGATTTAGCTGGTTTTTAAAAGATGGAGAGCTCTGGAATAACTTGCCAACTGGCGAAGAAGATTTCCAAGAAAAAAACTTTGTACCGCTTTTTAAAGACAAATCTTTGTTCCCCTTGTTAATACTAAACCCTGATATCGCTAAGTTAATCATAAATGATATAAAACAAAACTCTGAAAAGTGGCGACAAGATTTTGGAATTACTGAAGATACACTAGAAGAGATTGAAGAAATAGTTGAGGATTTTGAAGACTAAACAACCTGTGTATAGTTAATATAGAAAGATTTCTTATAACCTATATCTGCAAATAGCTTTTTAAGATCTTGCTCCCACAAATCGAAGTCAGCATTTTTTAGTGCATTAGAGCTTTGGATGTTGATTTCGATTACTTGGTCTTTGTTAATTTTTATCGTGGGAGTTAAGTAAGTGAGCTTTTTATCAGTGTGGAAATAATACTTTACTCTGTCTTGTATGATTTTTTTATTAATATCAAAAATCATATCTTTTGACTTCATACGAATGACCTTTTTGCCTTCCATAAACCGAAGTCCTATAAATAACAAACAGCCCAAAGAGAAAAAGATTAGGCCTACATTTTTTAATGAGGATTTTAAATATAGAAAAAAAAAGTCATAAAACTGTGGGAATAAGTCCACCAAAACAAGGAATATACCCGTTAAAAAGCAACAAAGAGCAATACTAAAATTAATAAAAGAAATTAATTGCTCCGGCAGTCTCATTTAAAACTCTTCTGTATATTCATCATCAAGAAGCCTTGGACCCTCTTCACTTTCAAGTGGTTTGGCATCTTCCGCCTTTACAAGAAGATTTTTGAAAATAACATGAACTGAAGCAACATGTAGCCCTGTTAATTTACTTATATCTTCTACAATTTTACTTTGGATCTCTTCTGCCTTTTCAGGGATGCAAAGTCCATAGAAAATATTTAGCTCAACTCGGACATTAACTGAGTGTTTTTTCTGATCTTGCTCAACATAAATTCCCTTTATTTTTTCAACTTCTCGACCCAACAAGCTATCAAAAAAGCTGCCTTCTATTAAACAAATACCATCTATTTTAGAAAGGCACTGCAAGGTAATTGCCTGAAAAACTCTACTTTCAATGTCTCTGATATAGGTTGTATCAGGTAATTCAAGCTCTTTTTTGTCTATTTGTTTTAGTTTTTCATACATTACAGTCTCCTTTTTTTTACAACATTGTAAACATTACTTTTTAAATGGCAAATGAGAGCTTGTATATAACTCATTTTTTTTTGATATTAAAGAAAAGAGAGAAAAACAATGTCAAGTCCCTATGTTTGGTTATTTCTTCAAATAAGTTTTGGAGTTATTTGTGCATTTATAGCGCAAAAAAGAGCTAGAAACCCTTTAGTCTGGTTTTTAGGAGGCCTATTTTTTTCATTTTTAGCCTTAATAGCTCTATTTATTCTGCCGCCAGTAGACTCCAATAAAGAAAACAATATAGAGGTCGTTGAAAACTTAAAAGAAATTCAGGAATTAGAGAGCATAGAAGATAATGACGAGGAAATGCCTAGTGAGAGATCTAATAAGCTGTGGTATTATCTAGACGAAAACAACAAGCAATCAGGCCCTATGACATTGCAGGCTTTGATCAATGAATGGAAAGATGAAAAATTAAAAGAAAATACTTTAGTCTGGAATGAAGAAATGTCAGACTGGAAGCCTCTAAAAGAGACTTCCGACTTTAAATTCTTCAGGTAATTTTACCAGCTAGCTTTAACAACGCCAGGGATGAATCCACTAGATGCAAGTTCACGGAAGCATAATCTGGATAATCCAAATTTGCGTAAATACCCTCTAGCTCTACCTGTATTTGCACATCTATTTCTAAGACGTACCGGAGATGAGTTTTTCGGCATTGAGTTAAGCTTGCGAACAGCGTTCATTTTATCTTCATCAGATGCTCTAGGGTCTGAGATTATTTTTTTTAGCTCTTGTCTTTTTTCCCATCTAATGTTGACTGATCTTCGTCGTCTTTGCTCTTTAGCAATCATTGCTTTTCTTGCCATATGTATGCTACCTATTTCCTATTTCTTTGTTTTTGTTTACGTCTAGGGTTCTTCTTATTAACAACAAATAATTTACCCCTTCTTCGAACAATTTTATCACCTTTTGAGGGATCCGCTTTAATTGATGACCGGACTTTCATAAAAAATTCCTATAACTTTATTGGTTAATAGCTTGAATTTATAACTTATTCGCAGTTTCTTTTCAATCTCTATTGCAATTCAATGCAAAGTTAGTTATTTTATAAGGCAAAAACTATGAAAGCAAAGGAAATTTTTAATGAAAAGGACCTATCAACCAAGCAAAAGACGCCGTCAAAAGGCGCATGGATTCCGAGTGAGAATGAAAACAGCCTCAGGACGCAAGGTAATCAACCGCAGACGTCGCCACGGGCGCAAGAAGCTAGCAGTATAAGCTATAAATTCTTGAAAAAATTCAGGCTCTTAAAAAGCCTGGACTTTAAAAAAATTTCTCGCAACCGAAAGCGTGTGAAATCAAAATATATTATTATAGATTATATTTTTGAAACTAAGGCGCTTTCAAGGTTAGGTATTGCCGCATCCAAAAAATTTGGGAAGGCTCATGAGCGGAATCGTTTTAAGCGTATCACAAAAGAAGCGTACAGGTTATCTAGAAATGAGCTTCCGAGCTCTATAGCATTTGTTGTACGCCCTACTTTTGAAGCTAAAAAAGCTAAAATGCAAGACATTCAAAAAGAAATGCTATTTCTTTTAAACCGCGCAAACCAAAAATGACATTTCAATTAAACCCTGATCAAAAAAAAGCTGTAGAGCAGGTAAAAGGAAGGGTCTTAGTGCTAGCTGGTGCCGGCAGCGGAAAGACTAGGGTGATAACTGAAAGGATCTGTCATTTAATTAAGCACCATAGGGTAAATCCAGATAATATTTTAGGGCTGACCTTTACAAACAAAGCCTCGCAAGAGATGAAAGAGCGGGTCGCACTTTCAATCGGCCAGGCTATGGCTAAAAAGGTAATGCTGACAACTTTTCATAGTTTTTGTTTGTATGTGCTAAGAAGAGACATCAATCTTTTGGGATTTACAAAGCACTTTAGCATTTATGATGAAAAGGACACAAAAAGACTCATCAAGCAAATCCTCAAAGATTTTCTCTTAACCGAAAATATCCCAGCTGTTGGTCCTATCTATGAGGCTATTTCGCAAAACAGCAATTTAGCAAAGCCTTGTGAGGACGATGATATCTTAGAAATATCTAAAAAATTAAAGACCTCTTTAAAAGCCTTTAATGCGTTAGACTTTGATAGCCTTCTTACAGTAACACTTGAGCTTTTTAAAAAGCATCCGAGTGTTTTAGAAAAATATCAAGATAGGTTCCGCTATATTATGATCGATGAGTATCAAGACACAAATCCGGTTCAGTTTGAGCTTGCGGAAGCCCTAACCAAAAAACATCAAAACTTATGTGTCGTTGGAGATGACGACCAATCTATCTATGGTTGGAGAGGAGCCCAAGTTGAAAATATTTTAAATTTTAAATCTGACCATATTGTCAAACTGCAAGAAAACTACAGGTCTTTTCAAAACATTTTAGAAGCTGCAAATAGTGTTATTGAAAATAATAAAGAGCGTCATCAGAAAAAGCTCTGGTCTAAAAAGAACAACGGATATCCTATTGAGGTTTTTCATGCGCCTTCAGATACGGATGAAGCAAAGTCAGTAATTGACAGGATTATTGAATTTAAGAAAAAAGGCTATGAATTCAAGGATATGGCAATTCTTTATAGGTCTAACTTACTTTCTAGAGCATTTGAATTGGAACTAATGCATGCAAGCTGGAAATCAAAAGACAGCTGGATAAGAGGGATTCCTTATGCAATATTTGGTGGAGTGGAATTTGCGGAAAGGTCAGAAATCAAAGACCTTTTTGCCTATCTTAGAGTTATCGTTAATCCTAAAGATGAAGAAGCTCTTCTTCGCATAGTAAATGTGCCAAGGCGTGGAATATCAGATCAGTGCATTGCAAATCTCACCGACTATAACCGGAGAAAAAACATTCCCCTTTGGGATCTGCTAAAAAAGCTAAGTGTCAACCCGTTATTTTTTGATGCACCTTTATCATCAAAGGCACTATCTGGCATAAAAAGTTTTGTCCGTTTAATTGAGGAATCTAAAGAGAACTTCAAAGTCAAAAAACTACATGAAGGCCTAAAGGACTTTATTGAAAAAGCGGACCTTAAAACCGCAGTTTTTGAAGATGTAAAAAGTGAGAAGATGAGGCAGTTCAAAATTGAGAACCTGCAAGAATGCATATATGCACTAGAAGCTTATGAAAGTGAAGCTGAAGCACCTTCTTTAAGTGATTTTATTTCAAGTTCTACACTTGCAAGGCAAAATATTTATGGCAAAAAGAAAAAGTCTAAAGAAAATGGAGTTCAACTAATGACTTTTCACAGTTCAAAAGGGCTAGAGTTTCCTATTTGCTTTTTAGTTGGACTTGAAGATCATATAGTCCCCCATGAAAAAAGCGTAGTTGATACTAGCGTCGAAGAAGAAAGAAGGTTGTTCTATGTTGCTATCACAAGATGTCAGGAGCAACTTTTTTTAAGCATGGCCAGATCTCGCAAAAAAATGGGAAAGTTGCTTAAGACAACCCCTTCAAGGTTTTTATTTGAGATCCCCAAAAACCTTTTGACTTTCAAGTCGCATAAAGTGCTTGTTTAATTTTCATTTTCTTCTTATGAAAAAAAATATGAAAATAGCATTTTTTAGCACTAAACCTTATGACCAACTTTTTTTCGAAAAGGCTAATAAAGAGTTTTCACTTGATTTAAAATTCTTTAAGGAGCCTCTAACTAAAAATACAGCTCATCTAGCAAAAGAAAGCTTTGCAGTTTGTGCTTTTGTAAATGACGATCTTTGTAAATCAACATTAGAAGAACTTAAAAAACTAAATATTCAAACTATTGCTCTAAGGTGTACTGGGTTCAATAACTTAGATCTAAAAGCGGCATTTGAAATGGGCTTCAAAGTAGTAAATGTCCCCCACTATTCCCCACATGCTGTAGCTGAGCATGCTGTTGCTTTAATGCTTGCTTTAAACCGTAAAATCCCAAAAGCCTATATCAGATCAAAAGAAGGTAATTTTTCTTTAGATTCGCTTTTAGGTTTTGATATGAATGAAAAGACTGTTGGAGTTATTGGAACTGGTAGTATTGGAAAAGTACTAGTTAAAATTCTTCAAGGATTTGAGTGCAAAATTCTATGCTATGACCCAAAGCCTGATACAAAGTTAAATGTAGATTATACCGGCTTAGAAGATATTTTTAAAAAAGCAGATATTATTAGTCTGCACTGCCCACTTAACCCAAACACCTACCATCTTATCAATGAAAACTCTATTAAACTGATGAAAGATCATGTCATGATAATTAATACCGGCAGAGGAGGTCTTATTGATACTAAAGCTGTCATTGATGGTTTAAAAGAAGAAAAGATTGGATATTTAGGACTCGACGTTTATGAAGAGGAGGCCAACCTTTTTTTTGAGGACAAATCTGACAGGGTCCTTTTGGATGATTTACTAGCCAGACTTTTAATGATGCCAAATGTAATTGTAACATCCCACATGGGTTTTTTTACCGATAATGCGATGCAGACCATCGCCCAAACAACACTTTCGAACCTACATGATTTAAAAACAAAAAATCGATCAAATAACATGGTTATTTATTGTGAGTGTTAACTATCCTTCTTAGATATTGAATGGAAGACTGAATATGTTTTTTGACTGACCTAGGTGCTTTTTTATTTGATTCTCTTGCATAAATAAGCGCTTCTTTATAGTTTTTCTTTCCTAGAAAAAATTGGGAAATGGTCATATAAATCTTCCATAAACTCTTCTTGTCCTTCTCTCCATTCAAATTGACATAGTCGATCAAAGGTCTTATCACATCTTTCTCATCATAGTCTCTTTGTGCTAGCATCAAAAAGTCTAGCATAGCTAATTTTAGATGATATTTTTGGATATTTTTAGGATCTTTGCTCTTAATTTCTTCTTTTACATCTTTTATCCTTTCATCTTCATAAGGAAATTTGTTGATTAACATTTCATATTTCTCAAATGCAAAAAAAGCAGTATCCGACCTTTTTAACCCCTCTTCAAAGAGCTCTTCTCTAAACGCCTCACTTTCCATTTGTTTTGACAATAAAAACGCTTTTTCTAGCTCTTTGCTATCAAAATTTTTTGCATTTAAAGCCACATCTTTTATCTTTTCAAAATTGTTAACCTGCTCTTTTATATAATTATCAAAACCATCTACATCAATCGGTACGTATCCCATTTTTGCAATAAGTCCATATTTTGGGTGCATCAATAAAATTGAAGGCCTACCAGCTTTTGAAAATTCATCTGAGAGCAAGCACAATGTGTAGGATGGAGTATTTTTTTCTAAAGAGCCCAAATCAGCGATTAGACTCTCTAATTTTTGACTCCAAACACTATCATCTTTGACAAGGACTACAATTAAATTTTTATTTCTGGAACTAACTTGTTTAGCTTTCTCTAAGTCTTTTATCCAATGAACCTCTTCACTAGCTGAGAGCTTAAACAAGATTAGTATAAAAAAAACTGATGAGATAATTGATTTCATAAACTAAAATAGTCCTCTTATTACCTTTTTTATAAAAAAATGTGCTTATTTCCTCCTACAATTATTATTCGGCATCGAAAAGAAAATTTAAAAAAATGCTCTCTTCGAGGATTAGAAACAAGAGATGACATGCTCTTTTTTTCATATCCTTTAAAAAAAGATTTGCCAGAGTTAAAAAACTACGTCCTTCTTAGTTTTGATGGACCGGAGTTATCTACAAAAGACTCAGCCTCCGGAATAGTTCTTATCGACGGAACTTGGAAATATGCAGCCAAAATGCAATCTCAAATAAAACAACTTGATGATTTACCAAAACGCAGTCTTCCTAAACATGTCACTGGCTATCCAAGAAAACAAACCCTCTGTCCTTTCCCAGATTTAGGCCTAGCATCTGTTGAAGCCCTATACTTATCCTATCGGATTTTACAAAGAGACACTAACAATCTTTTAGACAACTATCCATTCAAAACTGATTTTTTTGATAAAAATTTTTTAATTAAGACTTGATCCAAAGTTACCAGTAAAAGGATTATAATGAGAAAATATATAACATCTCTTTTCCTTTCAATCTTGTGATCTGCAATAAAAACCCCTATTTATTCGAATAGATCTTTTGATAAAAATTTCTTTAATTTAAAGTTTAAACTTTCTTAATATGAAGAAAATTTACATAGAGGGTTTTTATGTCCATATCAACTTCGAGTTTTGAATCTACCAGACCAAGCGGAAGTATCAATGATGATGAAGATGGTTTTGAAATTATAGATAACCCAAATACACCCGATGTTGAAGAAGTTAGAGTTAAAGTAGAAATGACAAACAACACTAATCCAAGTGATCCGCAGGTCCAAGTTGTTAAAGAAGAGCAAAAAAACCAAGCTAATGACTTAGACGCAAATGAACCTCAACAAGAAAGATCACGCTTTTTTTGCTTTTGGTGTTGTAGAAGATAAAGGCTTCGCATTAACGAAGCCTTTAATTTATTTTTTTCTAGTGCGAGCACGTGTTGTTTTAGCAGGACGAGTTCTTGGAACCACAACTTTTAATTTCCCAGCAAACAGGTCGTATAAGTAAGCAAAAACGACCCCAAATATAAAGCCTATAATAAATCCCCAGATACCACCAACTATTCCACCAAAAAATGTTGGATTATATCCCAAATACAATGAAGACATTATATCAATGTAGTCATTTCCCCATCCAGCAGCTCCAAACCAACCAACTATTAACTGCGCAAATCCCCAAGTGCAGCCAAGAGCTAACCCAAAACCTTTAATATTGAACATTTCACTTCTCCCCTTGTTCTTTTATAAGTCCTCTATAGTCAAAGACTTAACTTTAAGCCTCCAGGATTAGTATAGTTTCGGAGGCCTTCCTCTAAAATTTATTTTATATATCTTTTATTTTTTAATTAAATGTTTTTTAATTAATAAAAATAATTATTTTAATATAAATGTACTTAATTTAGGGTTAATGCTACAATTACAGCTTAATATTTAAATTAAGAATAATTAATGGCTAAAATATTAGATCAAAGCTTACAAAATAATATGTTAAAGGAAGAGAGAGAATTCTTTCCTAGGTCAACAGCTTTTTATTATAATGACTCATTAGCCATTAAAATCTCTAAAGTTGTTTTTCCGATTTTTATTCTATGTTATTTAGTATTAACCATTAAAGACGCCGTTGATATAGTTTTATCTAAAAAACACTTCAAAAAAATTACTCCAACTGAGCCTGCCAAAAATAAGTCTGATCAATTTATATCCAAATATGGGACTACTATTATGGCAGCTGGAGCCTTAGTTGCTTTAGGATATGCAGCCTATAAATTTCTACCAGCTCAAACTAATAGCACTATTACAGCTCCTTTTGTATCACCAAAACCTTCAAGAATTAGAAATTCTATTGAAAATCATGATATAACTTGGTTAAAAAACGTAGACTGGAAAATATACTCAAGTTTACTTGCGACTACTGCAACATTTGCTTCAACAATTATTTATCTCTCTAACTCAAGCCGTAAAAAATCAAGCTTACAACCTTCAAACCCTGCAGTTGATCTAGCAAATCATCCTGTTAAAAGACCCAGATCATTATCTTTACCTAATTTAAGTAGAGATATTCCGATAGCTCTTCTTAGGCCACTTTTAAGGGAAGACGAAAGAAGGAAAAATTTTTCTATTCAACAGCCTGTTAAACAAGGTACTAGGCCCAGATCATTATCTTTATCTGATTTAAGTGAAGATATTCCAGAAGCTCCTCTTAGGCCTCTTAGTCAACTTTTAAGGGAAGAAGAAATTGTACCTCAAATGGCTGTGGGTCCCGCATATGATGCAGATGGGCCTGTTGTTGCGGCTGTTGCCACATATAGCCCACCTCAATTAAATGGAGCTAGCTTTGAATCAGAAACAGTAATAGTCAAAAAAGCATACGACTGGGAAGACAAACATAGACTAGCTATGCAGCAGCTTAGGTATCAAGCA
>Ga0066639_10003901_pt1 | contig 12820 bp, 9 predicted proteins | sample CryGeyCG2114_010_2_FD_59504 | JGI IMG/M metagenome (GOLD analysis project Ga0066639, IMG submission 59504) | Groundwater microbial communities from aquifer - Crystal Geyser CG10_big_fil_rev_8/21/14_0.10 | ecosystem: Environmental > Aquatic > Deep subsurface > Groundwater | place: USA: Utah...
CGATCTCAAGATCGGAACTCAATCACCCCGTGGGACGCTACCAAACGGCGCGAACTAGCCTAGTAAAAGTTATGCCCAAAACTGGTCGCATGCATCAAATTCGAAAACATTTCGCTCACCTAAGGCATCCTGTGATTGGTGACCGCACCTATGGCGATCGAAAATACTCGGATTTTTTTCGTGATCAATTCGGCCTGGGTCGACTCGCCCTCTGGGCGCGCGAATTGGAAATCCTCCATCCAGTAGATTTCAGGCTCGTTAATTTCAAATCAAATTTAGACGCTGATTTCGATCGCCTCTGTCGGGGGCTTGGCCTAACTTTCGACGAAGGTGACGAACCAAGAATCGAGCCGGAAGGATTCGAGAAATCAAATTCGAATCAATTGGAAGAGGCTCATTAAACATCTGCGCTTCAAGTATGCGAGCGCAATAAGGAGCATACGTTAATCCGCGCGAGCCCATGCCCGTTAAAACATAGAGACCAGTGTTTCGGGGCAAGGTGTCCGCATATTCCGACTCCGGTCGCCCTTGGTCTAAGTCTCGGTAGTCTGAACAAAATTCCCGAGCGTCTGGAACTGGACCGACGATTGGAAAGTGATCGGAAGTACTGGCTCGAATTCCTACACGAGCGCCTAAAATACTTGGTCGCTTGACGACGGTTTTCGGTAAGCCATCGGAATTTTCCAAAACCGCCACCAAACGATCTACCAACTCAGTTGATTCGGATTCTAGTATTTTTGAATTTGGATCTATCCGGTCGTAGGTGGCTCCTACAAAACCAGTACCTGAGAATGAAGGCGCAAAATATCCGTCATAAGAAATTGATTTTGAAGGAAGTGATTCGTTCAACTCCAATTCCGTAATTTGGCCCCGAACTTGAGTCATGGGAAGCCACGAGCTGGCGGCAAATTCTTTGACCGCGTACGCATTGGCCAACACGACCGAATCAAACATTCCGACGGGTACTCCTTCGGCATTTGACAAACTCCAGTACTCACCAATTTTCTTCATCGATCTAATATTTTGATTTTTTAGAAATATTAAACCGCAGTCAGTTGCTTCAGTGATTAAATACTGAACAAATTGCCTTGGATTCAATCGAACGCCATCCAGCAACTTAAGTATAGTTCCATTGAAGTTTGTAAAAATAGCTCGGGGATCGTAAATTTCAACATAGGATTTAATCTTACGAAGTTCCTTTTCGCTGTGAGGGAACTTTAATATTCCATCCGCCTCCCACTCGAATGCTTTAGCAATTGATTTCAATAAATTCTGAGCATTCAGATAGGCCGCCAGGGAAAAATCAGCTAAGGGGATTTTTTCTTTTGCAAAAACAGGCATCATCAATCCTAGTGGATTTCCCGACGCTCCGGCTGCAATCTCGTTTTCAGCCTCAAACAACGTCACCTCTAGGCCGCGGTTGATCAGTCGATTTGCAATCGATGCACCGGATATTCCGGCGCCAATAACCGCCACCGATTTGGGAACCGAAGATTGAGCAATACGATACCATGACGGAATTGTGGAGTGCCCGATATTCACAATTAGCTCTGTCATCTCTCCACGCGAAATTTCTTTGTAGCCGAATGGTCCCTTCGATTTAGTCACCACAAAACCAAGTGATTCAAGCTTTCTTCGAATTCTACCAACAGAGGTAAACGTTCCAAACGTAGTTCCTATTTGGCTTTTTTCAGATATCAGCTCCAAAACTTCGTCTGTCCACATTTGTGGATTCTTGCTCGGGGCGAATCCATCCAAAAACCAGGCGTCGACGGTACCCGAAAATGCTCGAATGGCGTCTGAGACTTCACCGATAAATAAATCAAGCCGAAGCGATCCTGAGTTCCGCGAAGAAACCAGCTCTAAGCTGTGATATCCAGGAATCAATTCGGGATACATTTCGAGGAGCCCTTCAACTTCTCCAGCATCGGAATTCCAGTTTGAGTCCCATGCCCTGAGAGCAGTAAGTAATTCGGCACGTTTCAGTGGATATTTTTCACAGCTATAAAAAACCAGGGGGAAGCTGCATTTTAATTCGTTGTACATTTTCCAAGTCGCAATAAAATTAAGACCAGTGCCGAAACCCAATTCGGCAACGACGAAAGGCGATGAGTCTCCGTTGTTGATTTTTTTGTCTTTTTTTTCGAGGAATCGCTCACGCAAACAGTTTTGCTCCAAATACACGACTTCAGTTTCTCGCAAGCCATTTTGCGGATTAAAATAAACGTCGTCAAATTCGACGGAATAAGGGGTGTTTGAGTTTTTCCAGTCAATCCTTGGCCAATTCACGAGGCCCATTCTAGCATAAAAAAAGCCCGCTGGCAGTCTCACCAGCGGGCTTAATTACTTAATAATACGAAGGAGTTACGGTGTAATCGCTTGGATTTTATCGATTTTAAAACCCCATCCTTCAACACTTCGGTCAGTGATCAATTTGATTGTCACTTTCGAACCTTCAACATACTCAGACATATAGTCATTGACTGCGCCAGTGACTTCGTCAACAACTTCGCCAGATTCAGAAATCACTTGAATCTTGTCGTATTGGGTTTCCGTGTCTACTTTCTCAAAGTGCACTCTGATATGAGTCGCGCCTGGGACTTGCATTTCGTACACAATCTCTTGATTGCTTTCGTAAGGGTGATCAGACTCAACGCCTTGATTTACATCACTCCATGCATTGTCATCGGGCTCGTTATTCGGAGGCACAATGTTATTGATTGCGTTGTAGGCATTCACCCGTCCTTTTGAAACGGATTTAGCTTTCAAACTTCGAATTCGATTAGAAGTCTTGATTAATCGATCTTTGATAGTCGCATAATCCAAACTTCGATCATTTGACTTCATCAATGCAACAATCCCAGCAACATGAGGTGTAGCCATTGAAGTACCGCTAAACGACGCATATCCGCCATCCTTCACTGTGCTCCAAACATTCACACCCGGTGCGGAAACATGGACTTTTGATTTTCCCCAATTTGAAAACGAAGCAATCGCATCCTTATTGTCTGTCGCCGCAACTGCTATGACGTTATCCACGTCATAACCTGCTGGGTAAGTTGGTCTTGCATCGTTATCTGACTTAGAGTTACCTGCAGCAGCAACAAATACGATCCCAGCATCGCGAGAAGCTTTAATTGCATCTTCCAGCGCTTGCGAAAATCCTCCGCCACCCCATGAATTACTCATGACATCGACACCGAGTTTAGTTGCATAGTTAATAGACTCAACCGCACCTTGAAGAGATCCACTTCCAGAAGCCGTAAGAAATTTAACCGGTACAATAGTTACGTTCCAATTGACACCAGAAACACCAATTCCGTTATCGCCTTTTCCGCCGATTGTTCCTGAGCAGTGAGATCCGTGTGAATGGTCATCGTCTGAGCTATTTGTATTAGCTGCAAAGTTCCAACCATGAATATCGTCAATGAATCCGTTGTTGTCATTGTCTATTCCATCGCCATCGATTTCGCTTGGATTAGTCCAAATGTTGTCAACGAGGTCTGGATGATCCCAATCTACGCCCGTATCGATTACCGCAACCTTAATGTCGCTGCTTCCACGAATACCGTCTCTCCAAAGTGGAACAACATTGATGTCGGCGCCGGCATTCCCCACTTTACCACTCGGGTCGGCCTGACCTGTATTCATGATTCCCCATAATTTTTCTATGTCTGGATCATTTGGAACACCTGTTGTGCTATCCAACATTGCCGTGTAAATGTAGTTTGGCTCCGCGTACTCGACGTTTGGATTCGCTGATAGAACCCCAATCGCTGTTTGCATTCCAATTTCATTTTTTACTTTTACAAGTTGCATACGTCCGTCGGTTTGAAACGGTTCCGCTGCCACTAAATCTCCGGCATTAAAACTGTTTTGTAAAAGATCAAATGCATACACAGTTGATTCAGAAGAAATCGCCGCGCTTTCTTTTAGCTTAACCACGATTTCGCCAGGCACAAAGCTCTGCGAACTTTCGACCCCAACCATCGCGTTTGCTCCACCGGCTGTGATAAACAGAGCTGTGGCTACTATCGCGTGGGTTTTAAAAGATTGTTGATACTTCATTATTCCTCCCTGAGCTATTGAACTGATCTCTCGTTTCTCTGTACGTTTTCTTGTACAAACGCGACCGGTCCATGTTTCAACATTCCATCCTTAGAATTAAGAATAGGTTTTACGCTATTCCCTGCTCTCCCGAGCACCTAAACCCTCGATAATCAGCTCGCAATCCTTGAGCTCTTCCCCCCGACGGCTTAAGTCCTCGTGCAATTTCTTCTTCATCAAATCCTGTAACGAAGAATAATATGCTTTTAGATCATTAGAAAATTTTAGCTGCCGATGAATCCCTGTCAATATAGGCCTGAATTATTCTGACTTTCTGACAATTAACGGACGATAATAAAAGTCGGAATATAGGTTGTTTACACGTTGTGGCAATTGACAAACACCAAGCTCATCGTCCGGTTAACGAACCGATACTCGACTATAACTGCCGTAGCGATGCGTCATCATTATACGATTAAAATATTTCAGTTGACCCAATCTTTGACAAACCATCTTACAGACATGCAATGAGTCAATTCGTTTAGATTTCAGTTAGGTTTGCCAAATCCTTAATTCGAAAACTAGGCTTTGCTTGCCCGCGGAAGCGATTGATCTCCGGAATTCCGGCCCAATAGATTTCGGATTTCGGCACTTCAGATTGATAGGATGGGGGCTCCGTGAGTTGAAGTACATCGGCGCTCTCTGCACCATTAAACCAAATAGCTTCTACGTTATTGATTCTTCCAGCCGGACCATCGTCATTAAAAGATTCCAAAAAGAATTTCAAGTGTCTGCCCTTTAATATCTGGCGAGTGCGAGGTGACGCCTTAATTTGAAACACGGGCTCTGGGTGACCGGGACCATAAGGAGCCATCGCCTCAATTTCTCGGAGAGTTCGCAAATCGAAATCATCGAATCCAAATTCACCTTCAAGCATCAATGGCTCCACTACCGGATCCCCTAGCAAACCCACTGCTTGATCAAATGAACTTCTAAACTCAATCAAGCTCTCCGGTGCGAGTGATAATCCGGCTGCAAATTTATGCCCGCCGTATCCTGCCAGTAATGCCGAACACGCGTGAAGCGCCTCAAGTACGTTCTTGCCTCCATACGAGCGAACACTACCCTTTGCGATATCCTCTCGAACCGAGATCACAACCGCTGGTTTGTGAAACGATTCGGTAATACGCGAAGCCACGATTCCGACCACTCCTTCATGCCAGCCCGGATCGAAAACAACGACCGAATTGATATGAAGGCCGTCTTCAATCTCTGTTTTTACGCGCTTACGAATTTCATCCCAAATTTGATTCTGAGTTTCCATTCGGTTTTTATTAATCTCTTCCAGCTCCTCGACCAGCCTCGACGCTTCGGATTCATCTTCTGTCACCAGCAAGCGAAGAGCGGTATTAGCGGAACCCATTCGTCCCGATGCATTGATTCGAGGACCAAGCACAAATCCAAGTGAACCTGGACTGATGCGCGCCCGTAAATCCATTCCCGTTTTCACAATCAGCGCCTTAAATCCGGGCTTTTCTGAATTCATCAGCACATCCATTCCGTGCTTCACCAATATTCTATTATTTCCCAACAAAGGCACCTGATCGGCAGCCGTTGCCAGCACCACCAAATCTAGATGTTTTTTTAGATTCGGAACGGCCGATTCGCCAAACCATTTTTCTTCGCGTGCACGAATCCTCAAACCCATTGCCAAGTAAAACCCCAGAGCACACCCACAAAGCTCCCGCAAACCGCTTTCACAATCGGGACGTTGGGGATTCACGACCGCGATGGCGTTCGGAATCCCACGCTCAGAGTCGAGCTGATGATGATCGACGATGATCCAGTCCAAACCGTTTTTTTGAATTGAGTCTCCGGCATCAAAACTTGAAATTCCGCAATCGATCGAAACAATAACGCTAACTCCGTCGGCCTTTGCTTCTTCTACAGCCGTAACAGATAGCCCGTAACCTTCTTTGAAACGATCGGGCTGCCTCACGCTGTGACCAATTCCAAACTCAGTAAATACGCGCGAAAGAAGAGCGGCGCCACATGTGCCGTCGACGTCATAATCGCCGAAAACCATTACTTTCTCACCTGCAGCTCGAGCTTGGCTCAAGCGATCAACAGCTTTTTCGCAGTCTTTAATTTCAAATGGATGTGTTAAACGAGAAAGGCTCGGCTCGAGAAAATTTTCAATTTCGCTCTTTGTTTCGATTCCGCGATTTAGAAGAATTTGAACCGTAACTCGTGAAAGGCCAGTCTCTTGACACAATCGATCTCGTACTTGATCGAAGTCTGGCCTCGCATCCGAACGAAGAAGCCATTTCCGTGTGGATACACCTAACATCTAAAGTGACGACGGGTTTTCACGAACACTAAACGTTTTTTTCTTCTTCTTTTTTGCAGCGTTTCGCGGGTGTTTTCGGTCTCGGTATTTAGTGAATTCAATAATCAATGAACTCGCAATAAACACCGACGAATAAGTACCGATCACAACACCGCAAAGCAATGTGAATGCAAAATTATGAATCACTGATCCACCCATTACAAAAATCGCGCCCACCACCAAAAATGTAGTAATTGAGGTCATGATCGTACGACCCAAAGTTTCATTCACGGCTTTATTTACCGTCTCCTCGATAGAGAGGTTCGGGAATAAATCCTGAGTTTCGCGAACGCGGTCAAATACAATGATTGTATCGTTGTTGGAATATCCTATAAGCGCCAAAATCGCCGCGAGAATAGTTAAATCAAATTGCTTACCGGTAACGACGTAGATTCCTAAAATCACTATAGCATCGTGAAACAACGCCAATATTGCTCCGGGTGCAAAGCGAGAATCAAATCGAAGCATGACATAGACAAGTATAACTAAAAGCGCGTAAAGCATTGCTAAAGCACCCTGCTGCCGCAGTACGCTTCCAGCAGCGGCTCCGACTACATCCGATTTTAATATTTCAAATTCATCGCCCTCTTTAAAAGATTTCGAAAGCACAGTCTTGACCTGATTAGAGACATCGCCAAGCGTTGACTCGTCTCCCGCTGTTCGAATCAGGTACTCGCCACTGCCTTCGTCTCCAAGTTCTTGCACTCGCGCGTCTTTAATTCCGCTGCTCTCTAGCTCGGATCTAAGCTTCGCTATTTGCCAAGTATTGGGTATTCGAATCTGAACTTCGGCTCCGCCGTCGAAATCAATTCCAAAGTTTAGCCCTTTCGTAAATAGCCCGACTATTGATGCAATAATCAGCAACGATGAAAAACCCAACCAAAGGTATCGTTTGCCCACGAAATCGAATTTTGATCCCGGTTTAATTATATACAAAATACCCATAATAACTCTCCACTCTCTCTAAACTTAAATGCCCTAAATACTAAATGAATCAGCTTTTTTAGCTAGCTGGCGATCCAAATAGAGATCAAAAAACAACCTCGTAATGAACACTGCAGAAAACAATGTCGTGATGATTCCAATTAATAGCGTCACAGCGAAGCCTTTGATTGGCCCCGTTCCATAATTCAACAATACAATTGCCGCACCGGCGTTCGTAATATTCGCATCGAGAATCGTACGAAACGCTTTTTGAAATCCCGAATCCATAGCGCCCATCAACGATTTACCTGATCGGAGCTCCTCTCTTATTCGTTCATAAATAACCACGTTCGAGTCAACGGCAATCCCAACGGTTAACGCAATCCCTGCAATACCCGGAAGGGTCAGGGTTGCTTCAAGTCCGACAAGTATTGCAATCACAAAAATAACATTCAAAACGAGCGACAGAGCCGCAATTAACCCACTGACTTTGTAGTAAAAGATAATGAGTAAGAATACGAGTAGGGTGCCAATAAGACCCGCAACCGTTCCTTTTTTAATGGAGTCAGCGCCCAATTGAGAGCCAACCACTCGCTGTTCAAGGAAATCCAATTTAGCGGGAAGAGCACCGGCCCGGAGCACAATCGCCAAATCCTGGGCCTCCTTATAAAGGTCTTTGCCTTTTGTCCCGAGCGTGATCACACCTCGTTCACTGATTTGACTTTGGATATTCGGCGCCGAGTAAACAATGCTATCCAAGACAATGGCAAGTCCCTCTCCGACATTTGCTCCTGTGAGTTTTCCGAATTTAACTGCGCCAGTTGGGCTCATTTGAAATCCGACTTCAGGCGCGTTGGTGTCGGCCGAAAACTGTACGCGGGCATCGACCAGGTCTTCCCCGGTCACTGGGGCTGGATATTTTAAAAGATAAGGCGTCCGATCAATTGTTTTTCCCGTTTCGCCTTCATTTCGTTCAAACGCAACGATCGTACCCTCTGGAATTTTACCCTTTACGGCGACATTAATCGCGTCGACGTATTTAGAAAAACTACCGCCCTCTTCGAAGACTATATTTTTTTCCTTTTCAACACTTGAGATCAGTGTCGCCAATTCAGGAAGTGGCATTGATTTTCGATCAACAATCATAAATTCAAGCTTAGCTGTTCGACCGATCAATTCTTTTGCTCGTTCAATTTCTCGAACACCGGGAAGCTCAACGACAATGCGGTCCGTACCTTGACTGACGATTGAAGGCTCGGAAACACCAAACTGGTCAATTCGATTTCGAATGACCTCAATACTTTGATCAATTGTTTTTTCACGAATCTGCACTCGCTGATCGTGAGCCAAGCCAAACTCTAATACTCCCGTTTCGTCTCGAGTGAGTCTAAGAAACCAAAACTGATCTTTAAAAATTTGATATATACCGTCACGCTGAGCGGCATCAAGAGTGAATTCGATTCGGGGATCTTCATCGGGAAACCCTTCAGCCACCAACTTCGACGATTTAACAGCAATATTCGCTTTCTTTAATTGTGAATCAAAACTCACCATCTGACGCTGCAAATACTCGCGGTATAGTTTCTTAAAATCGATTCCCAAGACCATGTAAAGGCCACCCTGAAGGTCTAGCCCGAGGGTTATTTTTTGTTTAATGGGAAAGTTTGTCTTCTTTAAATCGAGGTCCTTAAACGTTGGATAAACATATGCGCAAGCAATTGCCACACATAAAAATAAAAACGTGAATTTTCCCCACCACTTACGCTCCATAAGCCGTCGCTCCTTAAATCTTTTAGCTAGAGAGGCTGATCATAATGGATCAGTTTGCGGAATTGAATCAAAAACTAAGAATTCTGACTGAGGTCGGTAGTGTTGAGCTTGCGAGTCACCTGGGATTTAAGCATTTTAACGCGGGTGTTCGGAGCAATTTCAAGAGTAACCACTTTATCGGTAACCCCAGTAATTTTTCCTAAAATACCTGAATTGGTGATGACGTCGTCTCCACGCTTGAGTTCTTTAGTGAGCTGATCGTGCTCTTTCGTCTTTTTTTGTTGAGGGCGAATGACCAGGAAGTAGAAAACCAAAAACATCAGCGCCATCGGCATTAACATTCCGCTTAGACTACCTGCTGTTGTCCCACTTGCCGCTGCCGGAGCCTCTGCACTAACCTGACTCGCCAATTGAGAAACCTGGCTTGCGCTATCGGCGGGTGTAGGCGGATTGTCGGCAAAAACAAGCCCCACCGTCCCTATTAGTATTAAAGCTGCCATTAAAAAATACACACCGACTTCTCTCATAGTTCTAATCTTTTCTCGCATGATAATTCGTATAGAAGTTTTCCGCCCAATCGTCAAACCGATTCTGGTCAATAGCCTCACGTATTTGATGCATCAAGTCAAGATAAAATTGAAGATTATGAATCGTATTCAACCGAAGCGCGAGGATTTCTCCGGCAGCAAAAAGATGTCTCAAATAAGCACGCGAATAATTCCTGCAAGTATCACAGTCGCAATTTTCATCGAGCGGTCTTTCGTCGTCAGCAAACTCAGCGTTTCTGATATTGAGTTTTCCAGTGGAGGTGAATACCTGACCATTTCTAGCATTTCGAGTTGGCATCACGCAATCAAACAGATCCACCCCACCTCGAACGCATTCAATCAGGTCTTCTGGCCTTCCAACGCCCATTAGGTATTTAGGTTTGTCGATTGGTAAAAACGGAGCGGTGGTTTTGCACATCGATTGCATGAGCTCTGGGGTTTCGCCTATTGAAAGTCCGCCTATTGCGAAACCATCAAATGGTAATGTGCTCAGCTCAGCGGCAGATTTCATTCTCAGTTCTTCGGATAATCCGCCTTGAATGATTCCAAAACGATTTTGATGCGGTTTCAGCGGAACTTCCAGTCCTCGCTTTGCCCACTCAAAGGTTCGTTTCATTGCGGCTTCAACTCGTTCCGGTTCAGCCGGGTACGGTGGACACTCGTCAAAGGCCATCACTATATCGCTTTCGAGTGCGCGCTGAATTTCCATCGAAACTTCAGGAGTAAATCGATGTGTGCTTCCATCGATGTGCGACTTAAACGTCACTCCGTCGTCGTCTATCTTATTGAGCTCGCTTAGAGAAAAGACCTGAAACCCTCCCGAATCGGTTAAGATCGGGCCGTCCCAATTCATGAACTGGTGTAAACCCCCTAATCTCTCGATTCGCTCATGGCCCGGACGAAGATAAAGATGATAAGTATTTCCTAAAATAATCTCTGCACCAGCGTTTCGAACCTCTGACGTGGTTACTCCTTTTACAGATCCAACCGTACCCACAGGCATGAACTGTGGAGTATGAATTTGGTGATTTTGTCCGTGTTTTCCAGGGAGGGTTAACGTTCCCGTGCGCGCGCGGGGTACGCCATAAGCGTCTTTAGTTTGGGTTCTAATTTCGAATTTAAGTGCCATGAGCCGGGCAAGCTACTTCGCAGGTGCGCTCACGTCAAGGCTGTCATTGCTCACAGGCGCTGGCCGATTCGATTCCATCGAGGCGACATGAGGCTACCAGAAAAAACAATGAACCTCGCCGTTCCAACTATTTGAGAAAGCTTAACAGGGCCCTTTTTTCTGCTATCGAGTGAAACATCCCGATTATCGCCCATCACAAAAACCTCGTCTTCGCCAAGCTGCCACTCCATCGGGGCTTCATCTCGTTTATGGAATCGTCGAAAGTAAATCAGATAAAGCATGGCGCCGGGAGCTGATTCCGCATACGCATTGCCATATCGTCTGGGCATCGGACTAAATTGAAGTTCTTTTTGCGGGATTTGCTTTGAATTGATAAATACGGCTTTTCCTTGAACTTTGATTTGTTCACCCGACAGCCCGATTATTCGCTTTACAAAGTACTCCCCTTTTTTTGAAACGAATTCAGAATGGACGATAATTTTTCCGCGATTGATCGACTCAATGCCCTTTGATTTTTCGATCAAAAATACCTCTCGTTTTAAGAGGCTAGGCACCATTGATTCCGTTGGAGAAACCCGGATCAGCTGAAAACTTGAAAATGATCGTGCGCCCAATGTGGAAAAGATACAAATGATCACGGAGGCGACAAATACACCGAATTTTCGGCGAGGCTGAATTGAACCATCGTGCCTGGCCCAAAGGACTCCGGCCGACGCGAAAGCCGCTAACAGTATATAGAAGAGAAGAAAGAGGTAGACGCCTACGAATCCGCCGATTCGTATAAAGGCGTCGCCTGAAAATGAGAGCACGACAAAACTGAATAAGAAAGCGGCCCCCATTTTTGAATCGCCCAGCCAAAATTGTCCGCTCCCAGGAAAACAAAAAGATGAAAGCGCCATTGGCAATCGTCTAAGCAGTCGAGCACTTCTGCACTTTTTCTGCGCTTTTTCTGCGCCTACATCGTTTTCTGGATCCATTTAGAGACATGCTAACAGTACCAATTTATTAACGAAATACCTTTTCCAAATTATACTTGACTAATTTAGTATTTTTAATTTAAGCTCAGTGTATATATTGGGGAATTTACTTGTTGGCTGAACGTGGACCTCAACTACTGGATTTCAAGATTTTTTAAATTAAGACCACTTTTTTATTTGTGGGGGAATGAAAACATGAAGAACGTTGCGTTGAGGGCTTCGGTCCTTATTTTTGGGATTTTTTATTTATCAAGCTGCAGTGATACCAGTACTTTTTTCGCCGACGGCGAAAAGAGAAAAGTTGAACGTGAGCTTGCTCAATTTCAAACCGAATCAAATGCTGGTGAAAAAATAGCCAAAACTTGGAAAGATCGATTTCCACATTTATGGATGATCACAGCGCTTGCAGCCGATGAAGCTGCTGGTGACCTCAACCCCGAAGACGTTACGTATGAAATGTTTAAGAGCGCAGTGCTGGACGCCGTTGCCTGCGCCGAAGGTGAAGGGCCTTATTGCCTTGGGCCTATCGTGGCATCGGAACTCGCAAAAATTGCAACTGGCCCTGAAGGGCCTGTGGGACCCGCAGGACCATCTGGACCTGCCGGACCAAAAGGCGCGGATGGCGGAAGATCGTGTACTGCCATTAAAATTGGAACTACGACTACTGTCTCTTGTGACGACGGAGCCGTTGCCGAAGTTTTAGATGGGCTCATTGGACCTCAAGGTCCAAAAGGTGATGCAGGAGTTGCCGGACCAGTAGGTCCGATCGGATTACCTGGACCTGCGGGACTAAAAGGAGACAAAGGTGATCAAGGCGAACAAGGATTACCTGGATTTAAAGGCGAAAAAGGTGAACCCGGACCAGCTGGAGTAGCTGGCGCAACCGGACCTGCGGGACCAGCAGGACCGCAAGGTTTAAAAGGAGACACTGGTTCACAAGGATCCATTGGATTAACTGGACCGGCAGGCGCATCTGGACCAAAAGGTGACGTCGGCCCAATTGGACTTCCGGGCGCGCCCGGACCGATCGGTTTGA
>Ga0066639_10003905_pt1 | contig 12805 bp, 8 predicted proteins | sample CryGeyCG2114_010_2_FD_59504 | JGI IMG/M metagenome (GOLD analysis project Ga0066639, IMG submission 59504) | Groundwater microbial communities from aquifer - Crystal Geyser CG10_big_fil_rev_8/21/14_0.10 | ecosystem: Environmental > Aquatic > Deep subsurface > Groundwater | place: USA: Utah...
TTTGGGGTGGCACTGACGTAGACAAATTGTTTATTTATCTGAAGAAATTCATCAAACCGTAACGGTCTATTATCAAGCGCACTGGGTAATCTAAAGCCATAGTCAATTAAGTTCTTTTTTCTGGCCTGATCGCCGTTGTACATTCCTCTGACTTGAGGGGCAGTCATATGACTCTCGTCAATGATGGTTAAGAAACCATCGGTATTAAATATTTTTGAGTTTTCTTTGAAGTAGTCAATTAAAGTAAAGGGTGGATCCCCTGGTTTTCTGCCATCAAAGTATCTTGTATAGTTCTCAATGCCATTGGTAAAACCAAATTCTCTAATATTTTCTAAGTCATAGTTAACTTTTTGATTAAGTCGGTAGGCCTCAATTGTCTTGCCCGCAGCTTCGAGTTCTTTGACTCTTATTTCTAAATCTCTTCTAATATTTTCTACTGCATCTATCTTTGTTTGGGGATTAACCATAAAATGCTTAGCGGGAAAGATGGTGATCTTTAAAGTGTTTGATGTCCTCTCTTCTAGGAGTGGGGTGCCAGTTAGAGGATCTATCCAGTTCATACTGGTAATCTTATTTTCCAAAGTATCAATGGTAATTGCTTTGTCACCATAGGCTGGCCAGACTTGGATGATGTCCCCACGAAGACGATAAGTTCCTCTTCTCAACTCAACCTCTGATCTTTCATATTGGAGACTAGAAAGACGTAGCAACAGGCTTTCTCGTGATAACAACTGACCCTCAACAAGTTCTAGAGTATAGTTGCCATATTCCTCTGGAGAACCTAAATTATAGATACAGGACACTGAAGCAACAATAATACAGTCTTTTCTAGTTAACAGATTGGTTGTGGCAGATAATCTCAGCTTATCTATTTCATCATTGATGGTAGATTCTTTTTCAATATAGGTATCAGTGCTGACAATATATGCTTCAGGCTGGTAGTAGTCATAGTAAGAGACAAAGTAGCTAACTGCATTGTCAGGAAAAAATTCTTTAAACTCTTGATAAAGTTGGGCAGCCAGTGTTTTATTATGGGCAATAATTAAAGTTGGTTTTTGGGTCTGCTCAATTACATTGGCCATGGTAAAAGTTTTACCTGACCCAGTCACTCCTAAGAGAACTTGATGCTCATCACCATCTAGAACCCCCTTAGTAAGTTCTTTAATTGCTTGTGGTTGATCTCCGGTCGGTTTAAAACTAGAGTGTAACTTAAAATCCATAGTGCTTATTTTATCAGGAATACCATATATTAATTAAGTTATTCTTTAATTTGGTCATAAATACTAGTTGGAGTGCTTATTTTTAGTTTGAATATTATATATAAAACAGTATTTTTTAATTAATTTTTTACTAAGTGCGCTACAATGACTCTATGATTTCTATTTCTACAAAAACAGGTGACAAAGGTAAGTCATCGCTAATTGGTCCTAAAAGGTATGACAAGGATAACCTGGTCTTTACAGTTCTGGGAGATATTGATGAGCTTAATTCTTGGATTGGGGTTTTGATCTCTTATGTCAAAATAAAAAATACAAGAAAACATAAAATAACTGTTAAAGAATTATTTGATGTTCAGGAAAAACTCTTTACCTTGAGTGGACAAATTGCAGGGTCGAAAAGAGTGCAAATATACCCAAATGATATCAAACACCTTGAAAGAAGGGGAAAAAGTATACAGCAATCTTTTTCTGAAAATTGGCATTCCAAATTCATTTACCCGGGAGGATCAAGAGCTGCCGCTTGGGCTGATATTGCCAGATCAGTTTGTCGAAGGGTTGAGAGGAGCCTAGTAGCTTATTCAAAGGAGAATGCGGTTCCTCCTTTGATTTTGCAATATATAAATCGGCTTTCAGACTATATCTATTTAGTTAGATGTCAGTTAAATGACCTTGATGATGTCAGTGAAACTGAGTTCAATTAGTACTGAAATTTTCTGATTAGTCCCACACATCTATCACTTTTTGAGGCATCGGTGTAGTGACATTTTTTTGATCTAAAACAGGCAAAATCACTCTTTTTATATTTTAGTGATACCAGCGTCTTTCTTTTGTGGAGTTTCATCATGCGCATCTCCCCATGCTTGTAGAAAGTAAACAATGACTGCAGTAACTACTGCGATCAAAGCAAGTTGCATGCTGAGCGTTGGTTCAACTGAAAATGGTGAGACTTTAGAAAAAATTGGTTCGTTATGGCTATCTAAGCCAATTATCTCGACAAAAGGCCATAAGACATACCAAGATGCGATGAGTAGACCCATAATGAATGACATGATTTGATTGCGCGCATTTTCAAATGCATATTTAACTAACCTGACAGTTGTTAAGAAACCGGTTGCCATTCCAGCTAGGACAATACCTAATTGGCTTAATGCAGCTATTGAGACATTTCCCTGACTAATCTCAGAAATAAGCCCTACTATAAAATTGTATAAACCTAATACTAGTAACATAAATGAGCCGCTTACTCCTGGTAGCACCATTGCCGAAATTCCCACTATACCTCCGATAAATAAATGTAAAGGATGTGGGCTAGTCGTTTTTAAACTTGTCCCTGTAGATGCAAATAAAGCTAAAAGTGCAACCGCTGTTATCGTCATCATGGTATATGAAGCTAGTGATTTTTGTTTAATTTGTCCCCAAACTAAGATCATAGTAGGAACAGTTAAACCAAATAAAAATGCGAATAAGTGACTTGGATAATTCACAAGTAAAAACGCAACTAGGTTTGAGAAACTAACAATAGCACCCAACATACCTATGCCTAATGCAATTCCAAATGCCCATGGAATCTTTTCAATTTGCGTAGTGACGTCATTCCAACTTTTTTTTCTGATGATAAATAATAGGCCAATTTTTACTAACTCAGATGCTTGGTAAAGTAAGTCGATAAAATCATCATATATTCCCATCAACAACGCAACGGTTGAGCCGCTAACTCCTGGAATAATCTCAGCAATTCCTAATGCAATGCCCTGAAATAATGTAACAATATGTTTTTTCATAAAATATAGTATACCTTAAACCTTAGCTCTATACATATCTTAAACAAGTCCTATCTTCAATATAATCAGCCTGTTGTTGGATCTAATGATACTATTGATTGCAGTGTATAAAAAACCACTGCAGATGAAAACGGATTAGCTATATTCAAAAGTGTAGAACTAGGAGTACATAGAGTTTCAATTGCCTATGAAAAATATAAAGGTGAACAAGGCATCCAACTAAAGTGACATGACACAGAGTTTGCTTGTCTAATACTATCGAGCTAAAAGTATAGTAACTTCACCCATTGCATTGGTATAGCTAGTAGTTTCACTGTATTAGTCATTATTTTAATTATTTTCATCGTTAAAAAAAGTAAAAAATCTTAAATTGAGTAAAGTTAACAATAGTTCGTGATCCGTTCAATATAATTAACTTCAAACTAGACGCTTTAAACTCTAATACTGAAACTTCCTAATCAATCCCACACATCTGCCTTGGATCTTTACATTAGTGGTAAAAATTGGGCTCATGGTGGAGTTGGCTGGTTCTAATCTGACTCTAGTAAGCTCTTTATAATATCTCTTGAGAGTTGCTAAACCATTATCGAGTAAGGCGACTACAATGTCTCCATTATTAACTTCTTGAGTTTCTTCAATGACTACAAAATCACCATCATCAATGTGGTCTTCAATCATTGATTGACCTTTTACTTGAAGAACATAGGAGCGCTTTTTACCTGAAATCATTTCCGGAGAAACCTTAAAACTAGCATCTTGATCAGGATGAGCTTCGATTGGTTGTCCTGCAGCAATGTAACCCATAAATGGGAGATCTACACTATCAGTCATTCTGAGGAAGGTGCGATCAATTAGCTCAATCCCCCTGACAGCTCCTTCGTGTTTTTTAATTACCTTCTTTCTTTGTAGTGCCTGTAAATGCTCATGGACTGTAGCCAGAGAAGAGACACCAATGCAATTCGCGATCTCCTTGAGAGTTGGAGAATATCCATTTTTTTGAATATATTGTGCGATGAAGTCAACAATTTGTCGTTGTCTTTTGTAAAGAGTAATAGGCATGGGTGTCCTTTCTTTGGTTTATATTATCCGTAAGTTTCCCGTACTGAAATAAGAATAACCGAAACTAAACCAAACTGACAATCACATCTTATGATATCTAAATATATCAATAAATGTCTAACGCGAAGAAAGTGCGTAACACCCGAAGAAAATTGCTCTTGTCTTTTCTAAATCCGCTATAAAATCTATTAATTTTCTCACTAAGGGAAATAGCAAGACGCTACTTTTTTCAATGAATGCTAAAAGCAAAACGAGTGTTCCCTTTGCTATTTAAAACCCATTTTTGCATGGGTTTCTTACATATAAAACACCATTTTCTTAGTCATTTAAACTCCTGATACCTTAAAGTATCGTGATTATATGTTTTATCAATGAAGTAACTAAAAAACCAACGAAAATTTTCCTCAACCCAATAATATCAATTTGTTATTTCTTTTTATTTAATTATTTTAATATATAAGTTTTTATAATAACGAACGACCAGTCATAGAATCAGGCTTTGGAATACCCATTATTTTTAGCATAGTTGGGGCTACATCAGCTAAGATACCTGTTGGTAGCATGGTATTTTGACCCATAAATTGTCTTCCGATAATGATTAATGGGACAGGATAGATGGAATGTTCTGTATCCTTTTCACCAGTATTATTATTAATTAGTTCTTCTGCATTCCCGTGGTCAGCGGTAATAAAGACAACTCCCCCTTTATTAATCACTATTTTAACAAGATCTCCCACAACTTCGTCAACAACTTCGCAGGCAGTTATTGTTGCTTCTAGGTTACCAGTATGACCAACCATATCTGCATTACATATGTTTGTAATAATAATGTCACACAAATCTTGTTCGACTCGAGATTTAATTTCTGCAGCAATTTCTCTGGCACTCATTTCTGGAACAAGGTCGTATGATTTCACCCCTTTAGAGTGTACAGTAACTCTTTCTTCTCCCGGATAAAGATCATTTTTTTGACCGTTCATATAATATGATACAAATCTTTCCTTTTCGGTCTCTGTAGCTCTGAGTTGTCTTAAACCACGTTGAGCAAAAACTTGTCCAATTGGTGTTTTGACTGGCTGAGGGGGAAATGCAACATCCACGGGGAGACCATCTTCATATTTTGTCATAGTTACAAAATACAAATTTTTTAGCACTTGTTGTCTTTGGAATGTTTCAGTAGCTCCGGGATCTTCAGTTTGAATGTTAGTTTTTTCATATTTTTCTTGATATGGGTCAAATGCTTCACTTGAAATACCTCTCTCAAAATCTGGTTGGACGAACGCACGGGTTAACTCACGCGGTCTATCGATACGATAGTTAAAGAATATGACTCCGTCATTATCTTTGATGGTTAGTGGATCGCCATTTATATCACAAACTGTAATTGGTTCAATAAATTCGTCGGTGATTTTTCTATCATATTGCTCTTGTAGAGATTTGATTGGATCTTGAGTACACTTTCCAGTCCCTTGGGTGAGAGTGTTGTAGGCTTTTTCAATTCTGTCCCATCTTTTATCCCTATCCATAGCGTAGAAACGACCCATTAGGCTTGCTACTTTTCCTACTCCGATTTTATTGCACAAGTTTGTAATTTGTTGAACATAGTTGATCCCTGAGGTTGGTGGTGAATCACGACCATCAGTGAAGCCATGAATAAAAACCTGATTAATACCTTGTTTTTTAGATAGGTTCAGTAATGCATAAAGATGCTCAATATTTGAATGGACTCCCCCAGCTCCAATTAGACCCATGAGGTGGAGTGAGGAGTTATTTTGTTTGACATGATTAATAACATTGATAAAGGCACCAGTTGTATCAAATGAACCATCAGCTATAGCCATATTAATACGTGGCAAATCTTGGTAAACAATGTTTCCTGCTCCAATATTTAAGTGACCAGTTTCTGTGTTTCCATCTTCCCCGTGGGGCAAGCCAACTGCCTCCCCGCTAGCAGCAAGTTGAGTATGAGGAAAAGTCATCCAATACTTATCTAAATTTGGAGTATTGGCTCGGGCAATTGCATTTCCAGCGTTATTTGGGCCAATTCCCCAGCCATCTAGGATTAATAACATTACTGGGGTTGGTCCGTTATATTGTTGTTGAGGATGTGAAGCATCAAATTCTTTTCTGGATATTATAGGAAGTTTTGGTTGCGGGCTGAGATTCTGGAGAGGTTGGACAGTAGCCATCTCTCCATCAGTTGTAGTGGGTTGAGTGTTAAGTGCAATATCTTGGTCGGTGATCGATAGCGGGGTTGGAGAAGGAGAATTGCTAATAATTTTTTGATTATCATTAATATTTGGATTAAAATTTAAGTCTCCTGGACGATTAATTTTAGGAGTTTCAGCTTTAACTGGAATAGTCATAGGTTGGGTAAAGTCAGTTGTGTTTTGGTTGTTCATTCTAGTCTTAGTTATTTTCTAAAGGAGAAGTAATATTTACACTTCCTTCAGGATTAAGTACAACTGGCTGGTTACTGTTTTCTATTGGCTGGGTTTGATTTGTAGTTTGTTGTTGTGGAACACTTGCCATTTGGGTTGACACTGAGGGCTGGTTAGTATTTGGAGCCGTTTGCCCAACATTTACAGGGGTAATTGTAGATTGTTCTAAGTTGACTATTGGGTTCGGGTCAGGCGTTGTAACTGTAGTGGGTTGAGATAAGTCTGGAGATGAATTTATCATCGGATCAGTTGTGATTTCACTAATTTGTTGCTGAAGTGGGTTTGGCACATCGTTTATATGTATACTCTGAGTTAACTCAGCTTGAATTGGAGTAGCTGTCTGTAAGTCAGTAGGCTGAATTTGGGCTGGCATTTCTGGCTGCTGAGCAGTAGCTACTTGTTGGGCATCATATTGAAGCTCAGAGTAGATGGTTGAAAGTCTGTTATATTTAGCAATTCTTTCACCACGATTTGGAGGACCAAATTTTACATATTGAGCACCAGTCCCTACTGCTAAATCAACTACGAAATCATCGATGGTTCCTCCACTACGATGAGAGACAATTACTTGCCAGCCACTTTCTTTAGCAAGTTTAATCACTTGAATAGTCTCACTAACTGTCCCAGTCTGGTTGGGTTTGACCAAGACACTATTACATAATTTATCTTGGATTGCTTTTGTAGTTTTTTCTAAACTGGTGACAAGCAAACTATCTCCAACAATCATACTAGTTGAACCAATATCTAATGTAAGTTCTTTCCAGGCTTTAACATCATCTTCTTGGAAGGCATCTTCGATATAAAAAACATGGTAAAGTTCTTTTAGTGATTTATAGTATTTGGCAAGCTCATTAGCAGAATAGGGCTGAGACTTATCCTTCAGGATGTACTTTCCATTTTCATAAAAAGATGAGGCAGACATATCTGCACCAAGAAACACATCTTGGGCAAAGGTATATGGAGTGGCTTTGATCGTTTCTATAATTATCTCAAATGCATCAGTGTTGTTAAAAAGATTAGGAGTATAGCCGCCGTTAAGTCCAGTTGAGTGAATAGCCCCTTTCATAATTAACACTTCTCTGAGCTTTGTGTAGATTGTAACTGCCATATTTAGGGCATCGGGGTAATTTAGGTGACTTGCGGGAATGATCTCAAACTCTTGAATATCTAGATTCTCAGCCCCATGTTTTCCACCTTCAATTAGGTTAAAAACACAATTAGGGATACTGAGGGTATTAGTTAATTGGTATTTTTGTTGAATGTATTTATAGAGAGGAAGATTTGAGCTTAGTGCCCCTGCTTTAAGAATGGTTTGAGAAACTGCGATAATTGCATTGGCTCCAAGCTTAGACTTATCTCTTGAACCATCTAAGTTGACTAGTAGCTGGTCATTATCAGTTTGATTTGTTGGGTCTTTACCAATGAGTTGAGGACCAAGAATAAAATTGACATTATTAACAGCTTTTAACACCCCACGACCAACCATTCTATTTGGATCATTGTCTCGTAATTCTTTTGCTTCATATTTACCGGTTGAAGTTCCAGATGGAACTGTTGTCATGACACTTCGGCCGTCATCTAGCCAAAGACTACATTCGATAGTTGGAATTCCACGAGCATCGAGAACTTCTCTAGCATATATTTGTTGAATTGGTGACATATTTAGTTATTTTATTTTTTTTTCAATGATTCTTGTTTCGGTGGTTATTATCTGTTGTTTTACTATATCTAAAAGTTGGGGTTTGACAACTATTGCTCTGATCCCAACTTCAGCAGCCAAGGTAACTAGTTCACTATTATATTGATTGAGTTTTAGTACCACTGGGAAATAACCAACCGCCTGGTGTTTGAAATACGGGGAATTTTTTATAGTATCTACCACTTCATTAAACATGACTTTAATTAGTTGAGTATCAAAAGTATAGTGGTTTAACAAATTTGGATTGTCAGGGTCCAATCCATAGGTTAAATCATGGATTGTTTTAGCTTGAAAAGTAACCCCACTAATTGGTAAATGAAGAAACTCTTTGAGATTAATTACATTTGCCGGCGTATTGAGTTGTAACCAGAACTTAATGTAATTACTTTTTGGAATCGCTTTTTCAATTATTTTAAATAATATAGCCAGTTCTGAACTAGTTCTAACAAATGGGATGACAAAATTGACTGTTTTTTTGTGTTTTTGAGAAATCTGGGAGATGACTTTAAGTTCGGCTTCAAAAAGAAGTGAGTCTTGAATGATTCTCACAGCCCCTCTAATTCCTAAATAGGGACTTTGTTCGCTAGGTTCATAGTTTAATGACAGGTGAAGTGAACTGAGCTCGGCTGAGTTTAAGTTACAACTTCTATAAAAGAAATCAGCTGGTTTTGATTGTAAGAAAGTTTCAATCGTTTTTGTAAGGTTTTCTTCAAAAATATGTTTTTTGTTTTTTAGCAAATGATTTGGATGAAGACCCATAAAGGCAATGGCATAATCACTTTTAAGGAAGATTCCGTCAAGGTTACTAGAATATTGTTGATTTTTAAAGGGATTGCCTGCTGAGAGATAAATCTTTGTGCTGGTAATCTGTTCAACTTTATTTTTCAGTTCCTCTTTTTCTTCTGAAAAAATTTTACCTTTACCCGCGTTTACAATAATTTTCTGATCATTTCTTAGTTTAGAAGTAGCATAATTTACTCCAATAATACAAGGTATGTGATTATCTTTGATAATATTTAAAATTGGTGGGGATAATTTTTTGTCCTCAATGATAAGTGCTGAGGCTTGATTGATCAGTTTGAGATCTAGATAGTTAAGACTTTTCTTAGTGAGAATATGACCAGTTGGAAAATTATTTTGATCTTGATTATTTTTAACGATTTGTGAAAATCCCTCAATGTATCCTCCGGTGACACTTTGCCCAATTAGGATTGGGTCAGAATCTAGCTGGTTATTATTTATTACAGGAAGAACGTCGGTAATGATAATTTTATTATTAATAATTTCAAAAAAGACACGCTTATTGCCGATAAACTTTTGGTTAATGTTTTGAGCAATTTTAGCAATCTCAATTGCTTGTTTATCAGAGATTGAAGCTTGATTTGGTTTTTTTATTTTTTTAGACTTATACCCATCAAGTACTCTTGTTAGTTCTGTTTTTCTAGTTTGTAAGTGGCGGGTAATAATTGTTCCATGAGAAATATCAATTTCAAACTCATCCGGTAGATTTTTTTGAGAATCTTTTTTATCAAATACCCCGTGGGTGACAGTAATTTGATAGCGATATTTCTTGTCTAAGTTGGGTTGAATATAGCCTGATGACTGGGCTTGTTTTTGTATTTTTATAACTAAGGGATGATTTAATATATCTTGTCTAGTTGCTACTCTTGACCATGACTCCAGTAATGACTCCAGTAAATTTGTTTCACCAGAAATGTTGTTAGTCTGATATTTCCCCACCCTTATCGCGGCAAACTGATCTTTCTTTATATATTTATGATAAATTTTTATAATATCCAGGGCGACATCCTCAGGAATATCTTGGTTTTTAACTAATTGGCTTATTTTATCTTGGAGCTTTGATTCTAAGAGGTCGCTTTGCCAGTCATTTGTTTCTTCAATGACTTTTATTTTCTCCAGTAGGTTATTGTGATGAGCAATTCTTTTTACAGTTTCTACGGGTATGACAAAACCATCACTAGCTTGAATGTTGGCTGTGCTGATTCTGTTGAGTTCTATAGCGTATTTTCCCACCTGTCTTGATGAGTAGTTACTCACGTCTTTTAGAGGGATTGCAGTGTTTATAATCACTATCTAATAGTAGCGCAACTCGATAGGTGAAAGCAACTAAGATTTTTGAACAGTTATGTTATGGTCAACGTTTTTAGAAATGACTTGTCCAGGATGAATTTTACTACCAGCTCCAATCATCACTCCTGGCATAGTATTAGTACTAATCCCTACTTTAGCATCATCGCCAGTAATAATTCCTAATGCATCAAGCCCAGTGTTTACATTTATCCCTTTAACCATAGTATTGATAGTGGCTCTATCAAGCCGTTTATTAGCAGTAATTAAACCAGCCCCAATTTTATTATTTGGTCCAACAATCGAGTCTGCTAGATAGCCAAAGTGTAAAGTAGATTTATTCATAATAATAGATCTGACCACTTCAGTTTTTGCTCCAACGACGCTATCTTTCTCCAAGCTAGAAACTCTGACAAAACTATAGTCACCGACCAGGCAGTTTTCTCCGATATAACAGGGTCCAACAATTTTTGCAAAGTCGCCAACAGTAGCGTTATTTTCTATAATGACTGGACCATTAGTATCATCGATAAGTGCTGTCTGAGCAATCTTGGCTGATGAAGAAATATAGGACTTGTGAGTGGTAAAGAGTAATTGTTGGAAAGTAAACAAATGCCAAGGGTATTTAAGGCTTCTGATTGGGTCTTGGAGAATCAGTGAACGAATGTTTTGTTCACTCATTATTTGTCCAAGGGCATCCTCAAAGTTATATTCTGTATCAGGCAGACCTTTTAAAATATTGATAAATTTTTGATTGAGTAGATAACAACCAGAGAGCTTAATGTTTGATTTTTCTTGCCCCTTTTCAGGCTTTTCTTCAACAGATAAAGCTCTATCCCCATCCAGTTCTAGAATACCGTAAAGCCATGGCTCGTGAGTTTCACTAGCACAGACTACCCCATCTGCTTCTAAGTTCAGCATTTCATTAATTAAGTCACCAGCATTGATTAGATCCGGGAAAATCACCACAAATTTGTCCTCTATTTTATCTTTAACTGTCAGGACAGCGTCACCCATTCCTTTTGATTCTATCTGAGTAGTAAATTCTATATTTTGGTCAAATTTTGTCCTTGCCACTACTTTCTCGAGTGATTTAACATCGGCATCTCGTTGTGACTGAACAATCAGAATATCTTTAAAACCATTATGAGCAAGATTTTCTAAGGTTCTTGAGATAAAGGTTTTTCCAAGCAGTTCAATGGCTCCTTTATGGACATTGGTGTTCAGTGGAAAGAATCTAGAGTTAGATCCCCCAGCTAAAATGACAATTTTAGGTTTATTCATAAAAACATTTTAACATTATTATCTATTTTTTTTCTTTTATGATTCGTTTAAGATGTAATTCAAATATATTACTTGATATAATAAATTTTATGTCCAATCATTCATACTTAAAAGTAGCTTTAGAAGCAGTAAAAGAGGCTGATATTGTTATCAACAAGTATTATTCTAAGGATATCAAGACCACACTAAAATCTGACCTTTCACCAGTCACGATCGCAGATAAAGAGTCAGAGACCATTATCAGAAAGATTATTAAAGAAAGTTATCCAGAACATAATATAATAGGTGAAGAAGAAGGTAGGACTAACCATAATTCTCCGTATACTTGGGTAATTGATCCCATAGATGGGACAAAGAACTTTATGAGAAAGGTGCCTCTTTTTGCTACCCAGTTGGCTTTAATTAAGGATGATAGGGTGATACTTGGTGTTTCAAATGCGCCAATTTTATCTGAGTTAATCTATGCGGAAAAAGGGAAAGGAGCTTATCTTAATGATGAAAGAATAAGTGTCTCAAACATAAATAAACTTGATAAATCCTATCTGAGTTATGGAGGATTGGGATATTTTAACAAGGCTGGTTTGATGAAGAATTTGTTGAAAATTGAAGGTGAAACTTTCTCACATCGTGGGTTCGGTGACTTTTGGAGTTATCATTTACTTGCTCAAGGGAAGATCGATATTATGTTAGAAGCTAAGACAAAGTTTTGGGATATTGCCGCACTTTCATTGATAGTAGCAGAAGCAGGTGGGAAAGTTACTGATTTAAAAGGTAATTCTGTAAATATGAAAACAACTTCTATCATTGCTACAAATGGTCGTTTGCATTCTCTAGTAGAAGAACATTTTAACTAATCAATTAAGGCTGGTTGTTAACAGATCTATAGCTGGTTTAACATTCTCAAAGGCAAATTGATCAGGGAGATCATTTAATTCAAACCACTTTAGTTCAGCTACATCATCTTGGGCTTTTAGATTTTGATAGTCACTATTTATCGCTTCCACATGATAGATAAATATTAAGGTTGGGAGAAGTGTTTCTCCATATATGTCTGGTAATGAACCCAGGTATTTGATAATTTTAATATCAAGATTAGTTTCTTCTTTTGCTTCACGAAGAGCAGATGTTTCAGCCGTTTCTCCAACTTCAATAAATCCTCCTGGGACATCCCAGTAACCTTTTCTCGGTTCTATTGCCCTTTTTGCTAATAATACTTGGTTATCTTTATGAAAA
>Ga0066639_10003907_pt1 | contig 12799 bp, 13 predicted proteins | sample CryGeyCG2114_010_2_FD_59504 | JGI IMG/M metagenome (GOLD analysis project Ga0066639, IMG submission 59504) | Groundwater microbial communities from aquifer - Crystal Geyser CG10_big_fil_rev_8/21/14_0.10 | ecosystem: Environmental > Aquatic > Deep subsurface > Groundwater | place: USA: Utah...
ATTCGAACCGACGACCTGCGGTTTACAAAACCGATGCTCTACCAGCTGAGCTAAGGTGGCGTATATTATAATTTTGTTATTCTATCTTTTAAAGAGGCTAATTTCTGATTATCCGGGTTAGCCATTCTTAATTTTTGGTAAGCTTCTTGCGCAATATCCTTGTGCCCACTCATTATACTAATTTCTGCCAACATGTCAAGATGCTTGGGATTGTTTGGCTCCAATTCCACTGCCTGCTCTATAGCTGCCAAGGCAGTTTCATATTGGTCTATTTCGCTCAAAAGTTCCGCTAATTTTACAAATCTATGGGCATAACTATCGTTTGCCAGCACTGCTTTTTGATAATACTCTATTGCTTCTTTTATATCTCCTTTCTCTTCGTATATACCCGCAAGCTTTACCAGCACTTCATCGTCATTGGGATCAAGCTGGAGAATAAATTCAAACGTCTCTTTTGCCTCGTTGATTTGTTCTTGTTTTAAATATACTTCTGCCAAACCGCGATATGCGTCCGTACTCTTTGCGTCAATGCGAATTGCCGTAATATATTTTTTTTCAGCTGTTTCATAATCCCCGTGATTCCTTGCGCTATCACCTTCGTGCACCAGAGCAAAAATTGATTGTTGTTTTTTTTCACTAACCTCCTTTGGTTCTTTTTCTTTTTTTGCCTTTTTGTCGTCACTTTCTACACGATGCGTCAACTGCGTAACATACAGACGAAAATCTTTTTGAACCTTTTTCAAAAATTCAACAATTGGTTGTAATTTTATACTCCATTCTTTTTTCTGCTTGGTGGCCTTTTCCTCTACCCTCTTCTTAAATACTTCGTCCTTTTTTTTACTTTCTTTCACTTCCGGAACATTATCAACATCCAACACTGCCAATTGTGGAAACTTTTTAATTACAATTATAAGAATGACTGCCAATGGAGCAATTATTAAAATAAATGAAACTAAACTGTAATTCATATACTTAGGTTGTGGGTTATAGCTGGTAGCTTGTAAATTTAATTTATAGATTTTACGGCATTTATTATGTCTAAAAAACTGTCGGCTTTGACCGAGGCACCTCCAATTAATACGCCATTCACTGCCTCAAGTGACAAATATGATACCACATTATCCGCTTTTACGCTACCCCCATATAATACCGGCACTTCCCCCTCTATATATTGACCTATTTCTTTTTTTACTAGGCGATGCATAGCGTCTGCGTCTGCCGGATCACATGGATTTCCAGTACCTATAGCCCATACCGGCTCATAAGCTATGATAATTTTATCGGCTGCCACATTCAAATTTTCCAATGCCTTGTTTAGTTGTTTTTTTAACCTGTACTCGGTTTTTCCATTTTCTCTATCCTCAATTGTCTCGCCAATACACAAAACCGGTATAAGTCCCGCATCCAAAACCGCTTCTATTTTTTTCCTGACATCTTGGTTTGTTTCTCCAAAAATATGCCTTCTTTCTGAGTGTCCAACAAGAGCATACTTACACCCGACATCCTTAAACATTAGAGCCGAAATGGCTCCTGTATAGGCTCCCTTTGGAGTCCAAGTACAGTTTTGCGCTCCCACAGAAAAAGCACTGCCTCTCAATTGCTCCTCAACCCCAATCATTGATAGGGACGAAGGAAAAACAGCCAGTTCAATATTCTCATATTTTGTATCCTCTTTAGCGAGATTCTTTGCAAAATCAACAGACTCCTGATTGTCTAAGTACATTTTCCAATTGCCAAATATATACATATATTATTAGGTTATAGGAATTAGGTTGTAGCTTGTAGGCTAAAATCTAACATTGCTTTTATCCACGTCTCCAATAATTGCCACACGCATTTTTTTCATTTTAAATACTCTCTTTGCCAAATCCTGAATTTGTTTGGCCGTAACCTTTTCTATTTCTTGCAATTTTTCTTCTTGGGTCTTTATTTTTTTTGCAAACAATGCTTGATGAGCATACCAATTTGCTTGCGCGCTTGAATCTTCCATGCTCAAAGTAAGCCGGCCGCGAATATGGGTCTTGGCATCTTGCAACTCTTGCTTTGTCACTCCGTGGTCTATTAATTTTTCAATTTCTTTTTTTATTACTTCTATTGCTTTGTTAATATTTTTTGCCTCAAGTCCGGCGCCAACATAAACATACCCAATATCCTCAAAGTTTTCTGAACCACTATAAATAGTATACGCAAGACCCCTTCTTTCTCTAATTTGAATAAATAATCTGGAGCTCATTGAACCGCCCAATATTTTGTTCATAACCGCAACGATTGGGTTTTCTGATGCCTGATATTTAAAACCCGGGAAACCCAGCCTCATTTGCACTTGATCCGTGCTTTTCCTCTGCACCGCAATTCTATTCTCTTTCTTCTCAGATCCAAATAAAGCGGGTTTGCTTGATCTGGATGTTTTATACTTGTTCTTCTCTCGTCCAAAATATTTTTCTATATAGTTCTTAAAAGGATCACTAATTTCTCCGGCAACAATAATGTGCATATTGCTTGGATCATAATACTTTTGTTTATATTCCAAAACATCCGGACGCAAAAAATTCATTACATTTTTTTCAGTTCCGCCGATATCTCTTCCAAGCGGACAGCCATCAAAAAGCAAATCCTCAAAAATATTATCTATGTTCATTACCGGATTATCTTTGTACATTCTAAGCTCCTCTACAATTACTGTTTTTTCACGTTCCATTTCTTTTTTGTCAAAAATAGAATTAAAAAGCATATCAGACAAAATATCTAATGACGTTTCAATATATCGGCAATCTGCTTTTATGTAATATCCGGTATAATCTTTGCCGGTAAACGCATTGTACTCCGCGCCCAAACGATCAATCTCGCGAGTCAAAGTAAGAGTATTTTTGCGCTTCTCTGTACCCTTGAACATCAAATGTTCAATATAATGAGAAACACCGTTTAATTTGCTTGACTCATGACGAGAGCCGACCGGATACATAACCAAAACAGTAACAGAATGAGTATTCTGCTGCGGAACCAAAAGCACATTTGCATTGTTTTTTAATTTATATTGTTCAAACATAACATAAAGGCATATAAGGCTTGCGATGCTTACAAAGCTTAAAAGGCTTTACAAGCTTCTTTACCTTTTTATAATTTATCTCTAAAATACTCCTCTAATTCTTCAACCGAGACTCTTTCCTGCTCCATAGTATCGCGGTCGCGGACTGTAACTTTTTTGTCTTCCAGAGAATCAAAATCAATCGTCACGCAATATGGCGTTCCGATTTCGTCTTGCCGGCGATAGCGTTTTCCAATACTTCCGGTTTCGTCATACTGCGTCATATAATTCCGGCGCAATTCTTCTTGAATTTTTTTTGATAATTTTTGTAATGGTTCTTTTTTGGACAATGGCAAAATCGCGACTTTGATTGGCGCGAGATCTTTGTGCAGGCGCAAAACTGTTTCTGTGCTGTGCTTTGCCTTCTCATCTCCGCTTCTTGTTTCTACTTCGTCATAGGCATCAAGCAAAAAAGCCAATGTCGCTCTATCGGCTCCATCTGAAGTCTCTATAATATATGGGGTAAATTTTTCTCCTTTTTCTTGATCCGTGTATGTTAGGTCTTGTCCGCTGAATTTTTGGTGCTGAGACAAATCCCAATCCCCGCGATTATGTATACCGGCCAATTCTTTGAACCCCATGCCCGGATAATTGTATTCTATATCAGTCGCCTCTTTTGCATAATGAGCCAGTTCGTCTTTTTCATGCTTTCTGAATTTGAGATTATCTTTTTTGATGCCCATATCCAGATACCACTTCATTCTTAATTCTTTCCACTCATCAAAATATTTTTTTGCTTGCTTGGGGTGTATAAAATACTGCATTTCCATTTGTTCAAATTCTCTTGTGCGAAAAGTAAAATTACCCGGTGTTATTTCGTTGCGAAATGCCTTGCCAATTTGCGCGACTCCAAATGGTATTTTCAACCGCTGTGATTGTTGTATGTTTAAAAAGTTAACATAAATACCCTGGCATGTTTCCGGACGCAAATATATATCGTTTCCCTCGCCTTCAACCACGCCCATCTGGGTTTTGAACATTAGATTGAATTTTCGTATATCTGTCAACTCTCCCCCGCATTCCGGACAAGTTAAATCTTCCTCTTTGTTATCCGGACGAAAGTCCGGCTTCATACTGCCGGCTTGCAGCAAATGATCCGCGCGCCAGCGTTTTTTGCATTTTTTACAATCAACTAGCGGGTCGGTAAATCCGGCCAGATGTCCACTGGCTTCCCATATTTTTGGCTGCATCAAAATAGAACTGTCTAAGCCAACGACATCGTCGCGATTTTGCACCATAGCTTTGTTCCAAGCTTTTTTTATATTATTTTTTAACAATACTCCAAGCGGACCATAATCATAGCACGAAGAAAGCCCCCCATAAATTTCTGAGGACTGAAAAATAAAGCCACGACGTTTTGCCAAACTAACTATATGATCTAATGATTCTTTAGACATACTTTAATTGCTTTAAACCTGCCTGCTGGCAAGCAGATGCCCTGAGGGCTTATACTTAACATTATTATAATTCTCTCATATTTAAGTTTAAATTTCAACCTTTGTCAAAAAATAAACCACCCCGCCATACAGCGGGGTGGTTTTGAATATCAAGTGTTAAACAGTATTTATTTCTTTTTCTTTTTCCTCTCCAATAGCTTTGACTTTCTCATTGTATTCCTTAACCACTTTATCAAGCTCATCAATTTGTTTATACCTGTCATCTTCTGACATTTCTTTGTTTTTCTCTGCCAACTCAATTGCCTTTTTTACTTCTTCACGGATTTTTCTAATTGCTATTCTGGCATCTTCTAATTTGCCATGCAAGACTTTTATTAATTCCTGTCTTCTCTCCTGAGTTAATTCCGGCAAAGGAACCCGCAATAATTTTCCATCATTTACCGGATTGATCCCCAACTGAGAATTCCGTATAGCGGACTCAATAGCTTGAATAAGCGTTTTATCCCAAGGGTCAATAGTTAAGGTTTTAGCGTCACTTACAGAAATAGAAGCTACGGCCTTTAATGCTTGCTTTATTCCATAGGCCTCAACTGTAATATCTTCTACAAGAGCCGGAGTTGCCCGCCCCGTACGCAAGCCGGCAATCTCTTGCTTTAGGTGTGCCAATGTTTTTTCAAACTGATCCTTATGTTCATCAAATTTACTCATATTTTTTTAGGTTATAGGTTTTAGCTTGTGGCTTGTAGGTTGGGTATTAAATAATGATTATTTATCTTTTTGGCGGAATTGTGAACCCCAAGTACAATATATCTGTTTTGGTAGGGTGCACATACAATACTGTCGGCAATTGCCCCGATGGCAATCTCTTTGTTATCCATCTTACACCGCCATCCTCACTTTTGTAAAAAGTTGATCTCTCCAATGAGTTGGTTTTATCTTTTATTGTTGCGGTATAATAAATCTCATCGTCATTTTCCGGACTGACATAAAAACCATAAATCTGGGCGCTTCCCGGCGGAGTAATTAAACTAATTGGGTTCCATGTGCTTCCACTATCTGTGGAGAATAATATTCCATAAGTTGATATCCAATATAATCTACCACTTATCTCCGGATGCGCCAAAAATCTACGATATTCATTTGACTTTGCGTAGTCATTCATTGTCTCTCCCAACGATTCCCATGTTGCCCCCGTATTGAGAGACCGAAACAATCCATCTTTCTTGCTGGCAATATAAAATACTTCTTTTTGCAGCGGGTCTGCATATATATCTGCTAATTCTATTTCAAATCTTTTTATTGTACTCCAACTTTTACCGCTGTCTACACTTTCTAATAAATCCCCATTACTCTCTACCATAAAAATCTGATACGGAGACAATGGATTAATCACAATTGAAGCAACCCGAACATTTGGACGAGATTCCCTGTACATTTCTTCCCAAGACCTGTTGCAATCTTCTGTTCTAAACACCTTGTCGCCATTTGTGACAAAAATTGTACACTTTTCATTTGGATGTACAGCTATACTATATATAGGACCATTTTGCAAATCCCCAGCCGGCTGCTGCCAAGTTCTGCCCTCATCGTATGAGAACACAAAACCATTTCTAGGCGTTGCCCAATAAAGCGCCGACGTATCTTGCGGATCGGTAAATAATTTATAAACACTTCTGTCAGAAATATTCTTGACACCGGTTGCCGTTGGCATCGCAGAAATTGATTGCCATGTTTCTCCTTTGTTTACAGACACAAACATTCCAGAAGCGCCCGACTGAGTTTGACTCTTGCCGCCCAACGTTACACAACCCGCTCCGACCAACATAAATGTAACCAAAACAAAGAATATTTGCAAGATTGATTTTCTCATATATTAATTCTTTAAACATTAAAACATCAAAACATTAAAACAACTTGTTTTTATGTTCTAGTGCTCTAGTGTTTTAATGTTTAGGGCATTTCCAATAAAATCTGTTCTACCAAAAGTCTTGGATGTATGTTTTGAGTTAAAAAAATCTTTGCGTCTTGAATCAATCCTGTTATTTTTAATAATTTTTTATTATCTAATTGTATTTTTAACTTACCTTCTCTTAGTCCATTGTTTGTGTGCAGAAAACCACGCATCACTCCCAGCCAAATATCCAATATTTTCTGTAATCCTTCTCTAGAAGCAATATGATCTGTTTTGTCGCCAAACAACTCATCAATTTTTTCTAATTTATCATGAAATGATTTGTTAAATAATGAAATAAATCTTATCAACTCTTGTTTATGTTGCTGGTACTCTTCTTCATTCTCAAGCCAGTTAACCACCTTCCCCGGCAGTCCAGACGACATTCTCGCCATTTCTTCCGCTATTTTTGAATCCACACCTTTTTTTTCAATCCCTGTTTTTATTTCTTCTCTCAAAACCGGATGAAAATTTATCATCTGGCACCTAGATTGAATTGTTTGGGGCAATAAGTCCTCATCCTTTGTTATTAAAAATATTACTGATTTTCCTTTTGGCTCTTCCAATGTTTTCAAAAGAATATTTGATGAGGTTTCATTCATCTTTTCGGCATTGTCTATTATTGTTATTTTTAATCCACCCAAAAAACTCTTTTGACTTAAAAACAATCTCAAATCGCGTATTTGACCTGCATCTATATTCATTTTTGTTTTGCCTGTTTTTTCATCAATCTCCTGCTCCACCAAAACCATGTCCGGCTGTGTACTCAATTTTTCAACCGGGACGCCTAAAATCTTTCCACTAATATATTCTGCGACCGCTCTTTTTCCCACATGTTCCGGCCCAACCAAACAATAAGCATGGCTCAAATTGCCCGCAGAAATAGTTTTTTCAAAAAACTCCAAAATCTGAGTGTGTCCTATTATTGGGTCATTCATATTCAAAAGTATAACATATTATTTACCCCTCAACAACTTATATGTTTCTTCTGCGCATCTATCCCACGAAAAGTTCCCCACCCTACTCAAACCCTCTTTGATTTTATTATTTCTTAATTCGACATTATTCAAAATCTCAGTAATCCCTTTTGTAATATCCCAAACATCTTCCGGATTTACATAAACACATGCGCTCCCGACCATTCCCTCCAAACTTAAACCGGACGAGGTTACCACCGGAACGCCAGAAGCCATGGCATCAATTATAGGCAGGCCAAAACCCTCATAAAGAGAAGGAAATACAAAAATCTCAGCCCCATTCATGATATATATAATATCTTCCGGATCAACCCATCCCGGTAAAATTATTTTGTCTTTGTGGGGACTATCTTCAATTATTTTCTTCACACTTTCATAGCCAAACCCAGGCACTCCAATCAAAACCAAATCGTATGATTTAGTTTTATAATTATAAGATATCTGATTAAAAGATTGAACAATTCTTTTTGTATTTTTTCTTTCCTCCAAACGTCCAATACTTAATAAATACGGCCGTTTAATATTGTATTTTTTCAAAACTTCCTCAACTTTTTCTCTGTCAACGATTTTTTTATATCTCTCATCATAGCCATGATGCACAACATTTACCTTATCCGACATGCCTTCTAACTCACCTGTTGACAATAACTCTTTCTTTGTAAACTCACTAGGCACAATGACTTTCCAAAGATTTTGGACGGCAAACTTGGCCGGCCAAATTGTATACCACCTATCAAACTTACTATAACTGTTCGGAAATTTTATGGCCGCCACATCATGCACTGTCATTATAGTCTTTTTTGGATGAATAATCGGAAAAACATGTGAGGGAACAAATAATACATTTGGCGGATTAGTAATCATTTCCCAACTCAATCTAATTTGCGTCCAAAATCTCTTTGGAAGCCAATGTAAAACTTTTGACTCCCAATTTTTTGGAAGTTTTGATAACTCACCCTTGAGCTCTGTATCAGAATACAAAACAACCCGGATATTATCGGGTATCAAATCTTTTAATTTTTCTATCACATGCCAAGCGTACCATTCTACACCTGTCTTTTTTTCACGATTGGCGCGTGAAGCGTCTATTCCAATTAACATAATGTTCTAATTGTTCTAAATGTTCCATATGTTGTAATTGCCTTAATTGTTGTGAGTATATTTTCAAATACAACATTTTGAACAAGCGAAGCGATAAAACAGTTGCAACATCTACTTTGTCGCCATAATTGACCTCTTGTAGCTTTCCAAATTCTCAAGAGCAATTCCCGTCCCTTTGGCTACACACAATAATGGTTCGTCTGCCACATAACATGGCACTCCGGTAGCCTGAGCAATAAGTTCGTCAAGATTGCGCAACTGGCTCGAACCGCCAGACATGATAATGCCTTTATCCATTATATCAGCCGAAAGTTCCGGAGGTGTTTTGTATAAAACTTCTTTAACAGCATCAATTAATCCCTCCATATCCAGCTGCAATGCTTCTGTTGTATCATCTGATGATACGGTCAGAGTGCGCGGGAGTCCAGCGATAACATCGCGTCCTTTTATTTCTATTGTCAAAGGCTTGTCCATAAACATGGCCGATCCAACTTTAATTTTTATATCTTCCGCGGTCCTGTCCCCGATTGCCAGACCATGTTTGCGGCGAATATACTCACTAATTGAAGTATCAAAACAAGTCCCGCCAATACGAACAGATCCACAAGAAACAATACCACCCAAAGAAATCACAGCTATTTCAGCAGTGCCGCCTCCAATATCAATTATCATATGGCCCGAAGCAGATCCAATTGGTATGTCTGCCCCGATAGCCGCAACAATAGGCTCTTTTATAATATAAGCTGCGCGAGCGCCTGCAGCCATCGCCGCGTCAATTACAGCGCGTCTTTCTGTTGATGTAATTCCAGCCGGCACTGCTATCATAACCTCCGGACGAAACAAACGAAAACCACCCAATGCTTTATTGATAAAATATCTAAGCATAGCCTCGGTCGTATGATAATTGGCAATAACACCATCCTTGAGAGGACGTTCTGCAATAATAGTATCCGGAGTACGCCCAATCATATCTTTTGCTTCCATGCCAACTGCCAAAACTTTTCTATCATCACGAGAAATAGCCACTACTGAGGGCTCGTTAATAACGATACCGCGCTTTGGCACGTGCACCAGCACATTGGTCGTTCCCAAATCAATTGCCACTTTCTTTATAAACATAAATTCATTATCTTAATATACCCCCACTTTAACATTTTATCACCCATAAAATCAAGACCCACGCTGAACACAAATACTACTCAATTATATTTTCCTTTTCTTTTGCGACACATTAAAACCAAGGTATTTTCCAAACATCAAATGAGTGACTGCGTCAATCGCCGGAATAGCACTTACAAAAATAAGAGAAAAAGGAAGAAGCAACCATTGCAATACAATGGTTATATACACATGTTTAGAGTGTGATCGCGGTAATTTTGGCAAAAGAGGAAAACTTAACAATGCAGACACAAGCAAACCGGTCAGCGCTCCTGTTACTATATACTGCAACAAATGAGGCGTATTAGAATAAAGAGCGCTTTGGCGAAGTGAATCAGGAGCTATCCACAATGGCAAACGAGGTAAAAAAGTAATCATCAAAGCAACCAAAGCCCAAGACCACTTTCCCTCCCACTCAACCCATACCCATTTAACCTTTTTCCATAGCGGAATTAATTTGCCTTTTTTATGAAACTCCCAAATCAGATAAGGGATATGCTCAGCTCCCCATGCCCAACGACGCTGTTGTTTGTATAAATTTTTGAGACTCTTCCACCAGCTATCATCTCGAACCGTATCCATTGAAACCGGTATATACATTGGCGTAACAGAATAATCTCCATTGTATGCCAAAAAACATTGATAAAAAATTCTTGAATCCTCGCTAACTATTCTTTTGTCATGAAAACCGGCATCAACTAGCGCGCGAAAGCTCATAGAGTGTGATGAAAATGTAACTAACGCATCTTGTTTTGACAAAGATGTCATTGACCAAAAAGTAGTGCCAAAAGCCATAATTCTCAAAATGGACGGCGACTCCCACATGTTGTTATTATATAGCGCAACCGGCTGATAAGATGTCCTGGTAGGGTTTGGGTGTGTACAATATAAATAAGTCAAATAACTAAAATAATACTTATGACAAACTGTATCAATATCAAACACAGTTATTATGATTTTTTCATAATCCCATCCTTTGTTATCAATATATTCTTGCATGACATTTTCTGCATAATGCATGTTGGATCCCTTGCCTGGGATTTCATCCCTCAAATTAGATGGGTGCATAATACCCACAACATCAGCAAAAAAGCTGCCAAACTCTTCCTTTGTATTTTGGAATATACCTTCAAAGTTTTCTTTCTCCCTTTCTTCGCCGGCAATTACTAAAACAAATTTATTTTTGTCATATACGGAACTAACGATACTGCTAATAGCCGGCCTAACGACTCCCCACTCCTCATTATATACTGTTAAAAATATAATGTGTTTTTTGTCATAAACATTATCAAGTTCTTTAAGTTTGGCTGGCCAATTAATTTTTTGCGCAGTCCTCAAACGCGACCAAGCGACCACCAAGTAAAAAGAAAAATTAAATACCTTCAAAACCCAATATATATCAAATATAATAATAAAATAAACCACCCAAACCGGTTTTATGGCAGACATTAGAAACATCAAAATAATCGTCAGCCAAATTGAGGCCCCCGGCAATATTTCATATATTCTATAACGTTGATAATCGGAAATCATACTAATTGAAAATTTTTAATTTCTAATTTTAAATTTTAAAACAATGCCAAACTTACTAATTTTAATAATTTAAATATTTATAATTGAATTAAAATTTATTATTTAAAATTAATAATAGACCACCTCAAAATCTGTAAACTCTAAATTATCAATATCCTTCTCCTCTTCTTCCACCCTATCTACCTTAGCCATTTCTGGGCCTGTTTTGCACCATTCCATAAACTCTTTCACCTTCTCTTCTTCACCCTCGACCAAGGCTTCGACTGTACCATCACTAACATTTTTTATCCAGCCAACCAAACCAAGCTCATCTGCTTTTTTCTTTGCGCCGGCGCGGAAAAAAGTCCCCTGAACCATCCCATAAATTTTTATAGTAAGACGCTGCATAGGGTTATCCAATATTTGGCGGCGCGCTATAGGTTGCAGAAATATACTGGCCTTTTGGCTGGGCTAGTAAATTTGGAATTAATTTTTGAATAACACTCGCTTGATCAACCCCTATAGCCAACAAGGGAATGCCCAACAAAAAAGCAAAGCTATTTGCAACCACCACAGAAATTCTAGTATTAGTGAAACTACCTGTGCCAATAACAACCATTATCCCCCGCAAATCTTTTTTATCAAATTTTAATGACTTAAAAAAAGCATCTATTGAGGAGAGTAGTTCCCTATTGCGCCCATCATGCTCAAAATTATTAACATCTGATTCGTCAAACAAGCTCAAATGTATTTTATCTTTAATTGAAAGATCTATTAGTAAATACATATACACCGTTCTAATTTACAACATTTTGTCTATTTTATTTAGAATCTTAACATGCCCAACCTCAAAAATTGAAAATAAAAATTTGTCCATAACATGACGCCTATCAGAAAATTCACTTTCTGTCATCAAAGTAAATCTTATCTCAAACCCAAATTCTTTTTCATACTTCTTAACGATTCTCGAAATAGAGATCTCTTTTAACTTGCCAACCAAAAGCATATCACTTGGGGCGCGCTTATCACCTGTAAATTGACCTGTCAAAATAAACAGTTTCAAATCTCCAGACTTGCTCTTTATTTCGTCAGTAAATTTACGCTCACCCAATACTTGAGCCTTTACCAAGAGCGCCTGCATCTCTGGGTATAATATTGACTCTTTGTTTATTCTATAATACTTGCGCAAACTTGAGCCATTCTTTTTTTCTTTGTCCAAACTTTTGTCTTTTGACTCTTGCACAAGATCAGACTTTACAAGTAGTTCCAACTCCCTTCTAACCGCATTAATCTGAACATCCAATATACGAGTTAGTTCACGCACATAAAAAGAATCATCAGGTTTTCTAAAAAAAGTCCTTAATAATTTGAGTCTGGTTTTTGAACCAAAAAGGTGTTCAAGCATACATAAAGGCTTACAAGGCTTACAAAGCTCGTAGAGCTAGAGAGGCTTTATATTTTGCCCAACATAATTGCCTTGTAGGCATTGTGAGCATTTTAAGCCTTGTGAGCCTTTTTGAAATATAGTATAATTGGACTATTAGAAAATGTCAAAGACTATGCCCAGTAATACAACTTCCAGCGTGTTCTTCTATATCTATGTTTTAGAAAGCATGAA
>Ga0066639_10003908_pt1 | contig 12796 bp, 12 predicted proteins | sample CryGeyCG2114_010_2_FD_59504 | JGI IMG/M metagenome (GOLD analysis project Ga0066639, IMG submission 59504) | Groundwater microbial communities from aquifer - Crystal Geyser CG10_big_fil_rev_8/21/14_0.10 | ecosystem: Environmental > Aquatic > Deep subsurface > Groundwater | place: USA: Utah...
ATTATTTGGCTTGGCGTGATATACTATTTCAGCGACCAGCCGAATTTACAGTCGGGACTTTCTTTTTTCTGGGATACGGCATTCAGAAAACTAGCTCATATGTCGGAATACTTTGTTCTTGCCTTTTTTGCGTTTAAGCTTTTTGAGAGTAGTAAGGAAGAAAACAACAAGGCACTTATCTTTTCTTTTATTTTTGCTGTTGCCGCCGCGGTTTTTGACGAATACCACCAATCGTTTGTTATTGGAAGGAGTGCAAGCGCGTATGATGTCGCGATAGACGCCGTCGGCGCAGCGGCATTCGTTATAATGCGAAAAGTATCCAAAAGAAGCCATATATGAAAATAGGGGTTATTAACAGCTTGTATAAGCCGTATTCACGGGGGGGAACGGAAGTCGTTGCTGAAAACGTCATAGCGGCGCTGCGCCAGCATGGCTATGACGTGTTTCTTATCACACTGGGAAGGAAGCGTGAAAAGACGCAAGAGGATGGGGTTTTAACATACCGGATAAAGCCAAAAAACATTTTTTCTTTTATAGACATCCCAAAGCGCGGTTTTTTCAGCCGTCTTGTCTGGCAGATTTTGGATGTGTTTAGTGTATCGGGAAAGTTACAGGTAAAAAAAATATTGGAAAAGGAAAAGCCCGATGTGGTAATGACGCACAACATAAAAGGCATTGGCTATCTTTTACCCGGACTTCTGAGGGGCTTGAAAATTCGCCATATTCATTATGTGCATGACGTTCAGCTAAGCAGGCCGTCCGGACTTATTTTTTACGGCGCGGAAAAGCCGTTTTTGGTTCTTGATGAGATATATGAAGGCATTTGCAGGAAGCTTTTCGGATCGCCAGAGATAGTTATTTCCCCGTCACGCTGGCTGATGTCGTACCATGAAGAGAAGCGGTTTTTTCCATCATCCAAAAAGCTTGTTGTGAGAAATCCCGTTTCCGAGAAGCTTTTTGAAAAAACAGCTGATTTGGAGCCGAAAGATGTCGTTCGGTATGTGTTTATCGGCCAATTGGAGGAGAGTAAGGGGGTGTCCTTTTTACTTGACGCATTTTCCGATTTTTTGGAAAAAAATTGGGAGTTGAAAATTATAGGAAGGGGAACGTGTACGCCTCTTGTTGAGCGCGCGTCTCGAGCAGATTCCAGAATTCAGCATTACGGATATGTGCGAAACGCAAAAATTCCGGAAATAATAAAAAGATGCGCATACCTTATAGTCCCATCCTTGTGCTATGAGAATTCGCCGACCGTTATATACGAAAGCCTTGCCGCGGGGGTTCCTGTTATCGCTTCTGATATCGGGGGTGTTGCCGAACTTGTTTCCGACGGAGAAAATGGCTATACGTTTATACCGGGAGACAAGAAAAGGTTTGTCAAAACCATTGAACATTGCCACAAACGAGCGTATGATGAAGCAATGAGACGAGCGTGCCAGGAATCCATCCGCGAATATGCCTTATCGGAATACGGGAAGAAAATATCAAAAATAATCACCGGAAAGTAAAACGCTATTCGGCCGCCCGCTCTTTCGTATTTCTCGTGAATAGAAATACGTGCGCTTTTCCTTGGTCAATATCCTGCCAAAAATCCGCCTCCTGTTTTGCTTCCTCAACAAGCCGATCATAAGAATCCCAGTAGCTGTCTAAAACAAGATAAACGGAATCCACCCCGACAACATCCGCGGCCATTAGAGCCGTTTTTTTGCTGGGGGCGTCGTACACCATTGTCAGATAGTACTCATACAATACGTCCCCTGTTGGAATCGGGTAGTAGAAATGACTTTTTTCCGGATCGTGGGCATCACGATAATATTTTTTAAACCCATATTCTTTAATCGCCGCAACCGATGTCATTTGGTTTGCCAAAACAATAAAATCATTTTCCGCGCTTTCCTCAATAAATCGTACCGAATTAATATCGGATTGCGTCAAATTATACCCCCTGTCCAAATAGTATTCGTCGGCACGTGGATATGAAATATATAATGATGAGGATATGAATATGGCGAGAAACAAAGCCAGCGCCAGCATAAGAGCGCTTGTTTTTTTTCTTGCGCGGGATACGGAAAAAAGAACGGCATGCGAAAAAATCGGAATAAGAAAATAATATCCGATTTCCCGAAGGCGGTTTGGATAATTTGCCTGCTCATATTCAATAAGCGAAGGGAAAGAAATAAGCGCTCGAAGCACAATAAAATTTATAATAAAAACAATAAAGGAGATAATGTAGATATAGGCGGAGGAAATGTTATATTTTCTAATAAGGACCGAAAGCCCTAAAAGTGAAAATCCAAGGATGATGAGGTGAAAGTTGTTGTTGAACCAGTATGCCACATCAAGAACGAGGTTGTAGTTGTTGTTTACGGTAAAGCTCACAAAACTGAATATGTCCTTGATGATTTCGGGCCGTGTGAGCGTTGCGGCATCAAATTTTGCTATCAGGTTTTTTGAAACTTGTGAATTAATAATAAATATTATTGGGAATGCAATGATTGACAATGAAAAAATTTCCAGAATAATAATTTTTTGCAGCACGGAAAACGTTTTTTTGCTTTCAGTCGGCAGGGAGCTTGTGGCGACCAAGGCGAGGAATATAAGAGCCGGAATTCCTGAGATCGGATGGATAAAAAGAGCGGACGCCGTTAAAACCGACAGAGCAAGGAGAAGATGCTTTTGCTTGCCGAATAAGACAACAGGAGAGAGAATGATTATTATTAAAGTTATGAAATTGGCGAATGATTGCGGAGTTGTGACAACGAAAGAAGTAAACGGGAATACAAGAACCGCTAGTGCGGCAAGAGGGAGGAATCGAACGTTTCGTATAATATTGGAAAACGCGAAGTATGTCGTAAGGGGAGCGTATATTGAAAACAAAAGAGGGACAAGCCAGAGGTCTATTATGGCAACGGGTAAGGCAAGGATTTTTGAAAGCAGTACGATGGTGGTGTATTGTCCGATGTAATACAGGGGTTTCGGAGCAATGATGCCATAATCCGCGATCGTGTTTTCTGTTGCGCGGTGTATGAACGGATCAAAGCCGTACCCAAGCTTATAAACAAAAAGAACGACGGAGGATGAGAGGAGGAAGTGGATGCTGATAAGAATAAGAGAAAGCGCGTGTTTTTTGCAATATATGGAAATAATTATCAGCGAAAGCGTGGAAAGAAAATAAATGAGAAAAAAATCTCCGGGAATTTTTTGCCATGGGGACCGTATTGCTTCGCCGGTAGAGGATTTGTAAAGAGTGTAAAATGCCAGCGCTTCTAAAAGCAGAAACACCGTCGCAAGCAGTATGGTCTTGAAGTCGAATTTTTCTGAAAAAATTTTTACGGAAACCGAGGGTGCTTTGCGTGGACGAGAAAATACGCCCGGCAAAAAAAATAAAAGCGGAGATATGACTATGATACCGGCGATAAAGATTTCTGACAGCGAGTGGAAGTAATATACGGAAGATCCGACAACCAGAAGATAGCTCAGAAAAAGGAGGACGCCGATGCTTGTTTTCCAAAACGTTGAATGTCGTGGTAAAAAAACCCCTCCCGCCACAAATGAATTTACCGCAAAGTAGATGAGGGAGAATGCGATACCCGTAACAGTACTGTCCCAAAAGAAGAAATTCAGGGTTAGCGTGGTGGCAGAAACGAAGTGCAAAAGAAGAAGGGCTGGAGTTTTCGGGATATTTTTCATGGTATCATTGTACCGCATGGCGAAATTCTTGACAATTAGTGGATCTTATTGTCTTCTTGCCTTTGTGGCGAATGAGCGTTTTACTTTTTTTTTACGCTGTGAATTGCTATAATGATACTGTTTTATGAAGCTATTGATGCAAAAGGAAAAATATCATCTTGGAGCAGTGATTATATGTTCTTTATTTTTTTTGCCGGTATATTTTTACCTTAACTACGCTACTATTCCCGAAAGCGGGGAGAGGATATTTAATTCTCCCGACGAAAGCGCGAATTACCAGTTCGCGAAAAATTTTGCGCAAGAATCGGTTTTTCATATGCCGGTATCCCTGAACGCATCGTATGGGAACATTGTCCACCCGAGATCCGTCACCGTGCAACGGGATGGCAGTCTGGCTCCGGGAAGTTTTTTGGGGATCGTTCTCTTGTATGGATCGGCGGCGAAAGTGCTGGGATCGCAAGCAATTCCGTACATGACGCCGATTGTTTCGTTTTTCGCGGTTTTGGCTTTTTATTTTTTTACTCGTAAAATTTTCGGGAAGAACCCCGCGCTATTTTCCGCTCTTCTTTTGCTCATTCTTCCTTCGTGGTGGTACTACAACTCACGCTCCATGTTCCACAACATTCTGTTTATTGATTTTTTTATTTTTTCCGTTGTATTTCTCTTGGGCTACTTGAAGAAAAAAAGAAAATACCTGTTTCTTTTATCGTTATTGTTCTTCGGCCTTGCGGCAATTACTCGGTCTTCAGAGATGGTGTGGCTTGTCTTTCTGTATTTTGGAATTCTCTGGACGGAACGAAAGCGCGTTGGCAGGGATATTTTCGTGGCAATTTTTTTTCTGATTTTTATCGTATCAATGCTTATTTTGACGAATAGCGTCGTATATTCCCGACCCATATCGGGCGGTTATGGAATCGCCTCGGATTCGGTTTTGGAGACCGTTGCCAAAGGATTTTTTCCCTTCGGGATACGGCCGATTTTTGCCATGAGTAATTTTTTTAAATATTTTTTTATACTGCAGTGGTGGCTTTTTGTACCGCTTTTATTTTCACTGGTTTTGTACGCTTTGCGGTACCGAGATCTGTCGTCAGAGAAAAAAGCATATGTTATATCTTTTCTCGGGGTGAGCTCATATCTGGTGTTGTATTATGGAAGCTGGAGCATAGCTGACAGCATTGGCGGTGACGGCATAACCATAGGCACGTCGTATATGCGCTATTGGATTTTTATGTTTATTTTTTCTCTTCCTCTAATTTCTGACGCATTGCTTTTCGCGGTTAAGAAAAAAATTTCCGGAAAACGGGCAAGAGTTGCGGTGCTTGGGATATTTGTTTTATTGAGCGCGTGGTTTTCTTCCCGTCTTGTTTTTTTTGGCACGGCGGAAAGCGTTTTGGCGGTTTCGAAAAACATACGAAATTATTATGAAATACGAAACGCGGTTTCGGATATGGTTCCTGATAACGCCATTATTGTTACTGATCGTTCAGACAAGATATTTTTTCCAACATATCGCGTCGTGGTTTTTCCGAATGATCCGAACACCGTCAACGGGCTTGTTATGCTTATCGCGGCCGGAAATCCCGTATATTATTATACGCACCGGTCAGACGACGACATACGAGAGTATGAGGATCAGTTGTTGGAACACGGGCTGAAAATTCAAGATGGAGTGAAAATTTTTGCGAACGAACAAATATTTGTTATGAGCGCTTATGAGTAATAAAGAAGAGAGAAAAACATGGCGCAAACCCCTTCTTGCTATCGCGCGCGCGTTAATTTTATTCGTGCCGTTAATTCTTTTTTCGTGGCTTATTTATCGTGATCTTGTGGTTTCAGGAGTGCTGGAAGCAGAGTATGATTTTTCAAAACCCTCGCCTTTTATTTCGTATTTGCGGCCACAGAATCGCCTTGGCGAAATCCTGATTGACGAAACAGCGGGAACATTTCAGCGCATACAGAGCGAACCTATTTATTTTGATGTTCGGTTGCCGAGGAATTTTTCCAAGGCGATTGTGTCATTAACCTACAAGAACCTTGATCAAAATATTATTGAGCTGGGCGCAATGGTTGATGAAAATCTGTGGCAGTTTGATTTAAAGCCCGTGGAAAACGCTATTATTGACCGCTTATTGCAGGACAAATTTCGCTGGTCGCATGTACGCGATGGAAATTTAATTCTTTTCCAGCAGGAAAACGTATACGAAACAGTAGGTGATTTTCTAAAAAACCCTCCGTTTCTTGGGAGTGTTGCAACATATAAGCACGATATTGAGAGGGAGATGATATTAGAAGGGTATCAACCGCCCGAAGAAGGAGCAGATATTCAAAAAACGTTGCGCGGGTTCCATCGTTTTTATACATACATAAAAGATGAACCGATGGAATTTCGTTTTTGGCTGCAGGACGTGAACAGGCACGCCGGTGACGACTATGTGAGTATCGATGTGTACCATAAGGACGAGATAATACACTCGCAGTTTGTAAAAATTGATGAAATTACGGGGGATACGCTTGCGATGTCGGAAACCGTTGAGGAGTTGCTGTTGCTTGAAGGGCTTTCGGAGGGCGTTTATCGGATAGATTTGGTAACGCCGAGCGATGATATTTTTATCCGAAGGATTAAGGCACGGCAAAAGCATGTTTCGTTTTTAAATAAATTGTATTTGGGAGACAACGTCGGGTATTCGGACGAATTTGATGAAATTAGAAACGCTCCGTCATCCGTGTATTCCAATGTTAAATATTTTAGCGCGGAAACCTCCCATGTTGAAGGCATACAGGCGCTAAGGGTGGAGGACGCGTTTTTATCGGTGCCGAAAACCCACCAAAAATTCTATTTTGATACATTTTTTGGAGAGAAAACAATACGCATAGCCAAGAATGATATAATATTAGAGGGAAACGGCTTGTTTTCGTTTTCCAAAGATTCATTTTTAAATCCGGAAATCCTATCGCTTGCCGATGGCGTGGGATTTAACGAGGACAGTATTAAGTACGTTATCGCCAACTATTCTGATTCCGTGCAATATAATGACGGATGGAAAAAAAAGGAAATTGTTTTTGACGTCGGGAAGTATTATACAAAAGGAAGAAAGATGAGGTTCATATTGTCTGTTCCGTATCTTCAAGACAATGATGAAGGAGTGCTTCTGAGCAATATACGCGTACGTCTTGAGGCGCCCCAGCTTACATTCGGTAATATTATTAACGGGATAAAAAAAATATTTTCCAATGAGTAAACAAGGAGCTATGATTATTTTCCGACATCTCACGCAATATATTTTTGAAGCGCTATTTCTGACTTTCTGTGTTCTTTTCGCCGCCGAATCCTTAAAAGAAGGCATCGTGACTAATTATATAAGCTTTAACTGGCTGTTGACTCTTACGCTGGTTTTTGCCATTATGGTACTAGTATTCGGACCGGGCATTGATAAGAAAAAACACGAAAAAAAGGGCAAAGGCAGGCGATTTGTATTATTTGTTATTCGACACCTTGTTGCTGTTTTTTTCAGTATTTGCGTTTATATAATTTTATATATTCTTATCAGCAACCGCCTGAAAGCGTATTTTGTTGTCCCGTGGGCGGGCTTGTTCGGAGCATATATATCAACGATGCTTATTTTTAAAAAAAATGATTGAATGATTGAAGGAGTGGTTGTAAAAAAATTGCTTGCTCATGCGGACATTGAGGATGCCCCCGGGCGAAAGAATTCTCCTCGCGGATTTTTGATTGAAGTATTGCGAAAGGATGACGGGTTTTTGAAAGCGTTCGGGCAAAGCGTGTTTACCGTCGCGCACACGGGGACCATTAAGGCGTTTCATTGGCACAAGAAGCAGGACGATTTGTGGTTTATGGCAACGGGAAGGGCAAAAGTGGTGCTCTATGACCGGCGAAGGCGTTCCGGCACATACGGACAAACTCAAATTATATTCGCGGGAGAAGGGGATTATAAGCTTATACTTATTCCGCGCGGCGTAGCTCATGGGTATCAGGTAATAAGCAAGGAGCCGGTTTTACTTTTCTACCATGTAACACGAATGTATGACCCGAAAAAGCCGGATGAAGAGAGAATGCCTTTTGACGATCCGGGAATCGGGATTAGCTGGGAAAAATAATTATTTATATGGGCGATTGTATTTTTTGCAGAATTGTGTCGGGAGAAATTCCTGCCGCGAAGATATATGAAGACGAAGAAGTGATGGCTTTTTTAGATATTAATCCCGTGAGGCATGGGCATGCTCTCGTAATACCCAAAAAACATTATCCGCGCATAGAGGAAGCGCCGGACGGAATTGTATCAACCGTTTTTATTTGCGCGAAGAAGCTTATGACCCCGATAAGAAATGCGATGAACGCCGACTATGTCGCTTTATCGGTGATTGGCGTTGATGTTAATCATCTGCATATACATCTTATTCCCAGAAATCATGATGACGGCCTCGCGTCTTTCTGGCCGACGACAAAATATAGTGGAGAAGAAATGGAAAAGGTGAGGAAAAAAATAGAATCACGATTGTAATGTTATGAATATTCTTGTAACCGGAGGCGCGGGATTTATCGGATCAAATTTTATTTTATATTGGCTGGAGAAGCATCCGGACGATACGATAAAAAACATAGATACGCTGACATACGCCGGAAATCTTGAAAACCTGAAAGACGCAAAAGGAAAATCGCAGTATAGTTTTATTCGCGGGAATATTTGCGACGCTAATGCGGTTGATGAGGCAATGGAAGGCGTAGACGCGGTATTTCATTTTGCCGCGGAGACCCATGTGGATCGCTCAATACGCGGACCACTGGTTTTTTTACAAACCAATGCCGTTGGTACGCAAGTGCTTTTGGAATCAGCGTTGCGCCATGGAGTGAAGCATTTTCACCATGTTTCGACAGACGAGGTATTTGGGTCGCTGTCCCTTGAAGGCGACGACGCCTTCCATGAGGGATATCAATACCGTCCAACAAGCCCGTACTCCGCCTCTAAGGCGGCCTCTGATCACTTGGTGAACGCCTATCATTCAACCTATGGGCTGAAAACAACAATAACGAACTGTTCAAATAATTACGGCCCGAGGCAGTTTCCGGAAAAACTTCTGCCTTTGGCGATAACGAATGTTCTTGAAGGGAAGAAAATCCCCGTGTATGGTGATGGAAAAAACGTTCGTGACTGGCTGTATGTGAACGACCACTGCAGAGCAATTGATCTGGTATTCCAAAAAGGGCGCGCAGGAGAGACCTATTGCATAGGAGGCACGAAGAAGGAAATAAATAATCTGGAGCTTGTAAAAAAGGTTTTGCGCATTATGGGTAAGGATGAGGAGTGTATAGAATTCGTAACGGACAGGCCCGGTCATGACCGGCGATATGCGGTCAATTGGACCAAAGCGCATACGGAAATTGGCTACTCTCCCGAATGTACGATTGACGAATATCTGGAAAGAACCGTTGACTGGTACCGAAACAACGAATCGTGGTGGAAAAAAATCAAAAGCGGTGAATATAAAAAATATTATCAGGAACAGTATGGAAAAGCTGTTTAAAAAATATATTACAAAAAGGCCGACGGTATCCGCAGATGCGCTTGTAATAAATGAAAAAAGAGAACTGCTCCTGACGAAAAGAAGTATTTCCCCGTACAAGGGGTATTGGGTGCTTCCCGGCGGACATATTAGTTACGGCGAAACGGCAGAAAAAGCATTGAAGAGGGAGGTGTTTGAAGAAACCGGGTTTCTCGTGGAAATTCTGCGTTTATTCGGCGTCTATTCTTCGCCAAAACGAGATCCGCGGTATCATATGATTTCCATTTGTTATGAGGCGAGAATTTCCGATGGGAGCGCTCGGCCCAACAAAGAAGTGGAAAAAATCAGTTTTTTTAATTTTAGAAAGCTCCCGAAAAAAATCGGGTTTGATCATAAGAATATAATTAATGATTATGTCAAAGAGAAAAAGTATGAAAAAAGTAAAAAAAGGAGCAAAAAATCCGCCCGTTAGGGGTGTGAGAAGAGATGGGGGAGGCGGTTCACCCTTCGCGCTTTTTACTGCTGTCGGCGTAATGTTTGTTCTTGTGATTTTCGCAGGGATGTACGCTTGGCAGAGGTCGTCTTCAAGTGAATCAATTACAGAGTTGAAGCAGGAGATAGAAGATCTTCGCTCTGAATTTGTGCAAAGTCGGGAGATGAAGGAGGAAGAGCTAAAAGAAAAGCAAGAAGCATCCGATGACGAAAAGGTGATAGAAACGGTTGAGAGATCTCTTCCTTTATGGGTGTATTTTTGGAGAAGCATTGATAGCGATTTTGATCTTGCCGCTTTCAACAAAACCAATGTTCGAGAAATGAAAGAAATGGAGACGCTGTTGCAGGAAGAAGGCGAAGACGGCTTGTCCGATATGGAGAACGGCGCCAGCATGAGAAGAAATTTGATAACATATTCCTTGGATCAGGCGTATTATGTTGATCCATACGGCTCTGTTTATATGCATACGGAAAACGGAGAAGTTCGCGCAGGATTTGACGTTGATTCGTATGTCAGGATTGTTGATGTAGAAAACAATTTGTTTGCAGATGAGCTTTTTTGCGGTCCGAGTTGTTCGTATGAAGATGTTGCTTGGATAGATAACGCGAGTTTTGTTTTGGTTGGTAGCGAAGAAGTGTATGAAGAAAGTTTATCCGACGGCACGGCGGAAGATGGGGGATTGCGCGTGCCGATGCTCTGGCTTTTTGATCTTGAAAATAAAACGGTAACATTATATGTTGGTGAAAAGGTAAAGAGTGACCGGTACGTTCTTCAGGGAAGCTATCTTGAGCTCAAATATCCGGAACTATTTGAAGACGAAGAAATTAAAGAATAAAAATATGAAAGGAATAATTCTTGCCGGAGGAAGCGGAACAAGACTGGATCCTCTCACGCGTGTGACAAACAAGCATCTTCTGCCCGTGTATGACAGGCCGATGATATATTATCCCATACAGACGCTTACGGATGCCGGAATACGGGATATTATGATTGTGTCCGGAAAGGGCCATGCCGGGCATTTTCTTGAGCTTCTGCGGTCCGGAAGTGATTTTGGCTGCTCTTTCTCTTATGGCGTTCAAGAAGATCCGGGCGGAATAGCGCAGGCGCTGGGACTCTGCGAAGATTTCGCTGACAGGGAGGCCGTGGTGGTGATTTTGGGTGACAATATATTCCTTTCTCCCATTAAGGATTCGGTTAGTGATTTTGAAAAACAAAAAACAGGAGCGAAAATATTCCTGAAAAAAGTTAAAAACCCGAAATCTTTCGGCGTCGCCGAAATTTCCGGAGATAGAATTGTAAATATTGAAGAGAAGCCGGATAGCCCGAAGTCGGATTTGGCGGTACTCGGCCTTTATATGTATGACGAGCAGATTTGGGAGGTTATACGCACATTACGGCCATCTTACCGCGGTGAGCTAGAAATTACCGATGTGAATAATTATTATGTAAAAAGGGGCGAGATGAGCTTTGCTGAGCTGACTGGCTGGTGGGGAGATTGCGGAGAGTCATTTGACAGCATGTATGACGCGTGGCATCACATTGCGCAGCAAAGAGGACGCGCTACCGATGAAGAGTAAGCGCGAATATCCCCCTTTTTCCGCTAATGGTTCCGGCGACAAAAGCGGTGCTTCTGTGTGGGCTGAATACGGTACCATGGTCGTATATGAATATTTGCGCTGAATCTACTTTATTGAGCAGCGTATAGGTGTTTTTGTCGGGAAACGAGACATTAGAGATTTTTATGGTGTCGCGTATTTTGTATACCATGAAATGTCCATTGATTGCACGATGGACATTTTGTATCTCTTCTCCGAGCCGTGCTATTAGGCGCACCTCTTTATTTGCCGGTGAAAATTCACGTATTTCAAAGGTATTTATGAGAAGCATTTCATTTTGATCTTTCGGCCAACGGACTTCCATGGCCGTTTCTTGGAGGATTATGTTATTTTCTATCTCTGCGGCATTTTTGCTGTCAAAAATTTCTGTCTTCATAAGGAATATTTTGTGGTCTATGCTATCAGTTACCAAAAGAATGTTATCACGGACAAGACGGATGGAATATTGTGAGAATTTTGGAAGCATCACGGTTTTTGCATCTTCTTGCCCGAGCAGCTTTGTTTTTTTGAGAAGAGACCTTGTCCCTTCCGTTGATGTATAATAGAAGCTGGTTCCTCTTGCCGTAAAATCTTGCACGGAATCGGAAAGGACCGCTTGGGTTGTAAAGTCACGAGAGTCAATCTGATAGATGACGTTGGACCGAAGACCGTATAGGATGGAACCATTGAGCGCATCAAATCGTATTTTTTCAAAAAATTTTCCCGTGGCAGATGTTATGTTTTGTATTTCTCCTGTCTGTACGTGCAGAAGGAAATGGTTTGCAATATTTTGCGTGTATTCAGAAACAACAGCGTATTCCTTGTTAAAAGACCACTCCTCAATGGTAATTGTGGAATTTTTTTGGAACGTTTTTATCAAGGATTGTGAAGCGTCTATGGCCTTAAAGAGCTTGAGGTGCTGGACTTCTTCGTCTTTCTCAATGAATAAAAACGCCTTTTTTTCTTGAATTGGAGAGAGGAGCGTAATTTCTCCCTCATAGAGAAGGACGGGAGAGTTGTTTTCAATTAAAATAATGGATTTTTCAAAGGTTGCCAGATTGCTCTGGACACGAACCCTTTTTTCCCAGCCATAAAAACCACCCTTAGAAACCCGCAGCAGGTATTCGTTCGGAAGGAGATAGCGCAGTTTTGCCGGTGTTTTTTGCTTAATCGGCTTATCATTAAGGAAAATGTCCGCGTTTTTCGGAAACGATTCTACTATGAGCGACCCTGTTTTTTCAATTTTAAATTTTTGCGTGTTTAGCCGATAGCCCGTGGCATACAATAGTAAAAAAGGCCCTATTATGAAAAATATAAGAAAAAACAGCGTGTAGAGTATTCTTTTGGTAGAAATTGTCATAGAATTATGAGCTTGTCATGATGGGAAAGCCGTAGTAGAATGAATTATATTGTTTTATTATAACATCTAATGGCGGACTCAAGACAGGGTACGGCAGGGTCAGATATCATAGCAGAAAAACACGAAAAAGTGAAGCCG
>Ga0066639_10003911_pt1 | contig 12795 bp, 15 predicted proteins | sample CryGeyCG2114_010_2_FD_59504 | JGI IMG/M metagenome (GOLD analysis project Ga0066639, IMG submission 59504) | Groundwater microbial communities from aquifer - Crystal Geyser CG10_big_fil_rev_8/21/14_0.10 | ecosystem: Environmental > Aquatic > Deep subsurface > Groundwater | place: USA: Utah...
GTTATGGTAATATTTATAAACTCTTTGATGCACTATAGTAACTATGGTTTCAAAGGATGAGTACAACCTTGAGTTCTGCTCGAACAGATAGTAATAATCCTAAAGAAAACAAACAAAAACCCCAAAACGGTTGAGGTCACTTACGTTGACCTACCCTACACAAAAAACAAAACAAAAAAACACAAAGTAGATTACACACTCTTCACAGAAGACTATTTCCCACTCTACGATTTTCCAGAAAACAAAAAACTCAAAGAAAAAATGCTAACAGAATCAAAACTGCTTGATGAAATCTCTGAATCACCAAGAGGAATTCCCGCTCAAAAACTTAAGTACCTGTTTTCCCAAAAGAAACAAGGAATAGAAGACAAACCAGTGATCAGAGGAGATAACATTGAACGATACGGCCTAAAAGGAACAATCAACTATTTCCCTGCAGACAGAAAAGAGTTTGAAAAATTCTCGAAACAGATTGGACGCCTGAGCAAAGCAAAAATCATGGTACAAAATATTGTCGCACAAACAGGCAACCACCTAAAGATAATTGCAACCTATGACAATGGCGAAGCATGCAACCTAGACACAGTAAACAACATTCTACTAAAAGACAAAGAATTCAATCCCAAATATACGCTGGCAATACTCAATTCCAGCCTAATCTCTTATTACGCCTACAACTTCATAGTAAACCGCGCCGTAAGAACCATGCACTTCGAAGCATTCAGACAAATCCCAATAAAGCAAACAGACAAAGCAACCCAACAAAAAATCGCTTCCCTTGTCGACGAAGCTCTAAAAAACAGCGCTAACAAAACAGAGTTTCAAAAAATCGACAACAAGATTGAGAGGGAAACATACAAATTGTACGGGATAACCACCAAAGAACAGAAAATGATTGAAAAAACATTCGAGTGAAAAAATGACACTCTACAAATCAGAAAAAGACAACATAAACAAACAAAAAGCCACTCTAAAAACACACGCGGAAAAAACAATCGAACAAACCAAAAACGCAGGCTTTCCAAACTGCAAAGGACTCTACCCAGACTGCCCAGAAAAACCAAACAAGAATAACACCATGTGCAAAACATGCCCTATTCTAGACAAACCAGAATAACAAAATATTAGGCCACTCTGGCATGCCAAACAAAACAAGCAGAAAAACAAGGAGAACAACCGCTTAAATGCTGGCTTGCAAAATCAAACGCGGCTTTGAAGAATGTAAATCGTCTTTTTTGGATTTTGCTGTATTTTCCAAAGGAAATTAGGCTTTTTAAGGATATAAATAGGCAATATTTATATTTAGAATAATCTTTATAGAACTAAGGCAAAGCCTTAAAAATAGTTGAGAGGTGTAAAAAAATGGATCGAATAAAATCCGGAATCCATGGGCTGGATAAACTAATAGACGGCGGCTTTGAGAAGGGTTCTCTCATCGAAGTTGCTGGAAGCGAGGGAACATTCAAATCTACCTTCGCATTGCAATTTGCAATTGAAGGGGTGAAAAACAAGGAAAAGGTAACATATATTTCGATGGAGGAACTGAAAGAAAGTTTTGAAAAAACAGCAAAAGATGGTGGATATGAAAAAGAGTTTTCCAAACTAGACTTCAGGAACATAGATATCAACGATGTAATCAGAAGCACAAAATTTTCAACAATCGCAACTGAAGGTGCGGAGGAATTAGCAAAAAAAATAATTAAGACAATTGACAGTCCGACCAGACTGGTTTTTGATACCGCAACGACTCTTGCTCTCTATTCCTCAAGAACAGCAGTAAAACTGAAGGGTGAAAGAAATATAGAGTTTGTAACTCCGAGTCCAGGAGATATACGAATAATGCTGTACTATCTGGCAAATGAACTGAAAAAGAAGAAAAATTGCACAACCCTTTTCTTGGCAGAAACCGGCGAAGGAGAGCTGTATCTTCCGGAAGAAGTGCTAAAATACATATGCGACACAAAGATTGAACTCAAAAAAAGCACTCTTGGCACCGGGGCCCCGAGAACGATAATAATCCATAAAATGAGACATACATCGCACCCGCTGGATGAAATGGCCTTAGAATTCTCCAAAAAAGGGCTGGCAGTAGGCAAGTTGACAGGATGAAAAAACGATGTTCAAACAACTTGAACAGTACCTTACCACAAAATATATGCGATTTGATGAGGGGCAGGTCTGGTTCGGAAAGGAAAGAATAGGATTCTATTTCATGCCTCATCTAGCAACAGAGTTTCTTACCTGTAAAAAAGCCTTTGGTCTGAAATATTGCGCGGCAATGTTTTTGGCCGGGAGAGAAAGAGGCAAACTTTTCGTCAAAAAACACGGGGTCCCGCTTAAGAAAATTCTAACCCCTGTAGTCCAAATAAGCTGCGATGTTCTTAACACTTTTGGATTCGGGTCTTTCAGAACCCTGAAAGTAGACGATAAAGACGGGTTTATGGTGTTGCTTGGCAAGTCCACTCTGGCAAACGAGGTCAAAAAAAATTTTGAAACAAGCCCAGAGCCAGTGGATTTTATGCTGGGAGGGTTATTTGCCGGGGCAGCAGAATATTTTATGAAAGACAAAAGGTATGCAGTTGAAACACGCTGTGCGGCACAAAAAGATGTGCAGGAATGTGTTTGGGTAATTGGAAGAGAAGACCAAATCAGGAGATATGTAACAAAGTTTTCCCCCGAAAGTAAGGAGTGGACAGACGCAATCCTGAAAGAAATTAAAACATTAGAAGAAAAATTAGGGTGATGCATTGCATTTAATGATAATTCCGGACGGAGACAGAAGATATGCCAAAAAATACTGTATTACTATAGCAAAAGCCTATGAAAAAGCCGCAGAAACCGCATACAACTTAGTCAAATGGGTGCTGGCGAATCACAATGTTAAGGAATATACTTTTTTTTCCTTATCCTATGCCAATATTAGAGGAAGATCATCTAAAGAGCTTGACCCTATTTACAGGGCACAGGCAAATGCTTTTCTAAGGGCTTCAGAAGACCCTTTTTTTAATGAAGCAGGAATCAGGATACAGGCCAGGGGAATGAAAGAATTTTTGCCAGATTATTACCGGGATGCAATAAAAGTAGCCGAAAAAGCGACTGAAAAAAATAGCAGTAAATTTTTCAATCCTTTGGTTGCATATTCGGGGGAGATCGATATTAGCAGGGCTGTGGAAAAAATTATCAAAAACAAGGGGGAAATTACTCCTGAAAATATTCTGAAGAACTGCATGATTCCAAATCCTGTTGATTTCCTGATCAGAACCGCCAACGAGAGAAGAATTTCTGACGGTCCGCTGCTGGCTCTAAAGTATACAGAATTTTATTTTATAGACAAGTTATTTCCTGAATTAAACAAGGCTTACATTGACAAGGCTTTGCAGGAATACGAAAACAGAAAAAGGACTTATGGAATGTAACATGCATGATTCAAAATATAAAAAGCTCCTGCAACTTGCTGAAAACAAGTACAGGAAAAATGCCCTAGACTCACATGGTTGGGATCATATCCTTCGGGTGCTGGATTACTGTAAAACACTAAGTGCAGAGAAAGGGATAAAGACAGAAATATTGTTTCCGGCATGTGTTCTGCATGATTTGGGTCGTACAAAGAAAAAAGAGAAAAGCCATGCAGAATCTACTGCTATTGCTGAAAAACTTCTCAGAAAAGCAGGTTACAGAGAAGACCTGTTAAAACAGATAGTTGTCTGCATAAGATCTCACTCAGTGGACTCAAAACAAGAACCTGTTTCAGAGGAAGCAAAAATACTCTTTGATGCGGACAAACTGGATTCTTATGGGGCAATAGGCTTGGCAAGATTTTTTATTCTCGCGGGGGAACATGGAGATTCTTTAAATGAAAGCGCCCAAGAGTCCTTTGAAAGAATAACAAAATTAAATGCAGTGGGCGGATTTCACACAAAAGAAGCGGAAAAAATCGGGCGGGCAAAAGCAAAGACTGCTTTTATTTTCTATTACCTGCTTTTTAAAGAACTTAAAGAAAACGGAAAAACAAAAACACTGGAAAATATTCTAATAGCCAAGTATGGTTCGCTTAAGGGACAACTGATACTAAAAACTTTGGGAAAACTGTTTAACTGATTTTGGAGAAGCTTGGCATGGAGTTTATTCATTTATTTGAAATCGCATCAGTTTTACTTTTGGGCTTATCGGTCTGGCATTTCAAAAAAACACGGTCTGAAGAAAATCCTTTTCTGTTTTTTATTCCGGCAGTGCTTTGGGGATTTATAGTGGAACTAACCGCCATGTACCTTTATGATTTGTATTATTATCCTTCAGCGTATTTTTTGACATTATTTGATGTGCCACTTTCCATAGCCTTTGGATGGGCAACAGCAGCCTACATAGGCTACTACATTATTAGCAAAAAGTTCCATGTAAGAAAAGTTATTGATCTGGACGTAGATACCGCAGTTGTGTCCACTGCTTTTGATTTTATTATTGTAGAACCTATAGCTTTTTTCTACAAGTTTTGGGTCTGGAAACAAAATGATTTCTGGTTCAATGCGCCATTCTTTAATTTTGTGGGCTGGTTTTTGGTAATAACAATTTTCATGCTCTCATACAATTACATAAAAGATATCAAAGAAAGAAAAAAGCAATTGCTTTTATTCTTCGGCCTGCTATCTTTTGGTTTAATAATACTCCAAATAATTACTTTTATATACCGTGATATGTTTGGGTGGTTTTAGGGCACTATAGCCTGATTTTCATCCCATCAAATGCAAGTTTCATATTTTTTTCTACGCATTTTTTCATTTCTACCAAAAGCAATTTACAAGTTGTTTAGCACTTTTTTTATGGCTTCGCAAGCGTCGTCAATTACATTTTCTTCAAGGTAATGGGTTGAGATTAGATTTATTGTCCTTTCGCAGGCGTCTTCTGCGGTTTGGCAAAAACATTTTTTATAGTCCATACCTCGCATTGCTTTTTGAAAGCGCTTGCCAAAAAAATCCTTTTTTCTGATATAAGGTATTTTGTATAAGGGGGTAGAATAGCCCGGTTCTATTGGAACATTTTCTGCGAGAACTGTTTTGACAAACCTGTTTCTTTTTTCTTTTAATTCCCGGGGAAACAAGACCGGCACTTTCGTGTAAGAGCCCTTGTCCAAGTCTATTTTTTTAGGAAATTTCAATCCCGTGCCTTTCAACCTTTTGAGGTATCTTTTCGTGTTTTTTATCCTTTTCTTGTTCATCTTTCCAAATGTTGAGAGTTGCGCTATTCCAATTGCGGCACAAATGTCTGGCATTCTGTAATTGTAGCCTATTCTTGAAAAGCTTGTTCTGGTCGCTTTTCCTCCTTGCCGAATAATTTTGGATTCCTGCCAAAATCGCCTATTTTTTGTAACAAGCATTCCTCCTTCCCCCGAAGTAATATTCTTATTCAACTGGAAGCTGAAACAACCAATGTCTCCAAAGCTTCCAACATGCTTTTTTCCAATTTTTACCCCAAATGCTTGGGAGCAATCTTCAATAACTGCAATGCCCGATTCTTTGGCTATTTTCCTAACTTCGTTTATCTCGGCTCCTATGCCATAAAGGTGGCATAGAATAATTGCCTTGGTGTGTCTGTTTATTCTACTTGCCAAGTCACCTGCGTTGATGCCAAAATCGTCCTCGCTTATGTCAGCAAATACAGGCAAGGCGGTTTGCTGCAATACTGTAGTTGCTACAGTAACCCAAGTATAAGCTGGCACAATTACTTGGTCTTTAAAGCCAACCCCTAAGAGGTCAAGTGAAACATGCAATGCAGCCGTCCCAGAATTAAATGCAGTACTGTAAGGCAATTCAGTAAAACTGGCAATTTTTTCTTCAAATTCTTTAACCTTCTTTTTGCCTAAAAAATCGGAAACATATCCTTCTTTCAAACAAGAAGCAACTGCATCTATTTCAGACTTGCTTGGCACAGGGTCAATGTTAGGCATTTCTTTTCTTACGGGTCTTCCGCCTTCAATCGCAAGCCTTTCCATCAGAAAACACCTTCTTCACCAGCAACAACTTTTCCAGCCATGCTGTTAAAAACCCTATTTTTCAACTCGCAGCCCCGACAAACACCTGATTTTCCCGCCAATAGTCTGATCTCCTGAATTCTTTTACCTCCCCAAATCTTTTCTAAAGGTTCATCAAAAACATTGCCTGCCTTAAATAATTCTTTTGCATATGGCGTATTGTTGCAAGGAAAAACATTGCCTTCAGAATCAATAAAAAGAATATACTTGCAAGCCACACAATCATTTTTTGAATAAAAATCAGCACTATAATCCCCTTTTGCAGCAGAAACTAGGTCATCCTCGCTTTGTCCAAAAATAAAGGGGGTTCCTGACGTAAGCCCTATTTTGGATTCTTGCAATCTCTTTTCAATAATAGGGACCACTTCTTTGTTAAAATTTTTAATCTCATCAACAGACAGCAGAAGGCTAGGTACTTTTCTAATTGGAATGAGATTAACCTCCTCAAAGAGCGAGTCCTTGCCCATCTCAATAACATCTGAAATTTCCCTAAAGTTTTTATTGGATACAACAAAATTCACCAAAATCGTGGGGTTATTGTGATTACTGCGAATATTGGAAAGGGTTTTCATAGCTTTGACAGTTTTTTTCCACCCCCCTTTGACGCCTCTCAACCCATCGTGAATTCTCGGTGTAAAAGAATCCAATGAAAAAATCACCTGCCTGACATTTCTCTCTGCAACCTTTTTGCAAAAAGAAGGGCTCATATTTAATCCATTCGTAATGAACGCCGACTCCAAACCGCTTTCCGAAATAAAGTCAAGAGCTTCGAAGAAATGTTTCCAAATAGTTGGTTCTCCGCCGGTCAACCTGATTCTCTTAGCTCCAAGCCTTTTCGCAGATCCAACAATTTGTTTAAACTTTTCCAAAGAATAGCCTTTACTGGGTTCTTTCCAAAAGTTGCACATGACACACCGCGCATTGCATGTTTTTGTTACCCTGAGCAAAACCAGTACAGGCGCAAACCTATTCTTCTTATAAAGCTGCAATGCATACTCCCGCAATTCTTTGTCCATACAATCTAAAATTAAATTCAAATCTAAATAAAACAGCTTCTATATGCTCTTCTGTTGCAGTTCAATAGTTCCTACTTTTAAGCTACTTAGCAATATTGCTTCACAAAGGTAAAGGCCTTGCTCCCCTTGCACACAACCTGTTTTATTAACATTTCTCGCCAACAAAATTAATTAATGTCTGCTAAAAAAGTCATCTTGTGCGATGCTGCCCCCTTTGGATTTGGACCCATTTCTAAACTCTTGTCCATTGCAAAGATTTTACGCAAAAAATATAGCCTTGTTCTGCTTGCATTTGGGCCAAGTTTGGAACTGGCGCAAAACAGTGGTTTGTTTGACAAAATAATAAAATGCAACACAGACAACCTAAAAGGCATTAAATCCCTGGAAAGTGTCTTTAATGGCAAGTGCTTTTTTCTGAACGTCATGAATTTCAAGTCACTAAAATTTGCCAAAAAAAATGGCGTACCCTATGCAGTTGTTGATTCATTGTTTTACATGTGGGACAAAATTCCGTCAGTTGCTCTAAACGCAAATTTCTACTTTATTCAAAGCTTTTTGAACAAAAAAGCGAGATTAAATTATCAGAAAAAGATTAAAAATCTGGTACTTGTAAACCCTATTCTTGACATTGAAAAAAAAGGCAGAAAAAAGAAAAACCAGCTTGTCATAAATTTTGGCGGAGTCGAAGCACCAGATGCTTCATTCGAAGAAAAACAAATTTACCCAAAACTGGCAATCGAAATGCTGATGCCTTTTCTAAAAAACCAGAAAACATTCTCCAGCATTCTAATAACAGGCAACAAAGCCACAGTCTCGTTTATCTCGAAGCAGGCCCCCAAAAAAATAAAATGCAAATCACTAACGCATGAAAAATTTATAAAAGAACTCAAAAAATCAAAACTGCTTCTAACATCACCTGGTTTGACAGTATCACTTGAAGCATTTTATCTAGGAATTCCAACAATATTTCTGCTGCCCCAAAACCACAGTCAATTCTTTAACCTAATCAAAATGAGAAAACAAGGGCTTGCCAAGCACAGCATTCACTGGATAGATTTTTACCCTAAAGCAAATATTAACGAAACCGAAAACGAAGACAAGAGCTACAAAAAAATATCCGCACTAATGAAAAAATTTGACAAAAATGATGCAAATAAAAAAACAGCGTCCCAAAAATTATGCAGTATTTTAGAACAGGCTAAAGAATTTCAAAAAATAAAAAAAACGCAACAGCAAAAAACCAAATTCAAAAGTAACGGAGCTGAAGAAATAGCTGAAAAAATTATCGGTTCTATTGAAAGAAAAGTGATATAGCATGAAAATCTTTTTAGGCGCACCATTCGTAAACTGGATTGATCCAAAAACAGACCAGCTGGAAGAAAAACACAAAAAATTCATAAAAAAACTAATTGCATTCTTTGAAAGCAAAGGCCACGAAATCACAAACGCCCACCAAAGAGAAGCTTGGGGCAAAAAATTTTTAGGAAACAAAAAAGCAACAAAACTAGACCTGGATGAAGTCAAAAACTGCGACCTATTTATAGCTATCCCTGGCACACCAGCCTCAGGTGGTGTTCACATTGAAATAGGGTGGGGCGCTGCTCAAAAGAAAAAAATATTGCTCCTGTTAAACTTAAAGAAAAACTACTCGCCACTAATTCACGGCTTAATTGAAAACGAAAAAAATATTAAAGCAATAAAATACGCTGCCGAAAAAGGGCTTTTCAGAAAGTTGGAAAAGATGTTTAAGTGAAACAATATGTCATTGACTAAGACAACGTAAAACTTAATAGGTGTTTACAAAATAGTTTTGTATAGCAAAAGGCGATGCATTTGAAAATAGTTTGTGTGATGGGAAGCGGTTTTTCGGGAATAGGGAAAGGGGTAATTACTGCCTCGGTTGCAAAATCATGCAAAATGCGTGGCCAACGCGTCTTTCCCATAAAATTCGATGGCTATCTAAACCAAAACAGCGGAACAATGAATCCCTACCATCTAATCCCAGAAGTTATAGATGAAGAAGAAGAAGTTTTTGTATTAAAGGACGGATGGGAAGTCGATTCCGACTTGGGAACCTATGAAAGATTTCTTGACATGGAACTAACCAAAGAAAACAATCCAAGTGGCGGAGATTTTATAAGAAAAATAGTCGAAATAGAACAAAAACATTTATTCCCTATAGGCAAAACACTCTATTTTCCACACTTAGTGCAAATTGCAAAAGACTGGCTTTACAAAGCCTCAAAAAAAGCAGACGTCATCTTGCTGGAAATAGGGGGGGTCATAACTGACAGAGAAACAGACTTTATGATAGAAGCCCTGCGCCAACTGGAACAGGATAACAAAAACAGCATCTACTTTATACTGCTTGCAGGCGTGCCATTATTCGACGGAAGCCGGCGCACTAAACCATCAAGACAAGCATTTAGGCAACTGATGTCAAAAGGAATAAACGCCGATACACTCGTATTAAGAAGCGAAGACCAGATTCTAAGAAGCGACCTTAAAACAACAGAATTTTTTGCGGATTAAAACAAAAACAGGTATTGGTTGTTCCAACATTTGGTTCAGCTTACGAAGTTGCAATTTACCTAAACAAAAAAGGGCTATTAAAACAAATCTGTAAAAAATTAAAAATAAAAAACAAAAAGATTGACTTGAATCCGCTAAAAAAATACGTTGCAATAGAAAAGCAAAAATCCAAACTAACCATAGGTATATTAGGCAACAGCGAATCCTTTGACTCATTTGTTTCCATAAACGAAGCAGTAAAACATGCAGCAATCTCAAAAGGGTTTAACGCTAAAACATCGTGGTTTCCATTCAACAAAACGGGTGCAGAGCAGCAATGGCTAAACACAATCTCCGGAGCAATAGTATGTGAAGATTTGCAATTCTCCAAAAAAAAATTAAGCATCATCCGGCAATTAAGGGAAAAAAATATTCCTCTATTAGGAATCTCCGCAGGAAGCCATCTATGCCTAATCGAATTTCTTAGAAATGCTGCCGGCAATAAAAATGCAAACAGCCCGGAAATTGACGCAAAAACAACTTCGCCTTGCACAGTCCTAAAGCCCCTGACTCTTGGAGAACACAGCACCAAACTCTCCAATAATTCTCTGTCAAAAAAAATTTATAACAAAAAAATTGTGAAAGAAAGATACCGTTATTACGCAAACATAAACCCAAAAACAATAAGGCAATGCAAAAAATATGGGTTAAAGCCGACTGGCATTTCCTTAAAAAAAGGAGAAATAGACTTTGTAGAGTATTCAAAAAATTCTTTTTACCTGCTTACAATGGCACACCCTGAATTTAGGTCAAGACCGCTGAAACCACACCCTCTGTTTAAACACCTGATTGAAAACGCAGAAAAATACTCCCGCAAAAAAGAGAACTAGGCTAAAGCAATTATTTTCTAATAAAAAAAGCCGCACGCCTGAAATTAGAATTCTTCAACCAACGCTTTTCAATTTTTTCAAGCTCGTCTTTTGAAAAAACAGACAATTGTTTTGAATATCCTGCAGGAACAAAAATTTTCCAAAGAGAAGACCACATATGCTGGCAATCTTTTCTTGCAACAGCTCTGGAAATTTTTCCCTCATCAATTTGGGTAAAAAACTTTTTCCGGTCATTGTAACAAACACCAACCACGCTTTTAAAAAAACATGCCCTCTTTTTGTTCCCAACAAGCTTAAGCAACCCCCCAACACCAATTTTTTCAAGCACTGAATTTATTTGAGCCCCCGGAAAACCATGAAGCGAGTTAATAAACAAGCCACTGTCTTCAACAATAAAAGGCACACCACCAGATTTTACCTGGCTCATCTTGTTTTCAGTAATCTCAGAAATATTATCAGACCTCAATTCAACAAACTTTTTTTGCTTACGAACAAGCTCTATTCCTGCCTCAGAAAAAATCTTCTTTGCATAAAGAAATTTTTCCTTATTCTGAGTAAAAAAATAAACTTTTATCACAAAAACACCTATTTCCTTTAAATTTTATTTCTATAATATTCTTTTAATATTGGTGGTTATAATGGCAATGCCGCATGCAGTTGCAAAAAGAATGATACACAAAAGGCTTAAAGGCCTTGAAGGCAAACATAGAATAAACGAAATAAGAAAAATCCTGGAAGAGCTTCCCAAATACAGATCCGGGCCATACGGGGAAATAAGAGCCGACCTGCAACACTTAATTGAAGAAACCAGAGTAAAATCCAAAACAAAAGCCAGAGAAATCTTTGAAATAAAAAAAGAAGGCGATTTTCAATTTGTCTTGGTCGGAATGCCTTCAAGCGGAAAAAGCACCCTGCTTAACTCATTGTCAAACAGCAATGTAAAAACCGCAGGATATCAGTTCACAACACTAAAGCCACAAGTAGGATTTGTGCAAATAAAAGGCATTGGTTTTCAAATCGTAGACCTGCCAGGAATTATAGAAGGCGCACACGAAGACAAAGGCCTGGGAAAAAGAATCCTTGCAGTTGCACGAAACAGTGACGGGCTGCTGGTTTTTGCCGACTTAAGCAAACCAACACAAGAACTAGACCAAATCTTCACAGAACTATCAAACTCCAACCTGCTCCAAGGAAAAGATGGAAAAATTGTTTTAGCAGGAAACAAAACCGATTTGCCTGGGGCAAAAGAACGTTTTGAAGAAATCGCCAAAAGATATTTCCAATACAAACCAGTAGCCATTTCCGCACTAACAAAAGACAATTTAGAAGCACTAAAAAATAAGCTTTGGGAAACCACCGGCCTAATCTGTGTCTTCTGCCAGAAAGACCTTGAAAAACCAATGGCTCTGAAAAAAAACTCAACGGTCAAAGATTTTGCAGAAAAAATCCACAAAGATCTAATCCAAAGCTTTAGATTTGCAAAAATCTGCGGCCCAAATGCAAAATTCCAAGGCCAAAAAGTAGGCATAAACCACACCCTGCAAGACGGCGACATTGTTGAAATTTTTGCCTAAAAAAAAACAATTGCCCTTGGCTTTCACAATCACAAAAAGAAAAGCTATTTTTCAGCAAACTTAAGAAAACTCTTATGAATAAAGTCGCTTCGTGGATTGCATGCTTCGCTCCACCCATGACGCTCCTCATCCGGTTTATCCTGCGGGTTCTTCCAATCAAATTCATGCCAACAATCTAAACCATGCTTTTCTATTTGCTGAAGCACCTTTCTTGAAGGCGTTGATTGCAAATTCAACAATTTGTTCCAACCTTTATACTGGTAAAAATTTATCTCAGCACCCTTGCGAATCTTTTCAGATATGCTAAGAGAATTTACTTTGTCCACCTGTTTCTCAATAAAAGGCGTTACATAATTTATGGCTTCTTCCAACTCTTTTGCAGTAGTAATATTCAATACTTTATCTTTATAGACGAACTCTATTTTGAATTTTTTCAAAGCTTCATTTAATGGCCGCACACTTGTTTTGTGCATAAAATAATCCAAACGAGAGTTCTCGCCTTTTGTGAGAAGGAAAACATTTATTTGTGGATACTTGAATTTTTTCAACTGCGGCCAAATGGCTAGTGGCCTAAGGTCGAAAAAATTCCTAACCATCAAATCACAACCCTCAGAAACACTCTTATACGGGCCATGAAGATTTAACCCGAGGTCTATGTAAAAATCGTAATATATGCTCCAATTGTACGCATCCAAAATTGCTATCAGCTTAGCAACAAGTAAAGACAATTTTGCATCCGGCTTTACCCATTCACCGGATTTCAAAATTCCATGCACCCC
>Ga0066639_10003913_pt1 | contig 12792 bp, 4 predicted proteins | sample CryGeyCG2114_010_2_FD_59504 | JGI IMG/M metagenome (GOLD analysis project Ga0066639, IMG submission 59504) | Groundwater microbial communities from aquifer - Crystal Geyser CG10_big_fil_rev_8/21/14_0.10 | ecosystem: Environmental > Aquatic > Deep subsurface > Groundwater | place: USA: Utah...
ACCGCCTACAGGTCTCTCGGGATAAGAATTTTAGCCAATTAGTTGAGCTTCAAAAGTCCAGAACGAGCGTTAATCAGGTCGGATCGTTAATGATTAGATCATTACGTGCTTCGAATCTTGAATCAGGAATATATTATTGGCGAGTAGCTAACCAAATTGGAACCACGACCATACGATCGCCATCAAGAGCATTCCGATTGATTCAATCCGATTCACTTGCAAAGCCACGAATTTTGAGACCACGATCAAGGACTCGATTCTCGGCTGAAGAAGCTACCGAAAAGATCACGTTTCGGTGGACTAAGGTTCAAGGTGCCACCGATTATAAGTTTGTTCTTTCCAAATCCGCTGATCTCTCCGAGCCGGTTTATTCAGAGAACAGTAATCTCAATTTCGTTAAAGTAGCCTTAAATGAAAAAGGATTATTTTATTGGGGCGTAACGGCAATCGGAGAAGCTGGTGCTAGTTCCGAGGCATTTACGGTTTCAGCATTTCGAATCGGGGAGATTGAAAAGCTGAAACTTTTAAGTCCAAATGATGACGACGTTCTTAAAGCTGAAAATCAAGAATTGACCGTGAAGTTTAAGTGGGAAGCATATCGAGGAGCGGATTCCTATTTAATTGAAATTGCTAAAAACAAAGCACTAACGATTGCCTTAAAGAAGGGGCGAGTTGAAAAAACAGAATTTGTCACTTCTCAATTGGGCGCTTCGCAGTATTACTGGCGGGTTACGGCTTTAGATTTAAAGCAAAATCGACTGGCGAGTAGTGATCTATATAAATTTAATATTGAAAAGAAACCGATTCTTGGAACTCCTAATGTGTTGTCTGCCAAAGGTGGAAAAAAATACGATTCGGAAAATCAAGTATTAATGAAGTGGAATCGTCTCAGCGGCGCAAAAAATTATCGTCACCGATTGTTTAATAGAACTGGACAAGGATTGAAGCAAGTTTGGGATCGTTATGTAGACGATGTCGAAATAACGGCAAAATTGGATTCGGGAGTCTACTATTGGTCAGTTCAGGGTAAGGATGAGCTGGGGCGTCTTGGTCTTGAGGGAGAGATGAATACCTTTGAAGTTGAGGGCGAGCCCAAACCAGTTCGAGACATTGCAGCAGAATTAGAGGAAAAACGAAAGATAGAAGAGGAAAAAAGACTAGAAGAATTGCGAAAAAAGAAATTGAATGCGCCGGATCGGATTCGAATCACTATTGAGGAGGACGAATAGATTTGAAATTCGTTAAAATCCTCACAAATTTGATATTATCTTTGGTTCTTGCCACCCTTTTGATTTTGTCTTCTTCAGACGCAAAGACCTCTGGCTACAAACGAAAAGTAACCATTGAGTGGAAGAAAGTTAAGGGCGCAAAAGAATACCAAATGGAATGGGTGAGTTCAGAAACAGGATGTTACTCAATTTCGGAAAGTACAAAAAAACGGCGCGTATCGAGTCCAGATCCTGACTGGAAGGGAAGTTTGCCCCCGGGGCGTTATTGTTTCCGAATTAGAGCGAGTGGCAACAATGAGCGAATCGGTAAATGGTCTGGTTTTAGGGAAGTAGAAATAGTACCGAAATCGCCTCCAGAGTTAAATAGAGATAAGTCGGGCGTTTTAAGCTGGAGAACGGTGAGTAAAGCAGAGTCGTATATCTTAACATATAGACGAGCTGACGGAACTGTATTGAGGCGCGAGCAAGTAAAAGAAAACATGGTTCCATTTCCTAGGGAGTTTTTAGCCGATAAAGATTTGGCTAAGAACGGTGTTGAAGTAACAGTACAGACTTATATGGAAGGGTTGCCTCCCTCAAATCCAAAAGCCAATAATATCAATTCAGCTGAGGTGAGGCGGCTTGGGAAAGTATATGGTGTGAAGGTGATCGATGAGGAGGAAGAGATTCGACAAATCGAAGCGCAGAAAGAGCAAAATAAAAATAAACTCAATAGAGAATCCAATAGAGAAATTGCTGAATATAGACGAGCAAAAAAAGAGGGAATTGATTTTTCAGTTTTTGGAGCTGGTCTTTATAAAGCGGCCTCTAATGTTGATAATGCATTGCCTGGCTATCGGCTTGGATTTGATGCCCTTGAGAGAAACTGGATTGGATTTGGTGTGAGTACAGATTTGAGTCCTGGTGAGAACGCAGGACAAAATACTCGATTTGAAGGAAGTGTGTATCTCAGATGGCTTGATTTTATTTCTAAAAATTCTAGCTTATCTTTTGGGCTGGGGTATCTTTATCAGACTCGCATTTTAGAGGAGAAAAAATTTATAGTATCAGGGGATTACAAATTCTTAGGCCAGGGGCAAGACGTCATTTCATACAAAGGAGCAATGTTATCGTTGCGACCACGAATCAAGATTGGAGACAGATCAACGTTAAGCGGTTTGATTTATACAGGATTTTTTCCGCTGACCTCATATTTTAATGATGGTTCTGGTGAGTCCGTAGAGGGATGGGAAGTCGGCGTTAGTTTGGAACACGGATACCGGCTGAGTAAGTATATCGAAACAACCTTGAAAGGGTCAATTCGTTCAATTCAGCTAATTCATGGGAATGGAGTGGAGACAAGTGAAAAATTAAGTGAATATGACGGGTCCATTGGGGTTCGATATCACTTTTCTCCTGAGCAGGTTGATCGGTCTTTAGCGTCGACATCGACCTATCGAATTTCAAATGCTCGAGGATTTATTCGATTCACAATCGCGCCACTATTTCGTCAAATCTCAACCCGACAGACAACCGACACTCTAGAATTTGATTCTGATGCTAACGGAGAAACCGATACTGCCGTGGCCAGAGTCGGTCATGGTGAAAATTCTCAAATTTCTTTTCTAGGTGCCGTCGACATCGGAATTCGACCATTTAAATTTGTAAACTGGGGGATTGGAGCAAAAATAAGCAAATATGGGCTTAGTGAGGACTTTGAGGGAAATGATATCAATCCTTATCTATTTTACGTTAGAGATTTGTTTAGTGGATATGGTCCTAGTATACTTGCGTTCGCTGGAGCCAATTTAAAGTCTGACAGTATTCTTGATCGAGACTCAGCTATTCGAAAAATTACTCAAACCGGTGTGTCGGCAGGTTTGAGATTAAGACAAGGTATTACCCGGCAGACCTACGGTCAGGTTTCTGGTAGTGTTTATCAAGCTATGTCGACTGAGCTTGATGGAGGTGGTAAATCAAACACCAACGGCAGTAGTTGGAAATTTGGCGGCGACTTCGGATACAAATTGAGTAATTCGTTCTCGGCTGAAATTGGATATGGCCATTATTCAGGACACTACAGTGGCGACGGCCTTCCAAATTCGTCACTTGGCATTAACTTTATTGAAAATCAAATTAAAATCGGAATTGAGTCAAACTGGTAATCACCTTAGGTTTACTTAATAGGTATATTCTGCCTATTTCGATAATAAGCATCCAACGATAAACTATATATAGACAGATGTCAGAAGCAAAAAAGCTCCAGAACGCTGGAATAAATGAAAATTTGCTCGAAAGTATCAATTACTTTCTTGAGCTAGAACACCTCAATGAACTCAAGAAGTCATCAATAACCAATATTGCGGTTGGCGTCGATTTTGAGCCGGGCGAGAAGATTCTAAAAGAAGGTGATGTCAACGACTCATTATATTTTCTAATGGACGGGGCGGTGGGAGTTTTTTCAGGAGGAGAAAAGATCGCAACTCTCAATCGTCGAGGCGACATGCTTGGCGAAATGAGCTTGATTACAAAAAAGCCGTGTGCAGCAACCATAATAGCTTCCGATCCAGTTCGAGTATTAAAAATTGAAACAAAAAAGGTCGATTTGCTTTCTGAGGATCTAAAAAAGGAATTTAAGAATTCGCTCTTTAGACTATTCTCTGTAATTCTTGCCGAGAAACTAGCAGTTACAAATGAAAAGGCTAGGGAATTTGAGATTACCAATCGAGCCCTTAAAAAGGCACAGGATTCATTGCAGTCGGTAAGTTTTAAGAAAATCGAAGAAATTACCGCTTATCAAGAAAAAGTATTTGATAAAATCGGATCTTTGGTAAAGAAAAATTTAGCACAGGTCAAGAATCATCTACGTGATTTGTCAGTGGCAATTGATGCCAAATCAAAGGGGATTCTAAATCCATTGATTCAGGAGATAGAACACATTTCAGTCGAATTGAAATCGCTATCAAATATTCAATCACCCGAAAAAGTAATATCCACTAAAACCGTATTACTGGCAGAAACTTCACCGCAAGAACAGATGAACTCAAAACTCGCCCTCGGCGGAACCGGTGTAAAGTTGGACATCGTAGGCAGCCTTGAGGAAGGCAAAAAGCGATTATTGACTGGGAAATTTGATATCATATGCGTGAATGATGAGACAGTGGATCTAATTAAGTCTGCAAAAATAAAAAATCCGAATGCAGATTTTGTATTTATGACCTCTGAGCCAATTCAACAGCATTATCAGGCACTGATCAATTATCCTGAAATCGGAGCAATCGTAGCACGGCATCCACAGGATAGAACCTTTACGGTTAAAAATACAATGACCACAATTGGCAAGCTTTCTAGCAGAGATATATTTGGTTTAGAAAAATACCTCAACTGGGGCATCGAGATTCAAGAGCGTACGGTTACTGACAGTGATCAGCGTCAAGAGACTATTGAAGAAATGCAGGCTTATTTTAAATCCCTTGGTATTCGAGGTTCTCTACTTAGAAAATGCGGACTGGTTGCTGAAGAAATTCTAATGAATGCAATTTATGATGCGCCTCACGATTCTGAGGGAAAACCAATGTTTAACCACCTCGAAAGGACCGTTCCGGTTCAGCTCAACATTGACCAGGCAGCTAAGTTTCGATACGCAACGGACGGAGCGTTACTTGCCATTTCAGTGGAAGATCCATTTGGGGAGCTCACTCGCAAGGTAATATTAGACTACTTTGCAAATCGTTTTGAACAAAAGGATGTTCCTCAACACGTAAAAAAGGGTGGTGGTGGACACGGATTGTTTCAAATTATTAGTTCCTCTAGTTTAGTTGTGTTTAATTCACGCCCAAGAGTTCGGACGGAAGTCATAGCGCTGTTTAATGTAAACGTACAGGTGGAGAAAATCTCGCTTCACCCATCATTTCACTTTTTCCAAATTGAATAGTAATTAGGCCGCTCTGTTTTTATTGCCTGAAATAAGTGCATTGAAGTCTGGGTTTTCATATACCTTAGATTCAATGAACATTTTGACAAATTTTGCATCTAAAGCACCATCTTTGGTCTCAAATCCAATTATTTGCAGCGCTTTTTCGCGAGGCAGCGCCTTCTTATAAGGCCGGTCATTGGCAACGAGCGCGTCGTATATGTCACAAATACTCATCATCCGTGTTTGTATTGGAATTTGTTCGCCCGATATCTTTCTAGGATAACCCAGACCATTCATCTTTTCATGATGGGCATAGGCGATTTCAGGAATATTGGCTAAATCTGATGTCCACGGAATTTGCCTCAAGAAGTGATAAGAATTGGTAGCATGCATTTCGATCTCAAGTCGTTCGATGGGACTGAGCGATCCTTTTTTAATGCTTAGTAGTTCTACTTCGTTTTCGTTAAGTAGGGCTCTGATTTGTCCGGCAGTGTCTTTAAATTGTAGCTTTTTCAATTTTTGCAACGTCTTGTCTTTATCTTCGTTTAATACTGTTGGTTCATTTAGTTCCAGTACTTTGTCCCAGTGATTCATAAGTTCCGTTTGGAATGATTTAATGACTTTTTCGACTCGAGTAGCTTCGATTTTACTCAGTGCCTGCTTTTGACCAACAGCCATGCTAATCAGCTCTCTTAATAATTCGATTTCTCTGGCATGGAGAAATTCTTTTAGTCTTGATTCAATTGCTATTTTTTGAATATCAAAAAGCTTTTTTTCTTTGAGTAGGGTTTCTTCTCGAACTCCGATTTTTCCAAAATCATGAAGTAGCGTAGCATATCTAAGCTCAAGCATTTGCCTATCGCTGAAATGGTATTGCTTGAATTCCGGGTCGTTCGAATCGCTTACTCGTTGAGCTAAGTCCAACGTCAAGTAGGCCACTCGTTCTGAATGTCCTCGAGTAGCAGGGTCCCGTGTCTCAATCGCGTCGACTGAAGCCTTTACGAATCCTTCGAATAGATTTTCTATGTTTTGATAGAGTTTAGAGTTTTCAATTGCTGCCGATGCCAAAGCGGCAAAGCTAACCAAGAAGTCATTATCTTCTTCGGTAAAAGTTGGCATGTTTTCAATTTGCTTTTCGTCCTTTGAGGGCCACTCTTCCGTTGCTTCATGTTTCCTATTAATGAGTTGAAGCACGCCAAGGGTTTCGCCTTTTGAACTGATAAGCGGGTGGGCAATCACTGATCGTGTACGATAGCCCGAGTGAATATCGAATGAATTGTCAAATGTATAGGGTACCTGGGGTGGTATCTTATAAACATCGTGAACAATAATTGGTTTGGCTGACCGATAGCAATAGGTTGCAATTCCATTTCCTAGAATGGAAACAACTTGCTTTTCGAACTTAAATTCTAAGGATCTATTGACCGCGACTTCAAAAACCATATCCTTTTCATTTTTCTTTAGGTAAAGAGATCCCGCATCGCAATAAAGGAGATCCATCGCTTTATTGACGATTAAATGTAAAAGGTCATGAGGCTCGCGTGAGTTAATGAGCTGAACGGCAATCTTTTGCATCGCCTCAAGGCGTTCAGTGTGTGAACTTGATTTAGGTTTTTGTATAGAACTCATTCGTCATGTCCTGCTCAATCTTACCTGTCCAACTCTTATCGACGGAAGGGGTTCATAAAATGAGTGGCAATATTTTGACGCAAATTATCTGCGGGTAATCGAATGGCAGTGTAAAATAGGGTATAGAATAGGCATTTTTGTGAAATTTAAGATACCAAATCTAGACAATATTAGGGCATGCTTTTCGATCGATCTGAGGACGCTCGCACTTTTTCGCGTATCTTTGGCCTTGTTGCTGCTATTGGATCTTTGGATCCGGTTTGCAGATCTCACGGCATTTTATACGGATGACGGCGTATTGCCACGCTCAGAGATGGTTACGAAATTTCAATCGGCAGGGCACTGGTCAATTCATTTGGCAGGCGGTAGCGTCGGATTTCAGTCTTTGATTTTTCTAATTGCGGCGATCTTTGCGGTATTGGTGTTGATAGGGTGGCATACAAAACTTAGTACCGTTCTTTCTTGGATACTTTTAGTTTCACTGCAAAATAGGGCTGAAATGTTACTCCAGGGCGGTGACACATTATTTCGATGCCTACTATTTTGGTCAATGTTTTTACCCTTGGGTGCTCGATTCTCAATCGATCACGCTATAGCAGGAAATCGCTCTACCGGTAATCGAACAGTTTTTGGTGTCAATACAGTAACAGTATTACTTCAATTGTGTATCGTTTACTGGTTTACAGCGGCGCTGAAGTCTTCTCCTGATTGGTGGGGTGATGGTAGCGCGGTGTACTTTGCGCTACAGCTCGATCTATTTCTAAAACCGATTGGGAAGTTCGTGAGCCAATTTGCGGAGGTCCTTCGGTTTGCGACATGGGGAACTATGTTTTTTGAATTTTTCGGTCCGCTTGTTGCTTTATTTGGGACCTATTTTTGGCGGGTAAGGGTGTTAACAGTTTTTGCATTTATTGGATTTCACCTGTCGTTATCACTCTGCATGATGCTAGGGCTTTTTTCGTTTATTGCCTCGGCGGGATGGTTGCTTTTTTTGCCAACTCAGTTTTGGGACTGGTTAAGGTACAAATTTCTAGGGTCTAAACATCAGAATTCAATAACTCTTTTTTATGACGGGAAATGTGGGTTTTGTCGGAAGTCAGTCTTCATTCTGAGTTCATTTATTGATAATGGTAAATGGAAAATTCAACCGGCACAGATTTCTCCGATTGCTAAAGTAAAAATGGAAGAATCAAATTCGTGGATTGTTCAACACGATGATGTCTATTATTCAGAGTTCGAAGCTTTTCGTGTATTAATCAATCAATCTTGGCTTTGGCCGATCGGGCCTTTCTTAGCATTTTCCTGGGTTCGAAAGATTGGTCTATTGAAATATAGATTTTTTGCAAATCATAGGTATTGGTTGAGCGCGCTTACTCGTCCACTGTCGGTGACTACTGAAACGCTGAATTTGGGAATTATTGAAAAATTTCTTGTTCTTGGATTTGCCTTGTTGGCACTTTCTTGGAATATTTGGACTTATAATACTTCGAATTTCAAGTATCCAACGTGGGCTCGAACGTTGATTTCATATGTGCGTCTCGAACAAAAATGGGACATGTTTGCGCCAAGACCAATGCGTGCCGATGGTTGGTTTGTTTTTGAAGGTGAGCTGCGCGGTGGAAAAAAGATAGATATATTTGATTATGAATTTACTTCTGGTAAGGAATTGAGTTTTGAGAAACCAGAAAATGTTGTGGAGCAGTTTAAAAACTATCGGTGGGGAAAATATTTGCGACGTTTGAAGTCGGGGAATAAAAAAAATCATCGGCTTTATTTTGGTAAATTTATATGTCGGCGATGGAATTATGGGCGAAAATATAGTGAATTGCTGGATAGTTTTAATATTTACTTTATGAAAGAAGTGTCGCTTCCAAATTATCAAACGGCAAATGTTGAAAAAATTTCTCTTTGGCGGCACTGGTGTTTTAAGAAACCTAATTCAGAAAAATAATTAATTTCCAACTTTGGATTTACCATTTAACTTATTTATTTGCCCAATCATGTCATCATACCATTCGAACGGACGCCAGCGATCAGGTCGATCAAACTCAAGTCCTGCAATTTCCAAAACGTCTTCTACCCAGGTGGCACAATTCATGTTTTCTCCAGCTGTTGGAAACACCGCATAGTCGGGGCCGCTTGTCTTGCTCGCATTTGCTTCATCTCTAAATGCGTTTGCGTACTCTCTCATTGCGGTTTCTTGTTCGGGAGTAAGTGGAATTCTAAAATTTTCATTATAGGTTGCTACATCTGGTTGGGTGTCTACAAGTCCTTGAAAGCCGTCGTAAGCATATAAGTGCTCTACTCCAACGAAGCCCTCTCCGTTGTCTCCAACGCTATAATAGTCAGCAGTACCATCTGCTTGTTGAATAACAATTGCTGCGTGCCCAGCAACTCTAGAAACAAATGTACCGTCAGTATTGAGTAGGATATAAGCATCCATTCCGTCGATGTCCGATCTATTTACTGGATCGTTGGCAGCGTAGGCGTAAAAATTTAGATCTTTTGCAGCTAACCCTTTAGGATCAATTGTAGTCCAACGTCCCATAGTTGGGTCGTAGTCTCTTCTTCCAATTCTAACTAACTTGGTATGTCTATCGTATATCCCCCCAGCAAACCCGATTGGTTGAAATTCGGGATTAGTGTTTACGATTTCTCTTCCAAATGAGTCAAATGACAGCTGTTGGACAATTGTTCCGTTTGCTGCATTGACTACCAAACGCGGGTTTTTGCGAGCATCCGTGATAATGACATATTCTACTCCGTTTTTAATCATATAACTTGGAATATGAGGCCATTCCGCATATACAAAAAATGAATCGAAACTCCCATCGGCTAGTTGAGTCCCAATCAATCTATATTTGTGGTCGTAAACAAATTTGTTTTTTATTTCACCATCTAATTTTTTTCCTATTCTTCTTCCTTGGGGATCTAGGACATATTCGATGGATCTAGTATCAGGAAGTATGACACTCTTTAATGCGCCATCTAGGCGATAGTTAAAGTTGGTTTTGGAGCCCGCATTGTTTTTTTCTACTAGGTCGCCTCTTAAGTTTGATTTTACTATAACACCGTTGTAGTTTTCTATGCGATTAACCAAATCATAGCTTCCTATCTCCGAACCATTGGTATCGGTTCTTTTTGTTAAATTCCCGATTGAGTCGTATTCAAAAACCGTATCGGATCCATTGATTTTTTCAGATACCAACTTCCCATTGACGTCATAAGTAAATAGTCTTGTATTAATTTCGGCCCCAATAGTCTCTACTTCTGAAACAAGTCGATTCAATTCATCATAGAAGTAGGAAATGCTTAGCAATGTGGTTGTTCCATTGGTAACTAGTTTTGTGGCTGGTAGTCCAACAGACGTGTACGTATAGCTTGTCGTGGTGGAGCCAATTGAAAACTCACTTGGTGCCGCATTTTCAGAAGAGCGAGTGATCGTCAGCTTACCAACTTTAGATGCGTATCCATCAAAGTCGAATTCCATAGGTACGCTAAAGGAATCCCCAAGCCTAATTTCGTTTACTTTGAAATCGGAATTATAGGCGTAGGCAAGAGAGGCCGAAATAAATCCCGAATAGTTAAATTTTGACGGCAAAAATCCATCATATTCGTAATTGATTGTTTCTCCATTAGAATTCACAGAGGATAGATAGCCTGCTTGATCATATAGATAGGTATTAGTTTCATTTCCAAAGTTTTTTGATATCAATCTCCCATTGCTGCCGTAATTCAGATTTATTGATTTCCCGTCACTAAAATTGATGGATTCTAATTGTTCATCCCCGGTTCGGTAGTTCATTGTGCGTCCTAAAACATTGTCTGGCGATGAGGTTGAAAATTCTGTTAGCAAGTGAATGTCATTGTATTCGAAACTGTATTTTAAACCGCTGGGTGCAACTATAGCAGTTCTCCTTCCAAACTCATCGGATTCGTATTGAATTTCAGAAGAGTCGGGGAATCGCGATAGGGTGCGGTTTCCAAGGTCGTCGTATTCATAAGTGTATTTTGAGCCATTTGGTAAAGTGATTGAGCTCACAAAGTCTCTATCATTGTATTCATAACTAGTGGAATTCTCGGTACTAGTTATTAAGGTTCTTCGACCTAAGCCATCGAGTGTAAAGTTAGTTAGGCTATTGCCTAAAACTGACTGACTAATGGGTTCCCAATTACTGTCAAATGATTCTTGAGTTACTCTGCCCGACGGTAAATATTGAGTAAGAGTTCGATTTACTCTATCGAATTCATTTATGGTCGCTTTTTGATTATTAGTTATAGTCTTTGTGTGTAGATTAAAACTAGGAATTCCATTGTCGTCAGATATCTCTTCGTACTGATATGTGTGTTCAATAAGATTTGTAACTCCGCTCGGCATTATAGCTTTTGCATATTTAATTTTTTGAACTGAATCACCAAAAAGTTTGGAAGGTTGACTTTTCATCTCCGATACGGAGCCATCAGCATAAGAGACTCTTCTGAACCGATCATATTCGTCGATCTCGGTTAACGTTTCAGACCCGTCAATATTAATGTCGATTACTAACGTTCGACCTCCTTTAAGCGTTTTTTGGATGTGTCGAGCTTCATGTCCAGCACCATTTCTGACAGTAATTTCACTTTCTGAAATAAGTGGTAAATCCAAGAGCTCGCCAGATTCATTTTTGAATTTTTCGGTGCCTAACGCAAATATCTCTCGTTTTTCTATTGTTTTGAATTCATCTGGTAATCCGGAAACTTTTGTTACCTGCCCTAGCTCATTGTATTCGAAATGGTGATCTGCTCCGTCTGATCTTTTAAAATTTGACAATAAACCAAGTTCATTCGAATATTGCATTTCGAAGGAGTCGGCTCCTGGTCGAGTTGCTCTTATTAGCTTTCCGCCGCTAACAGTTAATTCATATAGCGTACCAAATGGGCCTTCAATTCGAGTTATATTTTCAGCTCGGATTATTTTTGTCTCGAAATCATTTATATCGTTTTGGGGACGAACATCGCTGGAGTCCTCAGCCCCTCTGACGCTAACAATCGAGTTAAGTTGGTCATTTGAATCATATCTAAATGCGTAAAGAGTTCTTCCTGTACTGACCTCAACAGTGCGCAAGTGATTCCCTTTTTGTGAAAATACAAAAATATACTTTTCATCTGACGATGGAATATTATAGTTTGTTGGGCGCCTTTCAATAGCACTGGGGCTAGTTAGGTCATCGACTTGAACACTGATTATATTTTTTGCGTTATTCAATAAGAGGTGCCCTTTTGGGGTGATTGTAATGTCCCTTATATATAGACCAATTTCATTTATGGGATTTAGATAATAGCTATTTGCTTTGACCCGCCTACTGTTAATGCTCTGTCCATTTCCTGCTACAGGAATTGCTTTTCCGTTTGGTGTAATGGCAATTACACGATTCGTGGTGCTAAGGAAAACAGTATGATTTTCTAAAACCTTAACTGCTGTAAAATTGTCGACGGTGCTAATTCCGATATTATCGATATCAGTTTCACCAGAAATTGAGTCGGTACTCACGCAGCCGGCGTCTATATTTATCTTACACTCCAATAGCGTATCTAATCTCCCATTTGGATGGATTCTTCGAAGCAGTTTTTTTGCTGATCCATGGTCGTATGCTACAAAATAGATGGTTCCATCGTTATGGACGTCCATACTTCTAACATGACCGATAATACTGTTCTTTGCTAGTTCGCCATCTGGGGCTGAGGAATCGAATGCAGTGGGAATTTTTCCTGCAATAGTTCGAACTCTTCCATCGCAGTCGATTTTGCGAATTAGAGAATAGTTGCCCCTTGAAAAGCCCACAAGAACAGATATTTCATCTGTATAGTGAACTGAACAGTCTCTAGATATCGCGAGTTGGTGATTTCCCCGAGTTAAGTCAACGGAAGTTGGGGAAACTTCATCGATTGGGCAGGTGGCTACAGTGCATCCTGTCGCTCCTGAATAATGTTTTCTTTTTGCTTGATCATACTTGATATTTGATAGGGTTTTGTCTGTTCCTGCAACTTGGGTCAAAATTC
>Ga0066639_10003914_pt1 | contig 12792 bp, 17 predicted proteins | sample CryGeyCG2114_010_2_FD_59504 | JGI IMG/M metagenome (GOLD analysis project Ga0066639, IMG submission 59504) | Groundwater microbial communities from aquifer - Crystal Geyser CG10_big_fil_rev_8/21/14_0.10 | ecosystem: Environmental > Aquatic > Deep subsurface > Groundwater | place: USA: Utah...
TTGGTAGAGCAACTCCATGGTAAGGAGTAGGTCCGCGGTTCAAATCCGCGCAACGGCTCACATAAGCCCGCCAAAAAGGCGGGCTTTTTATTCCTTTAAATTCGGCTGAAAAATGGTCCGCCCAAGGTGTAATTTAATAAGAGTTAATTTGACGGATATTATTTTTAGCAGTATAAATAATATATCATTAATTTAATTTTTTATTTTATGGACAATTTTGCCAAATATATAGATCATACTTTATTGAAAGCTGATGCCAATGAAACGCAAATTCGTCAGTTGTGTGCTGAAGCTAAAGAATATAATTTCGCTTCCGTTTGCGTTAATTCAATTTGGACGGAATTTTGCGCCGAATTATTGTCTGACACAGATGTGAAAGTATGTGTGGTAGTTGGTTTCCCTTTGGGTGCGACTTTGTCTGAAGTTAAATCGATTGAAACAAAATTGGCGATTGAACATGGAGCGCAAGAAGTGGACATGGTTATTAATATTGGCGCCCTGAAAGACGGAAAAAATGATTTTGTCCGTGATGATATTAAAGCGGTGGTTGAAACCGCTAGAGGCAAAGCGTTGGTGAAAGTTATCATTGAAAATGCTTATTTAACCAATGAACAAAAAGTTAAAGCTTGCCAATTGTGCAAAGAGGCGGGTGCGGATTTTGTAAAAACATCAACAGGATTTGGTCCGAGTGGTGCAACTGTTGAAGATGTCAAATTGATGCGACATACGGTTGGTGAAGAGATGGGTGTAAAAGCGGCTGGTGGCATTAAAACACTTAAAGATGCGTTGTCAATGGTGGAAGCCGGCGCTAATCGACTGGGCTGTTCGGCTGGTATGGCGATCATCAAAGAAATGAAAGAATAATTTAAAATTATTAAATAAAAAAATTCTCTTATGGCGGAGGATTTTTTTAATCTTGACAATTTTATTTTTATGTGATATTTATAGTATCGCGTTTTTGTTTTTTATATAAATTAGAAAAGGAGATAAAGGATGGAGAAACGCACCTTGTTCTTTTCGTTCAATGGCGCCGTCACCGCTTTGAAGAAGAATCTTGTTAGTATTGATGATTTAGCTAAAGGGTTATTTTGTATTGTTTATACCCGTGCATTTTTTGATCAGTACAAGCGTCTAACAGAGCTTTTATGTTCAGATCAATATTTCAATGCGGTTTTTTTGGCGGTTAAGTTGGCCGATGATACAGGAAGGTGTTTGTGGCAAGACAAGAGACATGTGCCAAGTCAGTATGGCCAATTGAAGCTCTTGTTGCGGAATAATGGTTATCCAATCGGTTTAACTCCAATTGAAAACAAACCAATTGATCCTCGAGAGGTAAAAAAAATAATAAAATCAATCGGTTTGTCCAAAGGTTTGAACGTTATCCTATAGTTCTTTCAATTAGCATGAATCCCGACTTTGGTCGGGATTTTTTTATAAATGTTTATTTAGAGCTCTTGCCAAAATTGTAATAATATGTTATACTATGAACCAGTTTTAACCGACTGCCTTAATTATGCCGCCTTAGCTCAGTGGTAGAGCAACGGTTTTGTAAACCGTAGGTCCTGGGTTCAAATCCCTGAGGCGGCTCGGATAAAAAATCGGGCAGGTACCAAAGTGGTCAACTGGGACAGACTGTAAATCTGTTGGCTCCGCCTTCGTAGGTTCAAATCCTACCCTGCCCACAATAACGTTAAGCGTTATTAATAGTACATAGTTATTGTAAAATAGTAATTAATAAAATTTATAATTTAAATTTATGCCTTCAAAAGAAAGAGAGAACATGATTAAATTTGAATGTTCAGAATGCAAGCGAGTTAATTATTTCAGCCGGAAAAATAAAAAGTTGCTGAAAAATCGCTTGGAGTTAAAAAAATATTGCAGACATTGTAAAAAGCATCTTACACATAAAGAAACAAAGTAATTAAAAGGGGACAGGACATTCGTTCCGTCCCTTTTTGACACGGGGGGTTCGTATAATGGTAGTACTATGGTCTCCAAAACCATTAGCGTGGGTTCAATTCCTGCACCCCCTGCAAAATAAAATAAGCCATATTTAATATGGCTTATTTTATTTATCCACAGCGAGATTTTGACAGTCAAGTTAGAATGTTCTAACATAAGGATATGTTAAATAATTCTAACAATTAAATTATGACACTTGGACAATATCGATGGATAAAATTGGTTTTTATTATTGTTATAGCGATTATTGTGAGCCAATCAATAATTTTTAAAAATTATTTAATCCCTATTACTTCGTTAATTGTGAGCTCTCTTTTGCTTATATATCTTCGCCGACAAGTTAAAGAAGTAATAGCTGATGAAAGAGATTATGCCATCGGTGGAAAATCAGCATTTTTGGCTTTGCAAATATACTCATGGGTGGCGGTTATTGGTATGTTAATTTTTTACGCTTTCCGGGATTTTAATCCAGCTTATGAATCAATTGGTTTGACATTAGCTTTTTCCACTTGTTTTCTGATGTTTTTATTTGGAGTGATATTTCGTTATTACAGTAAATTTAGTTTGACGAATAAAAAATTACTTTACATTATTCTGATTTCAGTATTATTTTTTGTAGTGGCGATTTTTACTCTTCGTTTTTTTTCCGGAGAGGATAATTGGATTTATGTAAATGGAAATTGGACAGAACACGGACATTCTGATTTTCCGGCTCCGTCATTTGAATGTGAATAATCAACATTAATTTTTTAATCTTGAATAATATGATTGGCAAATCAGAATGGTTTCAGCGGAGAAAATATGGTGGTTGGGGTATTTCACCTCGAACTTGGCAAGGCTGGTTTTATTTGGCAATAGTTTTAATTCCGTTTTTTGTTTTTCAAGCCTTACCTTATTGGAGTTTACAATTGCGGTTTGGGGTTACTTGTGGTTGGTTGTTGTTTTTAATTTTTGATGCTATTCATATAATGGTAACATTGCCACGTGATGAACGGGAACACAGAGTTGAATCTATCGCGGAACGCAATGCCGCATGGGTGATGACTTTTTTTATGATTGCCGGCATATTATATCAGTTATTCAGAAGTGTTTATTTTCAAGATATACAGTTAGATTGGTTTTTGGTGGTTGCTTTGTTTGCTGGCGTTATTGTTAAAACCATTACCAATATTGTTTATAACAAAAAAACTTTGTAGTTAGATTATTATGAAAAACCGAATTAAAGAATTCCGAACGCGTTTGGATTTAACACAGGATGATTTAGCTCGTCAAGCAGGAGTTAGGCGAGAAACAATTGTTTTTTTGGAACAATCAAAATATAATCCATCATTAAAATTAGCTCATGATGTAGCTGAAATTTTGAAAACGAAAATTGATGCTTTGTTTAATTTTGAAGATTAGTTTTTTTGTTTTGTTACCATTCGTTCAAAAACCGTTCCGAAAGAGTTTGTCGGGTCGGTTTTTTGTTTAATACTGTTGTATAATTTTAAGTTGTATATTTCAGCAAAGCGAGTAGGGGAGTAATGATTTCTTGAAATTAAAGTTTTAATTCCACCAAGTTTAAAAACCTTATTCTCCATCAAATCTGAATAATCAATTTCAAGAGCGGTATTTTTTTTACCATAAATAGCCGCATCAATAAAGAAATTTTCATCATTTTTTGCAGTATGTTTATAATTAATCCAAGGGTAAATTCCGTTAGGCATTTTGTAAGGCACAATCCACAGCGGAAAGAAATCAAAATATTCTTTGTACCATTGCCAGAATGTTGGAAATTTTGTTTTAGGAATAAATACGTCCACAATCATATCCGGACGTTTTTTGTAATGTAGAAATTTTTTAGCGGCCAAAACCGGCGGTAGATTTTGAACGGCTAAAGGCAGAGATATTTTGTTTAGTCGTTTTGACCAGCGGATCATATTGTCTGAACCAAGAAAGAATCTTCCAAAAACTTTACGTACAGCTCGCCATTCTAAAATTGGAATTGCCCGCGACAACCAGTGGCATTCGGTATCATATCGGAAAAGATATTGTTCAGTAGTCATATAATCCTCTTGTTTTTTCAGGGTACTTTTATAAAAAACATTTTCTTTTTCGTAGGAAGATAAATATGGTGTCTGAGTAATCATATTTCCTAAACAAGCAACTAATTTGTCTGGAGCATGAATAATAGCATCTATAAATTCATAATTTCCAGTGTGACATTGATTTGTAAAAAAATTCCAAAATTCATCAAAAGAAGAAAAATTTATATAAGACAGCTTAACAAATGGCTTGGCCGGATAGAGTTTGAATTTTATTTTTGTTAACAAACCAAGTGTGCCGTAAGAGCCATGAATCATTTCAAAAATATCTGAGTTTTTAGTTTTGGAACAATTTATTATTTTTCCGTCACCGGTAATAATTTCATATTCTAAACAGCTATCATGAAAACCACCATATTTATAAGACATTGATTCAACAGAACATCCGGAAATAGCTCCACCGATAGTTATGTTTTTTAATTCAGGTACAACATAAGGTATAAAGCCGAGTGGCAAAGTTGCTTTAACCAAGTTGATGAATGTAACACCCGATTCAACAACACAAGTTTTTTCTGATACATTAATTTCTAAAATATCGGTTAATTCGCCGATGTTTATTTTCGTTGTTTTTATTTTTTGATTATTATTGGGCACGACATGGGAGACTGATTTTTTGACAAAAGCGAACGGCTTTCCGGTCGCAGTTTGTATTGTTATTTGCTTGGTTATATTGTTGATTTTTTCTGTATGGGTCATATTTAACAGATACAATGTTGTATTAACAGATAATAGTCATTCTACTATATATGATTAATTTTTACCACCTGTCAGTTTACGGTCCGGTTTTTTATTTTTTCAAAACGATGGTATAATAATAATAATTAATCTTTTATAAATGATTATGGATTTAACTCTAATTGTTGGACCGATGAAAAGTGGAAAATCGTTTGATTTAATCAGTTATTTTGCTCCTTTGAAATATACTGATATTCCATTTGTATTATATCAGCCATTAAGAAATCAGAGAGATAATCAAATCTGGTCTCGTAATGGAGTAGAAATGAATGCTAAAAAAGTCAGTTCATTAGCTGAGGCATTGGACAGTAATTTTGAAGTAGTTGGAGTTGATGAATTTCACATGTTTGAACCGTCTGAAGTGGATGTGATTGAAAAATTATTAAGTAAAGGAGTTAAAGTAGTGATTTCAGGATTAGACACGGATTATCGCGGGGAGATGTTTGATATAATAAAAAAGTTATTAGAATTAGGTCCGAAAGAAGTTCGGCATAAACGGGCAGTTTGTGAAGTGTGTAAAAAACCGGCTGCGGTTCATACTCAAATTTTAAGCAAAGGCTTACCAATAATGGATAATTTACCTTCAGTGGTACCTGATGATGGTACCTATGAATACAAATCGGTTTGCCGTAGCTGTTTCATAAAAAATAAAAAATAGTCCGCTCTTTAACGGATTATTTTTATTAAAAAGGGGATTGTTTGGAATACTTGACAAAACCTTCAAAATGTGCTATAATGGCAAGTTGTGAATAAATGGAAAATTTATTTTTCATTATATGAACAATGCGGTAATTTCAAGTGTTCTTTGAATGTAAACACTAAACAGGAGGAAAAGCCATGGGTTATCAGAAGAAGCACAAGAAGCCGATTTCGTCCATCGAGAAACGTCGTGCCGTCATGCGCGTGGCGTCCACCATCGTTCTCGTCGGATTGGCGGCGGCGATTTTCGCCGCTGGAATCAGCCAGCTCCTGTCTCTGTAGTTTTCTCTGGCTATTAAGCCACCAACTTACCCCACTTGTTAAAACAAGTGGGGTTTTCATTTTTTAAAAAACCTCCCCAAAAAGGAGAGGTTAAAATTATAGCCGTTATTAACGGTTGGTTAAATGTTCAAAACAGAGAAGAAGGTGTGTTAATTGCTTGGTTGTTTCCGGCGTTTTTGGAATTATGCGAATACGATATTGAATTGCCCAAATAATTTCTTCCACCATTCCATAGGTGATTTTATCGCCACAAAGCCAAAGTTCATCAATGAAGTGTCGGCGAAAATATTCATGGTTTCCCCTAATGCCGCGTTTTCGTTCAGCTGGCGTATGATCATTTAGATATTGCAGAGAGATGAGATAAGGAGCGACGGGAAAAATTTTGTGGGAATGGACAATTTTACATATTGCCAACGCTTTTTTCATGTTGTTTATGATATCTGTCATGGAATTGCCACGAATAGGATGGGCAATAAAAACCACTTTCATGGGTTTATTTTTGGTGTTTAATTTTGGCATTTTTTCTCCTTTGAGTTTTGATAAAGAACAGGTTTTTAAAATAACAAATTTATATTTATGTGTCAAGAATTTTAATTGTTGTTTTTATAAATAATTAATGGTAGAATATTTTAAATTAAGTTTTGTTTATATAGCAAAAGATATGAAATTTAAATATATTGATATTTTAACTGCGTTATTTGCCGTGGTGTTAATTTTGTCCAACATTACCAGTAGTAAGATAGTTTCATTTGGCGGATGGATAAATTTTGACGGTGGCACAATACTGTTTCCTTTGGCTTATATTTTTGGAGATTTATTAACGGAAGTTTATGGTTATAGTCGTGCCAGACGGGTTATTTGGATTGGTTTTGCCATGAATATTTTAATGGTTTTGATTTTTTGGCTGGTGGCAGTTTTACCGGCTGCTGCCGGTTGGGGTTTACAAGATTCTTACAATAATATTTTAGGTGTTATTCCGCGTATTGTTTTGGCCAGCTTAACCGCTTATTTGGTCGGAGAATTTTTAAATAGTTATGTCTTGGCCAAGTTAAAAGTCAAAACTGCTGGAAGATTTTTTTGGTTACGGGCGATTGGTTCTACTGCGGTTGGACAATTTTTAGATACGACTATATTTATAGCTATTGCTTTTATTGGTGTTTTGCCATTGTCGTTGCTTGGTACAATTTGGCTGACTAATTATGTATTTAAAATAAGTGTGGAAATTATTTTATTACCGGTTACTTATCGTGTTGTTCGGTGTTTTAAACAAAAAGAAGGAGTTGATTATTATGATCGTGGTACAAATTTTAACCCTTTAAAAATATAAAAATAAAATTATTCTAATATTAAAAATAAAAAACCTCCCGATATAGTCGAGAGGTTTTTGAGAGACGCTTTAAATTAATCGAAAGAGCGGAAACTAAGTATTGTTTTTAGTTTGGAGATAGTATTGGATAATTTAATTTCTTCGTGGATTTCAAATCCGAAAAATAAAACTACCAATAATAAAGTGAACGGTATAACAAACAGAGTGGTCATTATTAGAATGTTTGTTGTTAAAGCCCGCGGTACCAGTTGTGTATAGGACGGTTGATTATCGGCGATGTTTTGCATATCACGTCGGATGGTTAATCCGCGCAGAACATTATTTTTATTCAGTTCAACAGCATTGAATTCATCTTTTATTTTTAAAATTGCTTCAGTTCCGGCAGTTGGAGTATTTAGTGTGCTCTGAAAAGAATGACTGAACATTTTTTGTATGAGGCGGAATGCTTTTTTGGTGTCATCATCAGTATAATTTAAATCATTTTTAATTAAGTCTTCAACACTAAACCACCAATCCCAGTTTTCATCATCGTTGTCTTTGTATGGTATTGGATGAGAACCGTGGTTATAGTTTTCTTCTGCTAAATAATCTAAATTTGATTGAGCTTGCATTTTTGTTTCAGACAAGGAGTCGGATGTGGTCATCTGTTGAAGTTTGGCGGAAAAATTTTTATTAAACAAATGTTCTTGATAGTAAGTATAGACACTACCCAACAAAATCCCGATCACAACAATGAAAGTTAATGAATAGACAATGGCCATGACAACAGGGTGTTTTGCGTGCGATATCATCGTTTTGCTCCTGGTTATATGTTTTAAAGCGTTTATTGTCAAAGAACAGCGTATAATTTGTTTTAAGTCAGCTTATTTGTACCATAAATAAGTCTTTTAGTCAATATGATTATGAGCAATAAATATTTGTCATAATTGGTTATTTTTGATATAGTATTTTTAATACATATGTCTTTAACTAACCAGGAAATCAAAAAAATCGCTCAATTGGCAAGATTAGAATTAACACCGGAAGAGGAAAATCGGTACGCCGAGACAATTTCGGCTGTTTTAGATTATATGAAAATTTTAAATGAAGTTGACACGGAAAATATTGAACCGACTGCGCAAGTAACCGGTTTAAAAAATGTTGTCCGACAAGATGAGATCAAAAAATGTTCCGCCAATAAACAATTAATAGAACAAATGCCCAAAGTTTATGCTAATGAATTATCGGTACCAGGAGTATTTGAATAATATGAATTTAAATGAATTGACAATTAAAGAAGCTGCCGACGGTTTAAAGAACGGAAAATTTACCTCCGTTGATTTAACCGAAGCTTGTCTTAAAAGGATCAAAGAACGTAATTCAGAATTGAATGCGTTTATTACTGTTTGTGAAAAAACGGCCTTGGATGAAGCTAAAAAGGCAGATAAAATAATTGCTGACGGAAATGGAAAATTGTTAACAGGGATTCCTTTTGCGGTTAAAGATGCGATATGTACTGCGGATGTCCGTTCAACCGGTGCGGCAAAAATTTTAGATAATTATGTTCCGTCATTTGAAGCAACTGTAATTAAAAAAATAAGAAAACAAGGTGCAGTTTTGGTAGGAAAAACAAATTGTGATGCTTTTGGGCATGGTGCCAGCAATGAAAATAGTATGTATGGTCCAGTTCATAATCCGCATGATTTAAAAAAAGTTGCCGGCGGTTCATCGGGTGGCGCGGCTGCCGCCTTAGCTGATAATCAATGTATATTTTCCATTGCCGAAGACACTGGTGGTTCTATTCGTCAGCCGGCCAGTTTTTGTGGTGTGGTTGGTTTACGCCCGAGTTATGGTCGTAATTCACGTTATGGCATTATGCCGATGGCTTCTTCATTGGATACAGTCGGTCCAATGGCAAAAACTGTTGAAGATGTGGCTTTGTTAATGGAAGTAATGGCTGGGCAAGATGATTTAGATGCTACCACAGTATCGGATAAAGTTGATTGTTATTTAAAAGAGTTAGAGAAGCCAATCAACGGAATGATTGTCGGTGTGCCAAAAGAATATTTTGAAGCTGAAGGTATGGACAAAGAAACTAAAGAAATTATTGAAAAACAAATTGATTTATTAAAAAGTAGAGGTTGTAAAATTAAAGAAGTTAGTTTGCCATATACCAAATATGCGGTGGCTACTTATTATGTTTTGGTGCCGAGTGAGGATAGTTCTAACTTGGCGCGTTTGGACGGTATTCGTTACGGCGTTAGAGCTGATGCAAAAAATTTATTTGATGTTTATGCTAAATCGCGAGCTCAGGGTTTTCCGGAAGAAGTAAAAAGGCGTATTTTAATAGGAACGTATGCTTTGTCGGCTGGTTATTATGATGCATATTATAAAAAAGCTCAGCAGGTTAGAACTTTAATTAAAAATGACTTTGATAAAGTATTTAAACAAGTGGATGTATTAGTTGTTCCCACTTCTCCATTTCCCGCTTTTGACATTGGTTCAAAATCAAAAGATCCCATGGTACTTTATTTGTCAGATGTATTTTTAAGTCCGGCAGCAATCGCTGGAGTACCCGGCTTATCAGTTCCAGCTGGAAAAACCGCGAATGGTTTACCTGTTGGTGTACAAATTATCGGTCCCAGAATAGGAGAATCTGAAATAATGCGGATTGGTCATAATTTAATGAAGTAATTTTTAAATAAAAAAATATGGCAAAAAATGCTTTGATATCGCATAAATCCACAGCATTGGCCACAGCTGGTGAAATTATTAATTATCGTGATAGTTGGCGAATTTTTAAAATAATGTCAGAGTTTGTTGAAGGTTATCAATTTTTAGATGAATTTAAACGCGAAGTGACTATTCTTGGTTCCGCTCGTTTACCGTCTAATAATAAATATTACAAAATTACCGAACAGCTTGGTTATTTGTTGGCCAAGAATGGTTTTACTGTTATTACCGGTGGTGGACCAGGTATTATGGAAGCTGCCAATAAGGGCGCTTTTGAGGCTGGTGGGGAATCAGTTGGTTTAAATATTCAGTTGCCTTTTGAACAACGTATCAATCCATATGTAAAAAAATCTGTGGCTTTTTATTATTTTTTTACTCGTAAAGTAATGTTAACATCGCCGGCTAATGCTTTTGTTTTTTTGCCGGGAGGATTTGGTACTCTGGATGAATTTTTTGAAGTGGTAGATATGATGGAAATTGGGCAAATGCCACAGTCGCCGATTGTGTTAGTGGGTAAAGAATTTTGGCAACCGTTGATTGATTTTGTCAGAAATTATTCAGCTAGAGAAGCAAATGCTTTATCTGAAAAAATTGTAGACAGTTGGCATGTAGTGGAAACTGCTGAGGAAGCGTTTGAATTGATTAAAAACGCCAGTGATCGTCCGAGTGAATTAGCAACGATTAGCGCTGAACACCATAAAGGTGGCGCTGATTGGCGAATATTTCGTATTATGTCGGAATTGGTTGATGGTTTTGAATTTTTAACTAAATTGGATAATGATGTAACTGTGCTTGGCACCAAGAGCACTCCAGTCGGGTCACCATATTATAAAGCAGCATATGAATTGGGAAAAATGTTGGCAAAAAATAAAATGGGTGTGGTAACCGGTGGTGGACCAGGTATTATGGAAGCTGCCAACAAAGGTTCTTTTGAAAATAAAGGTGCAAGTGTTGGTATGAATATGCGTTTTGAAAATCACGAACGGACCAATGATTATTTAAATCGCTCTATCGGATTTTCTTTTCCTTTTGTTCGTAAGTTGATTATTACCGCGCCATCAGAAGCTTTTGTTTTCTTTCCTGGAGGTTTGGGAACCTTGCATCAGTTGTTTGAATTGTTGACATTGCAAGAAACAAAAAAGATGATTCAAATACCGACGATATTGTATGGAAAGAAATTTTGGCGTCCCATGATTGATTATATTCGTAAATTACACCATGATTTTCAAACTATTAGTCAGAGTGATGAAGATTTGGTTAAAGTTGTTGATTCTCCCGAAGAAGTATTGTTTCATATTAATAAACAATAAATGATTCCTTATTTTGAATTATTATCTTTTTCAATCGGACCCCTGACAATACAAGTCTGGGGTTTGTTGGTTGTATTGGGAATGTTGGTTGGTTTACTGCTAACATTAAGGCTGGCTAAAATTCGCGCTTTGTCTAATGCGGTAATTATGGATATGGCTATTTGGGGAATAGTCGGCGGTTTGATTGGTGGACGGTTATTTTATGTTTTGTTTTACGCGTTGGATTATTTTATACTTAATCCCATTGAAATATTTCAATTTTGGCGTGGCGGTGCATCATCTTTGGGTGGGTTGGTTGGTGCTATGGTTGGTATTATTTTATTGGCGTGTTTTAAAAAAATCAGTTGGCGGGAGTTGTTTCCATATTTTGATATTTTAAGCATTGGATTTTGGTTGGGTTGGGGGATTGGACGGTTAGGTTGTTTCTTTATTCATGACCATCCCGGACGTTTGACGAATTGTTGGTTGGCGGTTAATTTTCCAACCGCCACTAGATATGATTTGGGTTTATTTGAATCATTGTTGGCTTTATTAATTTTTTTATTTATTTTTATTTGGTTTAAAAAACAATACAAACATGCTGGTCGGGTTTTCGTTGTTGGATTTTGGATATATTCAATAGTTAGATTTTTTTTAGATTTTTTACGAGCGGAAGATTTGCCACAATCGGATGTCCGCTGGCTGGCTTTGACTCCGGCGCAATGGGGAATGGCGGTTTTGTTTTTTATCTTGACTTTTTGGCTATTTCGGGATAAGATTAGACGGAAAAGTCAGTCAATAGATTAAAAAATGATTTTTAATCAACAAATATGGAGACAGGATTTAAAAGCGAAATGCGTGAAACAGAACCAAAGGGAAAGATTTTGAGTTTTTTTGAATTGGACAAAGAGGAAGAGAATAATTTAAAAGAAGAAGTTAAAAGACACAATGGGCTTGTCCGTATTTTTGTTCATCCAAATTTTGAAGAATATGCGGGATATGAAGATAAACAACAGCAGATTCAAAGCGCTAAAAAATTACGGCAAATGGACAGAGCTCTCCAACGTATTCTTGAATCCTCTTCGGATAAACTGCCGCCGGTGATTATTTTGCACGCAATTAATGAAATTTGGAATTTAACAAAATATGACGTAAAGACCGATAAAATGGTACAGGATTATAAGCTTGCGACTGAAAAGCTGGAAAAGATGGGCGACTGGATGAATGATGTAAAATATAATTCGCGCGATAATAATATTTATATTGTTCCAACCAAGTCTTGTTCGCCGGATCCTGTTCTTCTGTGTGCCCACAATGAAAAAGAAGCCTGGGGAGAAATGATTGATGAACTTAAATCTTTGGGCGTTAAAAAAATACTCATCGGTGGCGCCGAACTTTATACGCCGGATAAAATTTATATGGAAGAAAACATGTCTGAATATACGGAACAAGACGGCACGATTGATGTTATGAAATATCTTGGTGGCTGTCTTGGATACACTGTCCATCAATTGCGGGAAAATTTTGATTTGGAATTGTCTACTCTTACTTATCCTGAAGGTAGGCAGGAAATTAAAAAACAATGGCAGGATTGAATTTTAAGCGGAGGGTTCGCTGGAAATAGACAGTTAGTGAAAAATAAATTTGGAGAGGTCGCCTAGTGGTCGATGGCGCACGCTTGGAAAGCGTGTATACCGAAAGG
>Ga0066639_10003916_pt1 | contig 12790 bp, 14 predicted proteins | sample CryGeyCG2114_010_2_FD_59504 | JGI IMG/M metagenome (GOLD analysis project Ga0066639, IMG submission 59504) | Groundwater microbial communities from aquifer - Crystal Geyser CG10_big_fil_rev_8/21/14_0.10 | ecosystem: Environmental > Aquatic > Deep subsurface > Groundwater | place: USA: Utah...
AGTAGAAAGACGTGCAGTTGCTGATGCTGCTGTTTCGGCTGGCGCCAGAAAAGCTTATCTGATTGAGGAGCCAATGGCGGCGGCAATTGGTGCTGGATTGGCAATAGAAGAACCTGCTGGGGTTTTTATTGTTGATATTGGAGGAGGGACAACTGAGATTGCAGTAATTAGCTTAGGGGGAATTGTTTTAGGGCGATCAATCAGAATTGCTGGGGATGAAATGGATGAAGCGATTGCGAATTTTTTCAGATTAAAATATTCAATTCTTTTAGGACAGCCAACTTGTGAGCACTTAAAACACACGATTGGTTCCGCTTATCCTTTAGGCAAAGAAAAATATGAGATTGTCCGTGGGCGAGATTTAGAAACTGGTTTGCCTAAATCTTTGAAGCTTTCAAGCACGGAAGTTCGTGAAGCGTTAATGCCGATTTTGCAGGAAATTGTTAGCAGTGTTAAGGACACTTTAGAAGAAGCTCCGCCGGAATTGGTCTCAGATATTATGAAAAGGGGGATCGTTATGGCAGGAGGAGGATCCTTAATTCCGGGGATAGATAAATTGGTATCAGAAGCTACAAAAACTGAAGTTTATATCGCGGATGATGCGATAACTTGTGTGGTGCGAGGTTGCGGCAAAGTATTGGACGATCCAAGCCTTCTCTCTAAAATAAATGTAACTGCGGGGTTGTAGTAAAATCTTAGATATGCAAACATTAGAATCCACACGTTCAAGGTCTCAGTCTTGGTTGTCTTGGTTTTTTCGAGGCATTTTAGTTTTGGCCTTAATCATACTCCTAACAAGACTATCGGAGCTTCAAATTATAAAAGGCGCCTATTATCGGGACTTGGCTGAAAACAATCGAATTAAAAAAATCCCAATTATTGCTCCAAGAGGAAAAATTTATACTAGCGACGGCAAGCTTCTGGCTGACAATCAGCCGCAAAAATATTTTGTTGATTTTGATCAAGAAGAAGGTTTAGTTAAAACTGAAGTTAACGATAAAGATGTCCCTGATAGTGAGGTCATAACTGAATACAATCGGGTTTATCCAATGGGCAGCTTGATGGCTCATTTGACTGGATATTTGGGTGAAGTGAATGAAGATGAAGTTGGTAAGATTGATGAAGATTGCCCTGGCAAGGGAGATAGAAGTTTAGGCTCAATGATTGGTCGTGGCGGGCTTGAACAATATTACGATTGTAAATTAAGAGGAGCAGATGGTGAGCAATTAATAGAAGTAAATACGCTTGGTGAAAAAATTAGAATTTTGGGGCAAAGGCAGCCCGTTCCCGGGATGGATATTCATACAAACATAGACAGTAAATTGCAATCCAAAGTTGCTGAGATTGTTGAAAATAGAAGTGGAATTGATAAAAAATTTTTGACAGATTTGGGTGAGCTTAAAGGTGCGATTGTTGTTTCGAAACCAAAAGGAGAAATAATGAGCCTTTATTCTTTTCCGGCTTATGACCCAGCCAATATTGCTGATTATTTGACTGATGAAGATTTACCGCTTTTTAATCGTGCAATTGGCGGAGCCTATCACCCTGGTTCTATCTTTAAACTAGTGACGGCTATCGGTGCCCTTGAGGTTGGAGCAATTGATACTGATTACGAATACGAAGACACTGGTGTAATTAATATTGACGAATATTCATATACAAATTGGTATTTTACCCAATATGGCGGGCGTGAAGGATTGATCGGTTTAAAGCGCGCTATTGCAAGGTCAACTGATACGTATTTTTATAAAGTTGGTGAATTGATGGGAATCGATAACTTAGCCCATTGGGCACGAGAATTTGGATTAGACAAAGAAACGGGTATAGATTTGCCTGGGGAAATTCACGGCCTTGTTCCCGATCCTGACTGGAAAAAGAGAGTAATAGGTGAGCGTTGGTTTTTGGGAAACACCTATCATGTTGCTATTGGCCAAGGAGATTTGACCGCAACCCCTGTTGAAATGAATACATTAACAAACGTTTTTGCAAATGGCGGATATTTATGTGAGCCAAGAATTAATAGCGACTTGGAAGAAAAGTGTATTCACCTTGATATTTCACCGGATTATATTGATGAAATAGTTGAAGGGATGAAACAGGTTTGTTCAGACGGCGGTACTGCCTATCCATTTTTTGGCTTTATTCCTCAAGCGGCATGTAAAACTGGAACGGCAGAAACTTTTGAGAATGACAAAACTCATGCTTGGTTTACAGTTATGGCTCCGGCGGATAACCCTGAAATTGTAGTCACAGTTTTAATTGAAAAAGGTGGCGAAGGATCACAAGTTGCTGCCCCGTTGGCGTTTAATATTTTAAACTGGTATTTTCATGAAAATCATTAAAGAGAGTGACCCAAATTATCCAAAGAATTTAATTGGATTGAAAGGTTCTCCGAAACTGCTTTATCTAAATGGCAAGCTTCTTAAAAAAGACAGGTTTGCAGTTGCAATTGTTGGAACTCGTGATGTAACAAAGTATGGTCGTGAAATTGCAAGTGAATTTAGTTATGAACTTGCCAAAAATGACCTAACAATAGTTTCTGGAATGGCACGGGGGATTGATACGATTGCTCATAAATCCGCTCTTAAAGCCGGTGGTAGAACGATTGCAGTTTTGGGGTCCGGGCTTGATGTGATTTATCCGCCGGAAAATAGGAATTTATATAACGAAATTGTTGAGCATGGCGCAGTAGTCAGTGAATTTAAGCCTGGCACCATGCCTTATGGAAAACATTTTTTAGCAAGAAATAGAATTATCTCGGGAATATCCCTGGCGATTTTAGTTGTTGAAGGAAAAGAAAGAAGTGGTACACTTTCAACCGCTACCCATGCGGCTGTGCAGGGTAGAGAAGTTTTTGCAATTCCGGGACCAATTAATTCGCCTCAATCTTATGCTCCGAATTATTTGATCGAAAATGGAGCAAGGGTTGCAAAGACACCACAAGATATAGTTGAATACATTAGGCAAGTAAAATTATGAATTTAATAATAGTAGAGTCACCAACCAAAGCTAAGACTTTATCCCGTTTTTTGGGTAAGGAATATCAAGTTGAAGCTACGATGGGCCATATTAAAGACTTGCCCAAAAGTAAGCTTGGGGTTGATGTTGAACACGATTTTAAACCAGACTATTTAGAGGTTGAGAAACAAGCTGAAACAATTAAAAAGTTAACTAAAGCTAGTAAAAAAGCTAAAGGGATTTATCTTGCAACTGACCCTGATCGCGAGGGAGAAGCGATCGCGGCTCATGTAAAAGAGATTGTAGGAGATGGAAAAACAACTAGGATTGTTTTTCATGAAATCACTAAGCATGCAGTTGAAGAAGCAATTGCTCACCCGAGAAAAGTTGATACTCATTTGGTTAACGCACAGGTCGCCAGGCGTGTGCTAGATCGGTTAGTTGGTTATAAATTGTCTCCACTTCTTTGGAAAAAAATTCGTCGAGGGTTGTCAGCCGGGAGAGTTCAAACGGTTACAGTTAGATTGATCGTTGAGCGAGAACGAGAGATTGAAAAATTTAAGCCTGATGAATATTGGGAAATTGCATCAGAAGTAAAAGGCAAATCAAAATTTATTGTTAATTTAGTAAAGATTGATAGCAAGAAGGCTGAGGTTAAAAATAAAAAGGAAGCAGATAAAGTTGTAGCTGATTTAAAGAAAGCGGGGTACGAAGTTTTTGATGTTCGAAAAGCTGAAGTTAAGAAAAATCCATATCCACCCTTTACAACCTCAACAATGACTCAAGCGGGGGCAAGAGTATTTGGATGGGCTTCTAGAAAAACGATGAGTGCAGCTCAAAAATTATACGAGGAAGGTTTGATTACTTATCACAGAACCGATTCAATGCATTTAGCAAATGAAGCGGTCGGGATGGTCCGTAATTATATTAAGAGTGAATACGGAGAAAACTATTTACCTCCTACTCCAAGGTTTTATAAAACAAAATCAAAAAGTGCTCAGGAAGCTCACGAAGCAATAAGGCCAACCGATGTTGGTATTTTGTCGCCAAATATAAAAGGCAAATATGTGAGTGATGCAATCAAGTTGTATAAATTAATCTGGCAAAGATTCGTGGCCTGTCAAATGGCAACAAGTATTTATGACAGGACTACGATTGATGTGAAAGCAAATAAATATCTATTGCGCGCATCTGGACAAACTACAAAATTTGATGGATGGAGAAAAGTCATGCCACTTGGTACAGGAGACCAAGACGAACCCAATCTACCAGAAGTAACGAAGAATGAAAAATTGGATTTAGTAAAAGTAATTTCAGATCAAAAGTTTACTCAGCCTCCTCCAAGATATAACGAAGCATCGATCATTAAGACTTTGGAAAAATTAGGGATTGGAAGGCCTTCAACTTACGCGCCAACAATTTCGACTATTCAAACACGGAGTTATGTGGAAAAAAAGGATGGTAAATTTTATCCAACGCCAGTCGGGGTTGCTGTTAACGACTTTTTGATTAAAAATTTTCCAAATACTTTTGAATATGAGTTTACGGCTCGAATGGAGGATAATTTAGATAAAGTTGCGGAAGGGAAAATGAAATGGCAAAAAGAAATTAAAGATTTCTGGGGACCGTTTGATAAAAAGCTCGTTGATGTTGAGAAAAATTCGAAACGAGTAAAAATAGAAACGGAAAAATTAGGTAAAAAATGCCCTGATTGTAAAGAAGGGGAATTGGTAATTCGTGTTGGAAGATTTGGGAAGTTTGTATCTTGTAGTCGTTTCCCGGATTGTAAACATACCGAAAAATACTTGGAAAAAATTAACATGAAATGCCCAGATTGTAAAAAAGGAGAAGTAATAGTTAAGAAAACTGGAAAGGGAAGATCGTTTTTTGGTTGCTCCAGATATCCAGAGTGTGAGTTTGCTTCCTGGAAAAACCCCAGTATTAAAAAAGAGGAAAAAGAGAACAAAGATAAGTAGTTTTAGCCTCAAAACAATTGATTTTAAAAGTCCCATAGTGTATAATATCCTCATACGAAGGGTTTGTGCAAACATATTTGGAGGTAGATATGTACCGATATTTGCTCGTTTTAGTTGCATTGGGAAGCGCCATTTTGGGCATTGTTACTGCTGAGGATTCAGCCGCGCCAGTTGATTGCAGTGCTTGCCACAATGTGTCTGTTCCAGGCGGCGTCGTCTCGTTTAATTACGAGTTTTTTATTGGTGTACCCGGGACGGTTGAGATTACTGCTGGTCCTCAGTGGCACGTTATGGCTGTTGGAAGTGATTTGGATGATTCAAGCCAGTGGTATGTACAAATGTATCACTCTGGTGGGAACACAGTGTTGGTCGAGCGTGGGCAGTTTTCTTATACAGCGATGAATCACGACAGAATGATTTCCTGCACGCCTGATCATTTGCAATATGTGGACACTGGCAAGTTGTATGATGTCGCGATCAGTGGTGATGGCGATTTAGTTATCGACTGCGAAATCATGAATTGGTATCCGCCGCGAGATGAGAGGGATTGGAAGCATACGATTACATTCTCAAGTGGTGGGGAATCCGAATTGTTAACATACAGTGCTGGCCGCGGCTAGTTTTTAAAGAGTGTGAGAGGTTTATCCCTAAGAAGATAAGCCTCTTTTTTTTGTATAATTACTTCGTGATAATAAAATTCAAAAAACTTCACAAAAATGCAATAATTCCAAAATTTTCTCGCGATGGCGATGCGGCTTTTGATTTATCTTCAACTAAATCATTAATAATCAAAAAAGCCGAGAAACAAATTATTTCAACAGGTTTGTCTTCTGAATTTCCAAGCGGATATTTTGTCTCATTTCGTGACCGAAGTGGCTTGGCCGCAAATCATGGCATTCATGTTTTGGGTGGAGTGATTGACGCAAATTACAGAGGAGAATGGAAAGTGATTTTGGTGAATTTTGGTGAAAAAGACTATGAGATTAAAAAAGGCGACCGTGTTGCTCAGGCAATTATTCATAAATTGCCAACCGTAAAAATTGTAGAAACAAAAAATTTGAGCACTAGCAACAGAGGCAAAAAAGGTTTTGGTAGTAGTGGTAAGTAAATTACTGCTTTTTGTATTTGACCACTTTAGTCGATTTGTATTCCAATTTTACCCCAGCTTTTTTAAACATTGCTTCAGATTCAGCTCCTGCGTGATATTTTTGCCCACAGTAAACTCGTTTTATTCCACAATTAATAAGTAACATTGCACAGACTCTACATGGTGTCATTCTTGTGTATACCGTAGCTCCCTCAATTGATATGCCGCCGACGGGCTGCCTGGCAAATTGCGTTTTGTTCAGAGTGAACAGTACGCACACAGTGTTGTGTTGTTGTACCATCTTCGTGGGTTAATTTTTTGATTTGATGCCCTACATCATCACAGTGTGGAAATCCAATCGGTGATCCTACGTATCCAGAAACCAATAGTTGTTTGTCTTTAGCAATCACAGTTCCAGCGCGGCCCCGATCGCAAGTGGCGCGTTTTGAAATAGCGTCTGCTACTTCCATGAAATATTCATCCCAAGATGGCCTTTTGTATTTACTTTTTTTCAATAGCTTTCTCCACCTCCTTTATTTGATTCATTAAATGTTTCAGATCTTTATTGTTCACAATCGTATAATCAGCCATGGCAATCGTCCCGCCTTTGTTTAATATTTCCATTTCAGAATAATCACGCGCAATCACTTCCTTTTTAGATAGTGGCCTATCTTTTCGTTTTTTCAATCTGTTGTATCGTAATTTCGGTGGAGTAAAAACTGCGATATCAATAAAATATTTGCCAAATTTTTCTTTTAATAATTTGTATTCTTCAAAGCTATATAGTCCGTCGCCAATGACGTTTCCAGTTTTTAGAGCCTTTTTAAATTTTGGGAGATTAAGAATTGCGAACGCTGCCATCCCGTGTTTCTTTCGAAATCCTTCGCGGATTTTGCGTTCGTTTTTTTCGTTTAATTCAAGTCCGCGCTTTTTGATTTCGTCAATAGTAATTTGACCGAAGCGAATATATTGATAGCCATTATTAACGAAGTAGTCGCTAACAACACTTTTTCCAGATCCAGGAAGCCCGGTGATGCAAACTAATTTATTCACTCTTCAAAAATTAAATAAAAAAAGGAGATTTGTAAAGAACAAATCTCCTGTCGGTTGTTACTTGCCGTGATATTCGTAAAACGGAACTCCGTTTTTGTCTCTTCCTCCAAATTCAAAGTCTTCGACGATGACAGGCAAATTTCTTTTTACTCCTTCTAGTAATAGACACATAACATGTCTGATTTCCCAGTGTGCATCTTTTGCAGTTCGGAGCGCAAAAATATGTCGCCATTGCCGAAAATTGCTTGAAACTACAATTTCTGATTCGGTAGCGATTGGCAGGATTTGCCTTGCATCTTCGGCACGCCAACCAGCTTTTCTGAGTGCGCGATAATATCGCTCGATTAATTCAAGCATATTTACTGGTGACAGGTACTCATCATCTCCAATTGCTATACGCTCCGCAATGTTTCTGTGAGCAGGTAGTACGCACTGCAATTGGAATCGCTCCAAATCAGGTTCGTCTTCGCCCTTTGCGTAGTCAACGTAACGTGTCGATTCTTGAGTGAAAGCGCTTAGTCTGTGTCTTACCAGTTCGTGAGTAAAACCTCTTGAACAACCAAAAAACTTAACTGTCATTACTGAGTGTTCAAGGACACTATAGTGTCCTGCTCGGATCAGCATCCTAATAAAGCGCTCGGCGGATTCTTGAGTGATTTCACCCCTTTGAGATTGATAACTTGTTCTTCCAGCCATTTCTATTACCAATAGCTGTTTTTTCAAGTCCTCGACTGTTTGCAGCGTTTCAAATGTTCCCGGGTTTTGCAAAATTTTCACTTTACACCTCACTATAAATGTGCTTACCTTACGATTGCTTTACAGCATATAGTACGTGTAGAGATTAGTCTAGACATTAAGGTTTTTGTTTATATAATGATTACGAGATGAAAGGCTCAGATCTTGGAGGATATTTAATTACACTTGAAGGAGATGATGGTGCTGGAAAGTCTATTCAGGGCGAAATGCTAATAACTCACTTGAGAAACTCGCGCTTGGACGTTGTTACTTTTCGTGAACCTGGAACCACAAAAATTGGTAATCAAATCCGCGACGTTTTGCATGACACTGGAAATGTGGAAATGATGGACAGAACCGAGACGCTTTTATATCAGGCCTCAAGAGCACAAGTTGCAGGAGAACAATTAATACCGGCATTAAAAAATAGAAAAATAGTTGTTTTGGATAGGTTCAGAGATAGTAGTGTGGCTTATCAGGGTTTTGCCCGAGGTATGGGGGCTGGTTGGGTTGATTCTTTAAATGATTTTTCCACAGAAGGTTTAACTCCTGATTTGACGATATTGTTTGATATTGATGCGGAGGTTGGAATGATGAGGAGAAGGGTGGGCTCTGAGTTAGGCGAAGAATGGAATCGCATGGACGCTTTGGAAAAGGAATTTCATGATGATGTCGTCTATGCTTATCGTGTTTTGGCAGAAAATGATATCGACAATCGTTGGGAAATTGTTGACGCGAGTCGTAGTATAGAGGTAATCCATAAAGACGTTATGCGAATCACTGAAGGACGGCTTGTAAAAGCTGGGCTCCTTGAAGGGCGGATCGGCAATCCAGAAAGGCGGGGATAAATTTACTCCTTACGTGTTAAAATACTTCACCATGAAAGACCAAGTTTTTGCGCTTATAAAAAAAGAAGAAAAAAGGCAAGGGGAAACCCTAATGCTTATTCCAAGCGAAAATTATTCTTCAAAAGAGGTTCGGGAAGCTGTTGGCTCTGTTTTGGCGCATAAATATTCTGAAGGTTACCCCGGCAAGCGTTATTATCAAGGCAACGCAATTATTGATGAAATAGAAAATTTGGCAATAAGCCGCGCTAAAAAGTTATTTGGAGTGGAACACGTTAATGTTCAGCCTTATTCAGGAAGCCCCGCAAACTCGGCAGTATACTATGGCCTCTTAAATTACGGCGACAAAATAATGGGAATGGGGTTAAGCTCGGGTGGGCATCTAACTCACGGTCATCCCAAAATTACTTTTTCTGGAAAATATTTTAAATCTGTTCAATATGATGTCAACGAGTATGGTGATATTGATTACAAAGCACTTGCAAAATTGGTAAAAAAGGAAAAACCAAAATTAATAATGGCCGGCTACACTGCGTATTCAAAATTATTGGATTGGAAACGTTTCTCAGAAATCGCGGATAGTGTTAACGCATATTTAGTTGCTGATATCAGTCATATTGCAGGGCTTGTTGCTGCAAAAGCTATAGAATCTCCAGTTGATTTTGTCGACGTGATTACAACTACAACTCACAAAACTCTTCGTGGCCCACGCGGTGCTATGATTATGATTACCAAAAAAGGTTTACAGAAAAATCCTGATTTGGGAAAAATTATTGATCGTGCAGTTTTTCCAGGGCTTCAAGGGGGCCCGCATGAGAATACTATTGCAGGAATTGCAGTTGCCTTAGAGGAAGCTGGTACAAAAGAATTTAGAAATTACGCTAAAAATATTATTAAGAATGCGAAAGCTTTATCTAAAGAATTAACTAAATTAGGTTTTGAAATAGTAAGCAGTGGCACTGAAAACCATATGTTTTTAATTGATTTGAGATCTAAGGGAATTTTAGGCAAAGAATACGCTGTCGCATTAGAAAAAGCGGGGATAATTGTAAACGCAAATGCAATTCCCCATGATCCGAATCCTCCTATGAATCCATCTGGAATTCGAGTCGGAACACCCGCTGTTACGAGTCGTGGAATGGGAATTAGAGAGATGAAAATGATTGCACATTGGATGGATGAAGTCGCAAAGAACCTTGATAAAACTAATACTTTAAATAAAATAAAAAAAGAGGTAAAAACATTAACTTCAAAATGGAAACTGTAATATTTGATGGAAGAGCGCGGGCGAAAGCTCGTGAAGAAAAACTGAAAAAGAGAGTGGATAAGCTCCTTGCAAAAGGAGTTACTCCTAGATTGTCTACATTTTTAATAGGTGACTATTGGAGTAACCGCTTGTATATAAAGATGAAAGGGAAAGCTGCCGAGAGAATTGGGGCAAAGCTTGATGTCTATGAAATTACTGCTAAACATAGTTATAACAGGATTGGGGCCTTGATGAGAATTTTAAATGATGACAAAGATGTCCATGGAATAATGGTGCAGCTTCCGATTCACCCAAAGTTCAGACGTTTTGAAATGCGAATTTTAAGTAGCATAAATCCAGATAAAGATGTTGATGGAATGGTCATGCCAAGTAAATTTGTTCCTGCCACCGTAAAAGGAGTTATCGATATTTTAAAAGAAGTTAAAATGAAAAAATATATTGTAGATAAATCAAAAATTGTGGTTATGGGATCTGAAGGGATGGTGGGTTCACAAATGGTTAAGCATCTACTGCGCGAGGGTTATCGGGTAAAAGGTGTTGATATAAAGCAGATGAGAACAGTACCAAATAGATCTCAATATTGGAAAGCGGTCAGACATATGAAGATTGCAAAATTAGCTTCAGAAGGAGATGTTTTGATTACTGCAACGGGGGATGTTGAGTGGATTGGTAAAGAACACGTTAAATGGGGTGGAGTTGTTATAGATGTTGGGGCTCCAAAACCAGAAGCTAAAAAAGATGAACTTATTGGCCATGCAAAATTTATAACTCCAGTTCCTGGTGGAGTCGGGCCGATGACAGTAATTAGTTTAATGGATAATCTCGTTACAGCCGCAGAAAAGTTAACAAAAGAGCCAACCGATAAGGGCTGAACTCTTTTGTTTTTGTAAATTATGGCTGATCTTCTGGATTAAACTTGATAACTTCCTCAATGGGAATTCCATCCCGAGTATAAAATACGTGTGATTCGTCGATTTTGGCGCTGGCTATAATTTTTGCAGCAGTAAAGCGCCCAACGAGTTCCCTTGTTTGTTCAACACAAACTTCATCGTTATCTAAATAGAATGACATAGGCATATTGATACGATATACATAATATGTTTCTCTGCCTCCGAAAAAGCCATTTCCACTTGCACTGGGCAAGACATTATGTATCATTTCCCCCCCCGTTGCTTGCTTACGATTTCATCTCTGCCACAAATATGACATGTTCTGATCTTTAGTCGTTTATTGATATCACGCCAATCTGACCAGTCGTGCTTTTTTTCTTTGTTAATGGTGACAGTTTGTTTGCAACGTCTGCACATATATGTAGTTTCAGCACATATGCTGCGATTAACCGATGAAGGCCCGATTTGAGAGTGCATCATATAATTGTGAAATCCACGTTCACATAGCCACCTGCCAATCTTGCTGAATAAACCAATCAACTCACACCTCCAGAATTAAATTGTCAAACTACCTATAGTGGGATTATATCACCAATTATTTGATAATAAAAAAAACTTGAGGTATAATCCTTTCACAACACACACTTATCGGGAACCTCCTGATTCTTCTGGTAAGTGGACGAACTAAGGAGGACTAATTTTAATAATATGCCAGAAGTAGATGTAGAAAAATTACTTGAGACGGGTGCTCATTTTGGGCATCAGAGTCGTCGTTGGAATCCCAGGATGGCCCCTTATATTTTTGGGGTGCGTGATGGTGTCCGAGTTTTTGATCTTATTAAAACAAAAGTTGAGCTTGAAAAGGCGCTTGATGTAATTAAGAAAGCTTCAAAAGAAGGCAAAAATATTCTATTGATCGGAACCAAAAAACAAGCTAGCGAAAAAGTCCGCGAAATTGGCGAAAAGCACAATATTCATTTTGTTTCTGAACGATGGTTGGGTGGAACCTTTACTAATTTTAGCCAAGTTAAAAAATCTATCGATTCCCTTGAAAAGATGAAAGAAGATATGACCGCTGGGGCTTATAAGAATTATACAAAGAAAGAGAGATTATTAATTCAAAGAAAGATTGATAAGATGGAGAATCAAATTGGAGGAATTTCTGGATTGAAGGGAATCCCTGATTTGATGATTATAATTGACACTCATCGTGAGCACGGCGCTGTTGCAGAAGCTCAACAATTGGGCGTTGAAACTATTGGAATAGTTGACTCAAATGCTGATCCTAATGAGGTTGATTGGCCAATTCCAATGAATGATGATGCTCAAAAAGCGTTGGATTATGTATTGGGATTGATTGAAGAGGCTATAATTGAAGGCAAGGGAAAAACTACTAAAAAAACAACGAAGAAGGTTGTTAAGAAAAAGAAAGATGGCAAAAGCAAAAAAAGTAACAGCTAGTCTAATTCGAGAAGTTCGAGAAGAATCGGGAGCCCCCATGATGAGGGCTAAGAAGGTTTTGGAGGAAAACGGTGGAGATAAAAGCAAAGCCGTAGAAATTCTTAAAAAGGAAGGCTTTGCCAAAATGGAAAAACGAACTGATCGAGCTACCTCCCAGGGCGTCTTGGCAGTTTATAAACATCACAATGGCAAAGTTGCTGCTATGATTGAGCTTCTTTGTGAAACAGATTTTGTTGCCAAAAACGAGCTTTTTATTGATCTCGCAGATGAATTGGCTATGCAAGTTGCTTCGATGGATCCAAAAGATGCAAAAGAATTAGAAAGCATGGATTTTATCAAGGATCCAAAGAAAAAAATTAGCGACTTGGTAAAAGAAGTTAAGACAAAAACTGGCGAGAATATAAAGATTGGCAAAATCTTCAGAATAGAATTAGGTAAATAAAATTTTGTAGTATACTACAGATAGATATTTATGGATGACACCCAGGTAAAAAAGAATTTGGAAGAAATTCTTGCTT